>CETB01142490.1_pt1 | contig 10882 bp, 10 predicted proteins | sample 356381 | NCBI WGS metagenome assembly CETB01 (sample SAMEA2622545, study PRJEB7988) | marine metagenome | biome: marine biome (ENVO:00000447); feature: deep chlorophyll maximum layer (ENVO:xxxxxxxx); material: "saline water (ENVO:00002010), including plankton (ENVO:xxxxxxxx)" | depth 155 m | reverse complement strand
AAAATCATAGGTAAAAAATCATTAAAGGATATAGATATAAATAAACAACTTCAATGGTCTGATTTTGAATAAAAGAATTTTGTTTATAACAGGTACTCGTGCAGACTTTGGTAAGCTTAAACCTTTAATGAAATGTGTTGAAGATTCAAAAAGTTTTACTTGTAATATTTTTGTAACTGGAATGCATCTTCTTAAACGATACGGGGAGACGCATGATGAAATAAGAAAATCAGGATTTGATAATTTATACTTATACATTAATCAAATAGTAAATACAGAAAATGATCAAATGGATATTATTCTAGGAAAGACAATTGATGGACTTGGTCATTATCTTAGGGAATTTGAGACAGATTTAATCATTGTTCATGGCGATAGAGTTGAAGCATTAGCAGGTGCGGTTGTTGGGGCATTAAATAATACTCCTGTTTGTCATATTGAAGGAGGGGAGATTTCTGGGACTGTAGATGAACTTATTCGACATTCAATAACTAAATTATCCCACATCCATTTTGTTGCAAATGATTCAGCTAAAAAACGCTTATTACAGATGGGAGAATCGGAAAAATCTGTATTTATTATTGGCTCTCCTGAAGTTGATATAATGCTTTCCAATGATTTACCAAATTTAGATGATGTAAAAAAACGATATGATATATTATATGAGGATTATAGTATTTTTATTTATCATCCTATAACAACCGAACTATCTGATCTTCGTGCCAAAATTAAAATAGTTCTTAGTGCGTTAAAAAAATCATCACGAAAATATATTGTTATCTATCCAAATAATGATAGTGGATCAAATATTATTATGGATGAACTCGATATATTTAAAAAAGATAAAGACTTTAAATTCTTTCCTTCTTTAAGATTTGAGTATTATATAACTCTAATGAAAAATTCAAGATTTATTATTGGAAATTCAAGTGCGGGTGTGCGTGAAGCTCCAGTTTATGGTGTTCCATCTATTAATATTGGTTCTAGGCAAAATAATAGATCAAAAGATTCTTCAATTATAAATGTAAATGAGAATGAATTAGAAATAATTGATGCAATAAATAATATTCCAGATAGATTTACTCCGTCACTTAATTTTGGAAAAGGGAAAAGTTCAGAATTATTTATGAAAACTATTTCAACAAAACTTTTTTGGAAAATACCAAATCAAAAACAATTTAAGGATCTTTAAACAAATGGAATCTAATGCAAAAATATTAATTATTAATCCAAACAAGTGGGGCAGAGGCATTACGCATATTTGGATTGCATCTCATACAGCAGTTCTAAGACATAATGGACATGATGTTAAATTATTTGATTGTACATTTTATCAAGATTGGACAGTAAATGAAGTTTCTTTCAACACAAGTAATGAGATGTATAAGAAAAGTGATTATGATAAAAAAATATCTTATCAAAAGAATGATATTTTTTCAGATTTGCAAAGCTTAATCAATGATTATGATCCAGGTTTTATTTTCTGGTCTGCTATATCATCTCATATACATGGTGAAGGTGAATACGTAAATATACAATACGGCTATCAACTTCTAGATAATATCAAGACAAATGCTATTAAAGTTGCTGGGGGACTTCAAGTAACTGGACAAACAGATAGTATTTATGATACTTTTCCTGATGTAGATTATTTTATTGGCGGCGAATCAGAATTAGTATTAAATGAACTAGTAAATTGTAATTTAAAAGATGAGTCAATAAAAGAAGTCAAGGGACTTATATATAAAAGTGATGACAATAAGATTATATCTAATCCTAGACAACCTATAATTAATGATTTAGACATTTTACCCCCATATGATTATTCAATTTTTGAAGAAAAAGTTTTTTTTAGACCCTACAATGGTAAAGTAGTTAAAGCTGTTGATTATGAATTATCCAGGGGGTGTTTATATGCTTGTGATTATTGCGTCGAAACAGTTATACAATCATATTATGGTTTACATAATGTAATACCTGGTTCAGGAACTATTGCAAATCCTAAAAAATATCTTAGACACAAAAGCGCAAAACGTATCTTTTATGAAATAAGTACACTTCATAATGAATATGGAATAGAATTATTTCGTTGCCAGGATACGAATTTTTTAACTATTCATAAAGGAACTTTGAAAGAATTAGCTGAATTGATAGATAAGTCAAAAATGAAAATCTTTCTTTATATAGAGACCCGACCTGAAGGTATAAATAAGCTATCGTTAAACTTACTAAAAAAATTAAAAGTTGATGGTGTAGGTATGGGAATAGAACTATCGACTCAGGAATTTAGAGAGGAAAAACTCAGAAGATATGCTAATCAAGATAAGATAATTAATGCATTCAAAATGTTAAGAGAATATGGTATCAATCGAACTGCTTATAATATAATAGGACTTCCTGAGCAAGATGAAGATTCAATATTAGAAACAATTAGATTTAATCAAACTTTAGATCCAGACAATGTAACTGTTGCATTCTATTCGCCATATATTGGTACTCAACAACAAAAGAGAGGAAACGAATTAGGTTATTTTAATGATTACGAATATCATGTTGATTCAGCTCTAAGATCATTAAGCCAGCATTCTCTTGTGGATCTTGATAAGCTATCTTTCTATAAATCTAATTTTACGAATTTTGTTAGAAATGGTATTCCTAAAAATATAGATCAACTATCATTAAAATAAGTTTATGAATAAATCTAAGATCGTTATTGGCACTTGGCCTTTAAGTGGGGATCTTGGTCTAGTTAGTGTTAAAGAAATCTATAAAACTCTTGAGTACTGCACAAAAAATGATCTAAATGAGTTTGATACTGCTCCAAATTATGGAAATGGTATAATGGAAAAATATCTTGGAGAAGTTTTCAATGGAGATAAAAGAATTATAATTAATACTAAATGTGGAAATAATTCGAATAATATTAAAGATTTTAGTTATTCGGCACTTAAAAAGTCATTTGAAAATTCACTAAAAAGATTGAGGGCGCAAAGCGTCAACACTCTTTTTTTACATAACCCACGGATGAAAACTAATTTATTACATGAAGCGATAAAATTTCTTCGTGAAGAAAAGGATAACGGGAGAGTAAAATACTGTGGAATTAGTCTTCCTAAAGATTTTAATTATAACATTAAAGAACTAAATAATTTCGATTCGATTCAAAATGATCTCAATATTTTGTATTTAGATCCTATTATAGAACAGAAATACAACAAATATAATTTTTTTGCAAGATCTCCACTTGCTACTGGTATTTTGGCTGGGAAAATAAATTCTGATACCATCTTTTCTAATGATGATTACCGATCTACTTGGTTAAAGGGTAAAAGATTAAAATCAATAATAAAAAGAGTAAATGTAATTAAAAAAAACATTAATGTTGACTTGCCAAATTTTGCAAGACAGTTTTTACTTCAGCATAACTTTCCAAATAAAGTTATTTTCGGTGTAAAAAAAAGTAATCATATTGATGATATTTTAGATGATCTTAATGCAGATCCAATTGCATCAACTATTATGAATAAAATATTAAAACTATACATAGAAGATTATGGTTTATCAAAAGAACATAAAGATTTAGGATACTAAAGCATTTTTTAAATGAAATTAGAATCAAGTTTTGAAAAAAAACTTCAATTATTGTCTAAAGAGTATTTGAATCTTCTGAATAGATATTCTTACAAGAATTCTGAAAAATTATATTATTGCTTTGATTATTGGTCAAAATTATTTGCTATTTCTTATGAATATAGCATTGACTTATCTAATAACATTTTAGATTTATTATCAGCTAGTATTAAATCAAATGGATGGAAAAAAAGGAAACAAAGTAAGTTTAAAATAATTTATTCTTTACTGAGCATTATTAATATTAAAAAAGGTTTGTTTCCATATGGATCAAGCTTTAATAGCTTTTTTGGAAAGTTGATAATTATAATTACCCAACTGAAGCTTGAATCTGTAAATACAACAATTAATGCTTCATTAAAAAATGAGCTTGAATCAAAAGCTAGATTATTGCTTAATAATAATCAATATGATAAGCTGATTAAGGCTATTCCGAATGAATTTTTTCTAAACATTATAAATGATAATAGTTTGCCTATATATTATGAAGGATCAATGTATACATTGATTTCTAATAAAAATAATTTTAAAATATTATTTCAGAATAAAAGAATTTATTTAAAAGGCATACAGCATGGTGGATGCTATGGTGAACTATCAAAATGGAATACAGAAGAATTTGAAATAAAAGTTTCTGACAAATTCTTTCATTGGGGTCTTGGGATAAATAACATTCAGCAAAATAAATTTCCATTGAAAAATAGATCTTTAAGAAAAATAAATAAAATTTTTATAGTTGGTACTCCCAGCTTTGGAAAAATTGATCTTTATAATTCTGGATTTGACAATAAAATACATCAAAAGGCAATTGATAATCGAATTTGGCTGATTGAAAAACTAATATCGCATAAAAAAAAGGTTTATTTTATAGAACACCCAAGACAAAACTATTCAATGCCAAATTTTGTTTCAACTTGTAAAATGAAAGAAATAAATGATAATGTTATGTCATCTTCTCTTTTTATAATTGATTATTGTATGCATTCTTTTTTTTATAAAATGATTTACCAGCATATTCCTTTTATTATGTTCTTTGATCGTTCCTGGCATCAGAATTACTCAACTAGATATGCGTCATTGATCAGCTTTTTAAATAAAGAAAAAATTCTTTATTATTGGGATCAAGATCAAGAATTTATTAATCAAGTTAATTCTATTGTTAATTCAGGTAATTACTTTAAAAAAAATAATCAGTTCATTATAGACTTTTTAGAGAAGAATTAGGAAAAAATTTATGATAAAGAAAAATATAGCTGCTTTTACTTTAAAAAATATTGACCATCATGGAGAAAGACTTGATCTTGAAGTTGTAGGTTTTAAAGAATTTATGCATCACATAATAAGATATAAGTTTGCATCTGAATATTCATTAGGTTCTGTTTTGGATATTGCTTGTGGAACAGGCTATGGCACTTACTTTTTATCAGATAATAACAAAATTAATAATATAACTGGCGTTGATTTATCTAATTATGCAATATCAAGGGCAATTACTCTTTTTAATGATCCAAAAATTAACTTTTTAGTAGGAGATGCAACGAAAACAGAATTTGATTCAGATAAATTTGATACTATAGTTTCATTTGAAACTGTGGAGCATCTAGAAGATTTATCAAAATATTTTGATGAAATAATTAGAATAATTAAGATAAATGGTACTTATATATGTTCTGTGCCAAATAAAAAGTTTTACCAAGATGCAGGTATTAAGAACGAATTTCATTTCAATGAGATGTATTATGATAATTTTAAAAAGAACTTATCGAAATATTTTTCAGATATAAAAATTTATTATCAACTTTTTCCAGAAATAAAGAATAATCCAATTAAAAATGATAGTAGTTTTATTAAAGGGTTAAAAAACTCATTGAAATATATTTTGCCTAACTTTATAGTAAAGGCTATTAGAAATCAAAAAATAATTAATAAATCAGTATATTATAATTATGGTTACGATATTGAAAAATTTCTATCTCATAATAAAAATCTTGCCAACGAATTTAAGATTATAGAGCTCGTTGATAAGGTTTATGAAAAAAAGATGGGAAATTTTCTAGCTGTATGTAAATCTCCAAAGCAAACTGTCATTTAATAAATTCATATTCATTCCTTATGAAAATTATATTTGTTACACCATCAACGAATCGTCCTATTGGAGGTATAAAAGTTATATATAGATATGTTGAGAAATTTAATAAAATTGGTATTAAATCATTTATAATGCATACTATAAAACATTTCAAATGTACTTGGTTGGATGAACTACCTACCTTTTATAATGAAAATTACTTATATAATACTGATCACTATATTTTTACTGAACAAGGGATATTAAATCATGAAAATCTTTTATTAAGTAATAATATTAGATTTTCTATCTTTGTTCAAAATGGATACCATCTTTCTTTAGGTATAAATGATTTGAATGCAAAAAAAAGGCTAAGTAAAATTTATAATTCTGCTAATCTTATTTTGTCAATCTCAGATGATACTACCAAAATACTTCGGAGTTTTCTCAATATACCTGATAAAAAAATTGTTCGAATGTATTATCATAAAAAAATGTCTATAAATCATGAAAATTTTATTAAAGAGAACCTTATAAGTTATATGCCCCGAAAAAATTATGATCACGCACAAAAGGTTGTTTTTGGTTTATCAGATAAGCTTCCTGAAGATTGGAAAATTAAACCTATCGTTGATATGACTGATGATGAAGTGTTTAAAACTTTGACCAAATCTAAAATCTTTTTATCGTTCTCAAATTTTGAAGGGTTGCCTGCGCCTCCTATTGAAGCTGCATTTTTATATAATTATGTTATTGGTTATCATGGCCAAGGAGGAAAAGAATATTGGATTAATCCAGTTTTTTATCATATTGAGCCATATAACATTCAACTATTTGTTGATACAGTCTTAAAACAAATAAGTTATATAGATAAAATGGATAATTTTCCACACAATGAATTTTATACCTTTAGAAAATCATACGGTGAAATGTTTAGTGAAGAAAATGAAATAAAATCTCTTGAGAATTTATTTTCAAGAATTAGTAGTTTATATAATAAAGAGGAAGAAATAGTAAAAACACCTAATTATATACAAAAACAGAGATTGATTTATAGTTTTGAGGAAAAATATTCTAGAATACGTAACAAGTTTTTTGGTAAAACTAAATATTGGGAAATTAACTAATATGAATATTTTAGTTACTGGTGGTGGAGGTTTTATAGGAAGCCATCTTGTTGAAAAATTACTTAGTAAGGATAATAAAGTAGTCTGCGTTGATAATTTTGTCTTTAATCATAAAGTATGTATAAAAAGTTTTCATGATCATAATAATTTTAAACTTTATGAAATTGATATAAATAATTATGATGAATTAAATAGAATTTTCAAAAATGAAAAATTTGATTTTGTTTATCACCTTGCTGCCAATTCAGATATCAAATTGGGGTATAGCAATTTTAACGTTGATTTAAACAACTCTTTTTTATCGACTTATAATATTCTCAGATGTATGATAGAAAATAGTGTTAAGAATTTAATGTTTGCTTCGACGTCTGCAATTTATGGAAAGTTAAATACTATTTTAAATGAAGATACTGGTCCATTATTACCTATTTCAAACTATGGAGCAGCTAAATTATCCTCTGAAGCTTATATATCATCATTTACTGAATGCTATGATCTGAGAGCGTGGATAGTAAGGTTTCCAAATGTTGTAGGGTGGCGTTTAACCCATGGCGTTATTTATGATTTTATAAATAAGTTGAATGATAATTCTAGTGTTTTACAGATTTTAGGTGATGGCAAGCAGGAGAAGCCCTATCTTTTTGTACAAGACTTACTTGAGGCGATAGAGCTAATTATAAAAAAGTCAAATAATAATGTTAATATTTTTAATGTTTCTCCAGATAATTTCTCCACTGTTGATTACATCGCAAATACGTTAATAAAAAAAATGAATATAAAAGATGTCAATATAAGTTATTCTGGCGGTAAAGTAGGTTGGGTTGGTGATGTATCAAAATTTAAATATGATACTGCAAAAATCAGGGATCTTGGGTGGCGTCCTAATTATACTTCAGATCAAGCAATAGACTTTTCAATTGAAAAAGAATTAGAATTTCAAAATCAAATTTAATTTACTAGATAAATTATGGAGGTAATCATTCTTGCTGGGGGCTTTGGGAGACGATTGAAAAATCATATACCTTCAATTCCAAAACCTATGGCGCCAATAAATAATAGGCCCTTTTTAGATTATATTCTAAATTATTTAAATAATTATGATATTGATAAAATAATTTTTTCATTATTTCATAAACATCAAGTGATTCAAAAATATTATCAATATGATTATGAAGGTATAGAAATATCATATTCCATAGATAAAGGTCCTTTAGGCACTGGAGGCGCAATTAAGGAAGCCCTATCGTTTGCTGATAATGAACATATATTTGTTATTAATGGTGATACTTTTTTTAATGTAAACCTTTTAGATCTTTATAAAAAACATATTGAAGATTGTAATGATATAACATTTTCTTTGAAACCTATGAAAAATTTTGATCGTTATGGAATTATTAAAACTTCTGAAAGTGGAAATGTTATATCATTAAGTGAAAAAGAGTATTCAAGATCTGGGCAAATTGATGGAGGTATTTATTTAATTAAAAGAATTCTTTTTGATGGCTATAATGGTGAAAAAGTTTTCTCATTTAATGATTATATTATTAATAATTTGAAATATATTAAAGTTGGTTCAATGGTTTTTGATGAAATATTTATAGATATTGGTATACCAGAGGATTACAAGTCTGCCCAGAAATTATTAAGGGATCAAATATGATCGGTTCCAGGACTCCGTTTCGTATAAGTTTTATTGGAGGTGGTAGTGACCTTAAAGAATTCTATAAGCATAGCATGGGTTGTGTTATAAGTACAACAATTGACAAATATATGTATATTTTTGTACATCCATATTTTAATAAAGGAATTCAAATCAAATATTCTAAAACAGAACTAGTTCAAAATAAGAATGAAATCCAACATCCAATAGCTAGAGAAATAATAAAAAATTCAAATATTGATTCTATTGATATTAACTCGATTGCAGATATTCCATCTGGTACAGGATTAGGCTCTTCAAGTTCATACACTGTGGGATTATTAAATGCGCTATATGCATATAAAGAAAAAAATATTTCTGTAGAGTCTCTTGCCGAAGAAGCATGTAATATTGAAATTAATAAATTAAAAGAGCCAATTGGTAAACAAGACCAGTATGCAGCCGCATTTGGGGGGCTAAATAAAATTTGTTTTCACCCCAATGGTAAAGTAGATGTAATACCTATAGTAATAGAACCTGATGCATTAAAGTATTTAAAAGAAAATTTAATTTTATTTTATTTAGGAACTACCCGAAAAGCTTCAAATGTATTATTGGAACAAAAACAAAATGTATTGAACGATAAAGAAAAATTTAATACACTTTTACAAATGAGAGATCTAGCAATAGAAATGGGAAAATATTTAAAAAAGTCAAATATTGATGGATTTGGTGAATTGCTTAATGAAAATTGGAATTTGAAAAAGACCTTATCAAATAAAATATCAAATCAATCTATTGATGAAGTTTATAATTTAGGTATTAAAAATGGTGCTGTAGGAGGTAAAGTTCTTGGAGCAGGAGGTGGAGGATTCCTCCTTTTTTATTGTAATATAAAATCTCAAAATAAACTTAGATATGCTTTAAAAAATTTTAAGCAATTAATTTTTAATTTTGATAATACTGGTTCAAGAATAATTTTTAATGAAAAAAATAATAAGGAAAAAATATGGAAATAAATGAAAAGAATAGATTATGGATTAAAGAATACTTTGACCTTTATAAAAAATCTATTTTTGATAACGATGTTATTGATGATATAATTCAAATTAAAGATATGTGGTTATCAGCAAAAAAGAATGGCAACAAAATAATTTTTGCTGGTAATGGTGGAAGTGCTGCTATGGCGAGCCATTGTGCCGTAGATCTTACCAAAAATGCAGGTGTTCGTGCGATAAATTTTAATGAAGCAGACTTAATTACCTGTTTTTCTAATGATTATGGATATGAAAAATGGGTTGAAAAAGCTGTTGAATTTTATTGTGATAAAGGGGACACTTTAGTCTTAATTAGTTCTAGTGGTAATTCATTAAATATCATCAATGCAGCTTTAGTTGCAAGAAAAATGGATATTAATATCATTACTTTTACTGGGTTTCATGGGAATAATAAACTCAGCGATTTGGGTGATATTAATGTAGTAGTAAATAGCAAAGCTTATAATATAATAGAAATGACGCATCATATATGGATTTTATCTATTGTTGATATGATAATAGGCAAAGCAGAGTATAGTGCAAATTAATTAATTTTTAAGTTTCAAAAATCTTTGAGTAATATTTCAATTGCTATGGCGACTTTTAATGGAGCTAAATATATTAATGATCAATTAAAAAGTATTTCTAATCAAAGCATAGTTCCTTCTGAAGTAATAATCTGTGATGATAACTCAACCGATGAAACAGTTATTATTATAAAAAAATTTATTGATTCTACATCAATGAACGTAAGGCTCTTCAAAAATAAAAAAACAATGGGATTTTCACAAAACTTTGGAAAGGCATTAGGCTTATGCAAAGGTGAATATATATTTCTTTGTGATCAAGATGATGTATGGTTTTCAAATAAAATTGAAAGAATGTTAGATGTTATTGAAAAAAATCAAGATAAATATGTGTTTTATAACGATGCAGAATTTACCGATAGTGATCTTGTACCAAAGGGGCAAACGAAATTAAATAAACAGGAAAAGACTAATAAAAACTTAAATGGTTTTCTTCAAGGGTCTTGTTGCGTAATTAAACGTGAATTTTTAAATCAAATTCTCCCAATACCTATTGAAGTTAAAGCCCATGATATTTGGATTGGATGGCTAGCAAGAATTTTTGACGTTAAGTATGTTAGGAAGGAGACATTACAATATTATAGACAACATCATGATAATAACTCTAATAACAAATTAAATAAAAGCCTTAATATGAATAAATACTACTACATGTACCATACATTATCAAATAATGAACTGTTAAATAATCTAAACTCTTCTGTTAAACTTTTATTTTTATGCAAAAATAAAGTAAATAATATTTCTGAATCGAATGTTGAATTATTCAATAATCAAATAATTCATAATGCATT
>CETB01158202.1_pt1 | contig 10892 bp, 9 predicted proteins | sample 356381 | NCBI WGS metagenome assembly CETB01 (sample SAMEA2622545, study PRJEB7988) | marine metagenome | biome: marine biome (ENVO:00000447); feature: deep chlorophyll maximum layer (ENVO:xxxxxxxx); material: "saline water (ENVO:00002010), including plankton (ENVO:xxxxxxxx)" | depth 155 m | reverse complement strand
ACTATAACATCAGAAAATTCTCCTCTGTTAATTTCTTTAATAGAATCTTCCAAGTTATCTTTCTTGTAATTTATAATATGGGTTGCACCTACTTCTTTTGATTTTTCTAATCTATAATCTAAGCTATCAACTGCTACAACATTTCTTGCTCCAGCTCTTGATAAAATTGCTGTGAAAGACAATCCGATTGCCCCTTGTCCCAATACAACAACTGTTTTTCCTAATATAGTTCCTAATAATTGACATGCATACAACACAGTACCAGAAGGTTGGCACATAACCCATTCATTAGGATCCCCATAATCGGGAATTTTAATCATCCTTTTATGATTACCTATAACCTTTTCTGCCAACAAACCTCCGCCGCGACCTGGCTCTTCTTCTAGTCCGTCTATTGCAGGCGAAGGCAAAACAATAACTCTTTGTCCTTCCGGAAATTCTGTGGACCCGCTTTTAATTATTGTTCCTACAGCTTCGTGGCAATGAGCACCCCATCTCATCGGATATTGCTCTTCTGAAAATAAAGGCCCATATGCATCTCGAATATCACTGCCACATATCGACCAACTATGAAGCTTTACCAAGCTTTCGTTCTCTGTCATTATAGTTGGTGTTTTAATGTCACTTAATTCAAATTTTTTAGGCGCTAATATTCTTCCAGCTTTCATAATTTACCTCTTTATAATTATATTTTTACTTTTCCAATTCCATTCTCAAAAAACTCAATTTTCGTACCAAAAGGTTCGCTTAAACGAGCTAATTTATTAATTATTCTTTCTTTATTTTCTTGCCTGGCTATAACTGGTCTTCCTCTCTGTGATCTTGGCATTTTATATCCTAGTTCTATGGGAAATAAATTTATCTCTTTAGCCCCGTCTTTAGTTAAAACACATTCCGCTACCACGCTTTCCCAATAATCTCTTAATGCAGGAAATCCTTTTTTATCCCCATCGTATCTCTTGTCATAAAAATCAGAAGGCGTAGCGTAATGATCCAATCCAACTGATTCATACGTAGGATGCGGATGCCATTTAATTGTATCATTTTGAAAAATAAAATTTCCCAAACTATAAAATATTGGCTTTTTATTATACACCTCCATTCCTCTCATAACATGAGGACCATGTCCTGCAACAATGTCTGCCCCTGCATTTATAACATTCTTACTAAACTCTCTTAAAAAATCCGGAGTATTTTCTCCGTTAAAACTATAACCGCCTGGAGGGTCTTCGTGACAATGTATGCTCACCAACACCCAATCAGCTGCTTTTTTTGCATCTTTAATCCATTTAATTATTTCTTGTTGATCATTATTGTTTATTTGTATTTCAGTGGAATAGTCATCTGATTCTTCAAATATTTTAGTTATAAAATCTATTTGATTTTTTTGAAGTTTTTTACGTGAAAATTCCTGTTTAAAACCTATTTTATTAGCTAATCCTTTTAAAAAATCAACCTGATCCTTTGGTGCCTTATGAATCTGTTGGTATCCTAGCGGATTAACACCCGGGCGCCCTACTGAATCAGGTCTTTGGTGCACAGCTCTTCCTGCGTCCGGGAAGGTAGTAGTCAGCGAAATTAACGCAACACGACCCGCTTTAGTTTCCAAATAACCGGGCGCTCTTGCTTCACTCAAATTCTTACCTATGCCCGAATGAATCAAGTTTGTTTTATTTAAATTGTCTAGATGATTCAAAATTCCATTTTCTGAATAATCCCAAGAGTGGTTATTTGCAGTAGCAACCAAATTTACACCAAACCATTCTAACTCATTTAAATTTTTGGGATCTGATGCTGCAAAAACACCACCAGGAATCCCTGGAGATATGCCATAATCATGCATTAGCATCTCTAAATTTGTAAAACCAACATCTGATTTTTTAAAGATATATGACAATGCCAAAAATTGTGGTTCGTCAAAAACTGAAAGCGGACGAGTTATCATTGCATCGCCACTCAAAACCATGCTAATTTCATTTTTTTCAGATGAATACAACATAATATTTCTCCTTGTTTTTAATCAGGTCGTAAAAATATAATATTTATAACTACAATAATCAACTAAATAATTGATATATCACCAACCCTTTGCCCTTTCGTCTTTATCTAACGAAGCAAGCCTGTCTATAGTAAGACTATTATTGCTTATTGAAATTAATGTCGGATTAACTTTGCCATCGTCTACAATGTATATATTCAGGCCTAAATCTGATTTAAATATCTGCAGAGAGTCTCTCCACGGGCCCCTTCTAGACTGAATATAAATATTATCATTTTTGTTTGTTATTTGAATTCTTCCATAAGTTCTAATAGGCCGACTTCTTGCAACAAACCCTGGGCGATGCCTATAAACGCCTAATATTTCATTTTGTTCTTTTTTAGAAATTTTATTTTTTGAAAAGCTGATTTCAGGTTCACCTAACAAGCTATAGACTATCTCTTCTGTAATTTCTTCAACTAAACCTGAGGTCAAATTAAGATGAATCATTAATCCTAAATCAAGTTCAGGCAATAACAACATTACAGTATTCCATCCTCCGCTTATTCCCCCGTTATGCCCAAAAGCATATTGGCCAAATATTTTTTTAACCTGAAATCCTAGCCCCATTTTTATACTTAATTCCGGGTCAGGAGCATATTGCACTTCTAACATTGAATCAAATGAGTCTTGGGATACTATACCATCGGATTTGTTAAGCAAAGCTTTTGTATATTTACACATATCCTCAAGCGATGAAAGCGCAGATCCTGCAGCCGCAGGGCCTACATAATCATATTTCAAACTTCTTATGTTTGTTCCATCTACCAAATTTCCATAAACCACCGGAACTCCTATTAGCTCATTTCGATCAAGCTCATCTTGACCCTCGTCTCTGTGATATCCAACCGACATTCCTTCTACCGGGTCATCTGCTGCATAAGAATCTTGCATCCCTAATTTGTCAAATATTTCTTTATGAACAACATTTTGCCAAGTATCTCCTTCAATTTTAGCAACGATTGCGCCCAATATTCCCCAAGCATGATTAGCATAATGCCAATCTGTGCCTGGCTCAAAATCAACGTCTATGCCATTTGGATAGTGATTAGGAATATCAAACTCGCCATCTGATCCCCATAATTTCAAATCAGCAGCTGAATAATCTTTTACTTCAGGCATTTCTCCAATTCCTGATGTGTGTGTAAACAAATGCTTTACCTTAATCGGGCTAAATTGTGTGTTAAATTTTATTGTAGGCATAAGATCGGTAACATTTGATTCCATATCTAATTTACCTTCTTCAACTAACCTCATTGCAACTAATGCTGTCATGGTTTTAGTTATAGAGCCAATTCTTTGTATAGTTTTCTCAGTGTGAGGGATTTTTGTTTCTATCTCAGCATAACCAAACCCCTCAGAAAACAAAACCTCATTTGAAGATACCACTCCTAGCCCCATTCCAGGCAATGAGTGTTTGCCAACTATTTCTTCAGCCTTTTGTCTTAATGCCTCTTTATCTATATTCATATTTCACCTTATAACCAATATATTTAATAATTTCTTTACTTGTTAACCAAATATCCTTGAAAGGTTTGACATTGTGTATGCAAGACCTTTAGAATTTTGATAATCAATTTGAATATTATTATACACACTGTTGAGGATATTATGCGATTTGCTTTTACTAAAGAAGAAGAAGATTTTAGACAAGAAGTAAGAGATTTTCTGGGAAACTCTCTTCCTGACAATTGGGACGGGGTAGCAGGAAACAATCTTGAGGAAGGTGCTAGTGATAAAGAATGGGAATTCACTCTTGATATGAGAAAAAAACTTGCCGACAAGGGCTGGCTTACAATGGCGTGGCCTAAAGAATACGGAGGGCAAAATGCGTCAATGATGAAACAAGTCATATTTGCAGAAGAAATGACTCTCGCCAGAGCTCCTGGCAGAGACGGTTTTGGAATTCGAATGCTTGCACCCACTTTAATGATTCACGGAACAGAAGAACAAAAGACACAGTATTTACCAGACATAGCAAAAGGCTATGTACAATGGTGTCAGGGATACTCAGAACCAGAGTCTGGTTCTGACCTTGCTTCTCTCCAAACTCGCGCAGTTGAAGATGGGGATGATTTTGTAATTAATGGAACAAAGGTATGGACTTCTTCCGCTCACAGGGCCGATAAAATGTTTATTCTAGTAAGAACCAATCCCGAAGCCCCAAAACACAGAGGTATAAGCTTTTTATTAATTGACGACATGAAATCCGAGGGGATAAAAGTCAACCCTATCATCGATATGGCCGGGCGACACAATTTTAATATGGTAACCTTTGATAATGTTAGAATACCCAAGAAAAACCTTGTTGGAGAATTAAATAGAGGTTGGTACGTAGGAGCAACTTTGTTAGATTTTGAACGATCCGGGGTAGAATATTCTTCAAGGTGCATGGCTTTATTAACAGAATTAATAGACTTTGCCAAATCTAACACAAGAGGCGGAACCCCTATTTCTGAAGACCCAAATATTAAAAAAGAAATTACTGAAATTTACACAGAAATTAATGTTTCAAGAGGGATGTCTTACAAAATAGCAGACATGCAAAGCAACGGCGAGGTTCCTAACAAAGAATCATCTATGTCAAAATTATTTGGAACTGTTTTAGAACAAAAAGTTGCAGACTTAGGAATGAAAATTCTAGGACTATACGGACAGCTTGGCCCCAAATCTAAGCATAACAAATTAAAAGGAAAAATAGAACAAGAATTTTTATCCACAGTTTCTGCAACAATTGCAGCAGGAACTTCGGAAATCCAAAGAGGAATTATTGCAACTAGAGGATTAGGATTACCAAAGCCATAGGAGAAAAAAATGGACTTAACTTTAGACGAAACACAACAAATGTTAAAAAATACAGCAAAAGATTTTTTTGCCACAGAATGTACAGAAACGCACGTTCGGGAAATGGAAAACGATAAAGACGGATATAACAAACAATTATGGGAAAAAATTGTGAATCAAGGATGGCTTGGAGTTCCTTTTTCCGAAAAATACGGAGGGTTTGGTTTGTCGTTTTTAGAATTTTGCATTCTACTTGAAGAGGCCGGGAGAGTTATGTTACCAGAACCTCTATTTCAAACAGTTCTTCTTGGCGGCATGCCTGTCAATTTGGCTGGTAGCGATCAACAAAAAGAAGAAATTTTACCAAAAATAATTTCTGGCGAAACCATTGCCACGCTAGCATTTCATGAAGAAGATGACTCCATAATTCCTGATGCAATTAATTGTGAAGCAACTCTTTCTAAGGACACTTACACTTTATCAGGAAAAAAAATGTTTGTTCAATTTGCTAACATCTCAGACCTTTTAATTGTTCTTGCACGAACAGGCAAATCAAGCACAGACTTGTCATTATTTTTAGTTCCTTCCAACACAGAGGGGATTCAAATATCTTCTTTAGACACAATTTCTTCAGACAAACAATCTTTTGTTTCTTTTAATAAAGTTCAAATCCCTTCTAAAAACTTGTTAGGCAAAAAAAATAACGGATGGGAAACTTTGGAACACGTGTACTCAATGGCAGCAACAGGTAAAAGTTGTGAAATGCTGGGCGCAAGTGAACAAGTATTAGAGGGAACAGTAGAATATGCAAAAACACGAACACAGTTTGGCAGGCCAATTGGTTCTTTTGGCGAAATTCAAAGACACTGCTCTGAAATGGCCACATTAGTAGAAGGAACAAGGTTTGTGATTTACGAAGCTGCATGGAAACTTTCAGAAAACCTTGATTCTAAAAAAGAAGTAGCTATGGCAAAGTCTTGGACGAGTGATTCGCACAAAAAAGTCTGTGCAATATCCCACCAAGTACATGGAGGGATTGGTTTTACTAAAGAACATTGGATACAGCTTTATTCAAGAAGAGCTAAGGCAGCAGAATTAGCTTTCGGTGACGCAAACTACCACCGAGAAAAACTTGCAGAACTATTAAGTTTGTAATACTTCATTATATTTATAATTTCTTATAGATTTATAAACAAACCAAAATAAAAGAGTAACAAAAAGAGAAATTCCGCCACCCAAAATCATAGTGCTTCCCGCACCAATAACTGCTGACATAACTCCTACTTCAAAATGGCCAATATGGTTAGCTCCCATAGCAGAAAAACTATGAGCACTGCTAGCCCTGCCAAGCATTTTATCTGGAGTTGTAAGCTGAACAATAGCTTGTCTTGTTACCATGGATATCCCGTCGGTTAAACCCAAGCACAGTACGACAAACATTCCTAACCACAAATTTGTACTCATCCCAAACAAAACCAAAAACAAAGAATAAAACAAGGTGGCAACCAAAACAATTTGTCCCTTACTTTTAATCTTAGACGTAAACATAACTATGCTAGCACCTATTATTGTGCCAAGAGAATTAGAGGCATTAAGCAATCCGGTTCCGTCAACTCCTCTAGAATATAACTCTTTAGAAAACACAGGAAACAAATTTCTATAAAAACTAAAAATTGTTACAAATATATCCAACAAATATAACCCGGGTAATATGGGATGATTTAATATAAATTTATATCCCTCTTTTATTGAATCTATGGCGCTTGTTTTTTGGGGACCAGGCGCAGCATTTCCGTTAACTTTTATAAACAAAGGAGAAACCACACTAATAAAAGCAAAAACTGAAGCAACATAAAAAGATCCTGTTGGCCCCAAATATTCAAATGTTTTCCAAAAAATTAGAGGTGAAAAAATAGAAGACACCTGAAAAGACGCAGAGCTCAAACTAATAGCTTCTGTAATATACTCTTTAGGAATTACTCTTGGGATCATGGCGGGCCTGCTGGAGTTTCCTAACATGGAAGTAATTCCCGTAACAACTATCATTCCAAAAACATGCCAAGGAGCAAGAGACCCAGTTTGGGCAAAAACACCAAGTGCAACTAATAAAACAAAAGAAACTAATTGGGTGTAAATCATGAGTTTTTTCCTATCAGAAGAGTCAGCCATAACTCCGCCAAACAACACAACTGGCATCTGAAATAATTGCGCCAACCCCAACGCTCCCAATAAAACAGAAGAACTGGTTTCGTCATACAGCCACTGTGTGGATATCAACAACTTCATGGACATCGTTATACCCGAAGTTATGCCGGCTAACCACAAAAAAACAAAATCAGGATGTTTAAAAGGAACAAACACGCGGGAAAAAGAGTTGCTGTTTTTATTTGTCATTTATAATTCTTCTTGTAGGGTAATTTATTACAATGTTTTGTTTTTCAAAATATTTGTGTATTTTTTTTATAATTTCACTCTTTAGTTGAAAAGAAGACGGCCAATCTTTTGCTTGCATAAAAACCCAAAAATTTATATTTGAATCTCCAAATTCAGAAAACCCAAACCTTGGCTCTGTGCCTGGAGCCACATTTTCAGAGCTTTTCACCAAATCACCAAGCGCATCATAAACTGTTTTTTCTACTTTTTCCAAGTTTTCCTCGTACGCCACCCCAGAGGTGATAATAAGGTTTATTGCGGTTTCAGGACTATAAAAGTTTGTAACAACACTTTCTGCCATCTTAGAGTTGGGAATAATTACCAGATTGTTAAACCTATCTCTAATTTTGGTGCTTCTCCACCCAACACTTGAGACATATCCTGCAATCCCGCCTTCAATTTCAATAAAATCACCTTCCTTTAAAGCGCCCTCTGTTAAAACATATGTTCCCGCAAAAAAGTTACTTAACGTTGGTTGCACCGCAAGTGCCACCGCTATCCCCCCTATGCCTAACCCTGCTAGTATTGGGCTCACAGAAAACCCAAAATAATCCAACAACTTTAACGCCCCAAGAGAATACACAAGAATTGGAAGCAGTCGTTTCAAGGGGGGAATAATTTTGTCATCAAACTCTGTTTGTGTTTTTTTTGCAACCCTTCGTGAATACCAATTTAGAAGGGCTATCAAGGTTCTTGATGTGCAAATTGTAATTATTAAAATACAAAGCACTTCCCACGAAGAAACCAAAACATCCCTTAACCAACCCCTGTCGTCTTTGTTAAGAATCGCATCTCCGGCAATGTGGTCCAACAAAGAAATTGACCAAACAATCCCAGACAAAACAAAAAAAACAACAAGAGGCCCTCCTGTTACGAACCCTATTCTTTTAAAAAGCATTGAGTTTTTATTTTTTCCTGATTTAAAAACAGTTTTTATCATTATTTCCAAAACTATCGCAAAAACAAAAGAAAGAACTGAAAACACCAAGGAAACTAAAAAGTTGCTATTTATTGAAAAATCAGTCATGTTCGTTGATAACTTTGTTGATAAATGTTGTTTATTATTTTTTAATCTGTTTTTAATACAAATAATAACAACAGGCCTTACTGTTATCCACATTGTTTGAACTTAAAAAATCAGATCAATCCCTGTTATTATATATAAATATCAACATATAAACACAATTATTACTATTATTAAAATAAATGAATGATAATACTAAATTATTAATAACCTCTGGATCTGGTGGAGATGGCGCTATAAGCGGTATAAGAAAAAAATTCATACCAAGAGGAGGACCTGATGGCGGAGACGGAGGAGAGGGAGGAAGTATAGTTGTTTTCGGAAGTAAAAAATTAAGTTCACTGAAGGATGTAACTTATATCAAAAAGATTAAAGCACAAAACGGATTCCCAGGAAGTGCTGGTAATAAAAAAGGAAAAAAAGGGAAAGACAAGGTAATTAACCTTCCTATAGGGACCGTGATTTACGAAGTTCAAAAAGAGGTAAGAAAAAAATTATACGAAGTGCTTAAAGAAGAGAAGAAAACCATACTTCCAGGGGGAAAAGGAGGCAGAGGTAATTCCAAAATGGCAAACTCTGTTATTCAGTACCCACTTTTAGCAGAAAAAGGAGAAGACAACAAAGAAATATTAATTGAATTAGATTATTTAATGGAAAGCGATGTGGCTATTATAGGAAAACCAAACAGCGGAAAATCATCTCTTTTATCAAAACTAACCAACGCAAAACCACAAATCAAAAACTACCCCTATACAACCACAAATATTGAAACAGGAATTATTGAAAACGTTAAAAGGCAACACAAAGTTATAGAAATCCCCGGAATTGAAGACAGCAACAACAATCTTGGGTTGAAAAATTTAAAACACACAGAAAGAACCAAATTGTTTTTATTTTTAAAAAGTAGCCAAGATGACAAAACATTAGAAATTATAAAAAAACACAAAAAAAATATTTTGAAAAACAAAGCTGTCATAACAATTCCGTCCTATTTAAATTTAGAAGAAAAAGAACTAGATTTTAAAAACGAAGACATAGAAGAAATAAAAACAAGAGTAGAAGAGCTGTTGGGCAAAACAAAACAAAACAACTTATCACAAAATGAAGTTCCAGAAGTTATTGTGATTGGAGAAGAAAAAGAGGTTGTGGAAAAAAGAGGACAGAAATTTATAGTTAATCACGAGCAAGTTAAAAGGATAGCAGAAAGGGTAAACCTTGATCATTGGGACGTTATGGCACAGTTTATGAAAATATTACACAACAAAGGTGTTTCAAAAAAACTATTTGAATTAGAGGTTAAACCAGGAGATATTATTGAGATAGGAAAAATAGAGCTTGAGTGGAGTTAATAAAAACATAGGAATATACGGAGGGACCTTTGACCCTGTACACGAAGGACACTTAAAGGTGGTACAAAGTGTTTTGAGTAAATTAAAATTAGATGTTTTGTATGTTGTGGCGGCAAGAAACCCTTGGATGAAGAAAGGAAAAAAAATCACACCCTACACTCACAGGCTTAATATGTTGGGCTTGGTTTTTGAACAAGAAAAAAAAACAAAAATTTTAGAAGAAGGAAAGGAAAGAGAACTTTCTTATTCAATAGACACTGTGGTGGATGTAGAAAAAAAACACCCGGGAGCTAATGTGTTTTTAGTTGTGGGGGAAGATGTTGTTTGTGATTTTGAAAAATGGGAAAAAGCAAAAATTCTTTTAAATAAAGTTACACTGGTTTGTGTGAAAAGAGAAGGAAGAAGTTCTGTTGAATTAGACAAAAAAATAAAACAAACAAACAGAAACGCGCAGGTTGTTTTTTTGGAAAAAGTAAACGACGTTGTGTCATCTTCGGCATACAGGGAAAAAGGCGCTGCAAGATTTATGAACAAAGATGTTTTAAAATATATTAAAACTCACAGGTTGTACGAATATGAAAGATAAAATTAATAAGCTAATAAAAATCACAAAAGAAACCAGCGCATTTCAGGTGGGAGATTTTGTGTTGTCTTCGGGAAAGAAAAGTAACATATATTTTGACGGAAGAATAACAAGCCTTTTGCCGGAAAGCTTGCAAATAATAAGCGAACTTTTGTTTAAAGAGGTAAAAGAAAAAAAAATAAACGTGATTTCAGGCCCAACACTAGGTGCAGACGCAATAGTGGCTGGGGTTTTGATGGTTGCGGCAAAAGATAGGTACCCGCTCAAAGGAGCCATTGTCAGAAAGCAGACAAAAACTCATGGAACAGGAAGAATGATAGAGGGAAATTACGACAAAGGTGACAAGGTTATGGTCGTAGATGACACATGCACAACCGGCGGAAGTGTTTTGTTTGCGGCAAAAATAATGGAAGAGGCGGGTTGTGAGGTAGAGTTAATTAGGTGTGTTTTAGACAGGGTTGAAGGTGGAAAAGAAAACATCACAAAAGCTGGCTATAATTTCGATTCTTTGCTTAGAGTAGACGGGAAAAGGCTTATTTAATTAGTGGGTTTTTGAAAACGATGCTTGCATTTTGTCCCCCAAAACCAAAATTGTTAGACATTGCATAGTTGATTTTGTGGTTACGCGATTTGTTGGGGACATAGTCTAGGTCACATTCTGGGTCAGGGGTTTCAAGGTTG
>CETB01134273.1_pt1 | contig 10910 bp, 6 predicted proteins | sample 356381 | NCBI WGS metagenome assembly CETB01 (sample SAMEA2622545, study PRJEB7988) | marine metagenome | biome: marine biome (ENVO:00000447); feature: deep chlorophyll maximum layer (ENVO:xxxxxxxx); material: "saline water (ENVO:00002010), including plankton (ENVO:xxxxxxxx)" | depth 155 m | reverse complement strand
CCAAAATCTCTTGAGGATTCAACACTCTTGTTCGGTGATAAAAATTAAAACATAAATGTTTTGTTTTATTCTGAACGTTCAGAACAAATGTTAACTTTAATTCATTCTGAATTTTCAGAACGAGTGATTAAAGTCCTACCTAAATCCGTAATAATCCAAACTCCATTATCTTTTTTAATCAATTTTTGACGAATAGCCATTTCATGGAGAAGACGATCGGTCGGCAAATTATCAAATTCTGGTTCCTTCAGTTTAATAATCTCCTTTGTCTCATGTTTCAAACTATTGAGTACTGACTGTTCAGCTCTTGCCATCAAGCTATCTTTATTTTTAAAAAAAATCATCAGGTACTCATAAACTTTTTGGGATAGAGAATCCAGTTTTTTAGAGAGCATACTACTGCTACGCAGATACAGTGTCAGCTTGTCCTCAGTGCCTGAATTCCTTACATAAACCATTGCCACAGGCAATTTTTGCTGAAAAACACGAATTAGCAACATCTGAGGTTCCTGCAGATTTTTATCTATTTTTGTCTCCATTCCCGGCAAATTCAGGTTTTCCAATAATAATTCCTGAAGTTGATCCCGCATTAGCGACTCCTCACAAAGAAATGATTTATCTACATAATATACGTGTAGGCTTTTCTGATAACCCGCTGGATAAGGATTGCTCATCCACTGAGAGTATTGCTGATTCTTTAAACTTGGAATTAATTCAAGCACTGCAGCAATGCTGTTAAGACCACATTTAATTCCATTGCCAACAAACACAGGCCTAATAATATTTCCATACTTGATTTTACCCAATGTAACTACATGGCCAGATTCTTCGCTACCTATTGCAAAAAAGATGTTGCTGAATTGGCAAGCATTTGAATTGGCAAAGTTTATAAGATCATTCTTTTTTTTCTGAACTAACCATCGTTCTACAACAACTACAGAGTTTGTCGCTGCAAGTGAATCAAAAGAAGCATTTTTTTGCATTTGTTCAAGCTTTAAGTCTGCTTGAACAACCAATTCTTTAAATTCTGGATCATCAACCTCCTTAAGATAGTATTGCTTTAAAAATCTCCAATGGCTTAAAAATGACTCCCAAAGTATCCATTTATCACCAACAGCACACTGCTTTGTTTCAAAACCTTCTCGCCTTGCAGCACGTTCTGCTTCAATATCACTTTCAACAGTATTTAAATAAAGCGGCGGCTTAATCCAATTTGCTTTCTTCTTAAGCAACTTTGCCTGTAGAAAAGCCTGAACATCACCTCCAAGTACTTTTACTTCGTCCTTGTAAGAGTCATAATTTAACAAGAAACATCTGTCTCCATCCCCGTCAAATACAATACCAAAAACAATTTCTAGTCTGTTTTGATGAACAAAATTATGTTTTCGCCCAACTAACAGGACTCGCCTTAAAGCTTCATATTCTATAAAGTTACCATTCAATATTTCATCTGGTTTGATTACAGAAATTCCCTCAAGGTCAGATACTCCTGAACAAGAGTTTATTCCTCGTGAAGGATCACAATTAATAAATTCAATTTTACATCCCTCATAATTAAATAAATCCTTTACTACGTGAGAAAAAGCTCCATTTGCTGCATCAACAATAACCGTAACTTCATTCATCAATTCTTTTTGTAGCCAGTTATTAGTCTGATCAGCAACAAAATCAATAAAAAACTTCTTTGCCTGTTGATGTTCGTTGATAACCTTTCCGGTAGGAATTATTTTCCTTAGTTCTTCATAATCAAGATTTAGGCAGCGTTGGGTAAGACGCTTATCATCTTCAGGAAGTAATTTAAGATTCGAGTGACCAAGAAATATTTTTATACCATTCTGGTCTGCACTATTATGTGATGCAGTCAAAACAAACCCGCAAGCAGCACCAACTTTTAATTGATACATTGAGATTGCTGGAGTTGGAAGAACATCAACTACTACAGCTGTCATTCCTGCTTTCCTTATTCCATCAACTGCTGCCTGGTTGAATATTCCGTTGCTGTCCCTAGGGTCCCAGCCAATTACAGCGATGTCATTTCTTGCAGCAAAACCAGTATCCAAAAGTTCCATACAAAAGGAGTATGTATACAATTCAAATAATTCTTCTGTTAAGATACCCTCATCAAGTAATGCCGCAATCGGACCTGGAGAAGAACTCTTTTCAGCTAAAAACACAGGTCCACGTATTCCGTCTGTTCCTTGTATTCGGTTAATGGCCATATTTATAAATATGAATATACACTTTACGGATTCAGCACGAAGTTTTTGAAAAATCAATTATAATTGTGTGTTGGTAGGAGTCTAACTATTCAGCCGACAGTTACTGATTTTGCTAAGTTTCTTGGCCTATCTATATTTCTTCCAAGGTCTAGAGCAGAATAATAAGCAAACATCTGCGCAATTATCATTTGCAAAAAGGGAGCAAACAAAGAACTTACGACTGGGAGTTTTATAGACTGGGAAGCAAGTTTTTTTGCAAATTCATCACCCTGAAAGATAATAGCAATAACATTTCCTCCTCTCGATTTAACCTGCTCCATGGCAATAAGTGTGCGCTTGTGAAGATCTTTTTGTTCAGGGGGTGGCACAAAAAATAAGGTATGTAGTGTTTGGTCAACCATTGATAAAGTGCCATGCTTAAGAAAACCCGCTGGCATTCCTTCAGCATGCTGATAAGTAACTTCCTTCATTTTTAAAGCAGATTCCATTGCAACCGGATAATACACTCCACACCCAAGAAATAACCAATTTTTAACATGACTAGTGTCTCTAGCAATATTGCGGACGAAGCCAGACTGCTCATTGAGGATAATTTCTATAATTTTAGAAAATTCCTGCATTTCAGTCTGAATTTTTTTGTAATTATTTAGTTTTAGTTTTCTCTTAATTAGCCCCAACTCCAAAGCAATGCGCAGCATAATGAATGTTTGAGCTAATGCCGCCTTAGTTGAAACAACGCATATTTCAGGTCCCGACCCCTGCATTATTACCTGATCTACCATCATACTTATTGCTGAACCCATTACATTTACTATTGCTGCTGTTTTTGCACCATGTTCTTTGGCATATACTAAACTAGTTTTTGTATCATATGTTTCTCCTGATTGAGAAATTGCTAAAACCATATCTCCTCGTTTGATATCTACTACAGAAAACTCATCAGAACTCAATGCAGAATAGTAACAACTAGCAAGAGAAGAAAAATAGTATTGGCCGATGCTGGCAACATAATAGGTTGTACCCACACCCATCATATATGAACGTTTTGATTCGGCAAACATTTCAGCCATAGTGGCGATTTTGGACTTTGGTATCTGCATTGCCTGCCTAATAGTCTGTGGTTCATCGAATATTTCCTTTAGCATATAATGAGAAAATCCACCCTTTTTACTGGTCTCTATGTCCCAATCAATATTCAAGATATCTTTCTTTATTTTTATACCAGTTTTCAAAGAGCGTATATCATACTTATTTGGACCCAAAATTACATACTCACCTTCATCTAGAACAATTGCCTTCCTAGTATATTCTAGAAAGGCATTTATATCAGATCCTACATAATTACAGTCTGCACCCAGCCCCAAAAGTAAAGGAGACTCTTTTTTCACACAGTACAAATGCTCCGGATCATGTGAAGAAAGCATTACTATTGAAAAAGAACCTTCTATCTGATTAAGGGCTGCAAGGAATGCCTGTTCCAAATCATTACTATCAATATAAGATTTTTCCAAGAGATTAACAAAAACCTCAGTATCAGTTAGTGAATTAAAACTAACACCTTCACTAAGCAATTCTTCCCTAAGTTTCTGGTAATTAGATATTATGCCGTTGTGAACTACTGCAAACTTTCGATTTGCAGAAAGGTGAGGGTGAGCATTCTCCTGAGTAACTCCTCCGTGGGTTGCCCAGCGAGTGTGAGCAATACCAATTTTGCCCTGCATTTGATCCAAACGTTCTTTAAGATTAACATCATCAATTCCGCCTATATTTTTTCGCAAATCTATCTTGCCTTTCTTTATCACAGCAACACCACAAGAATCATATCCTCGATATTCGAGATTTCTTATTGAATTAAGTAAATTTCTCCCAAAATTTTCAGTATGCACTATGCCACTAATACCACACATAACCGTTAGTTAAAAAATGTTGTTTTACTTGAATCAATGGATGAATACAGAAATTTTTTTGAAAATTGTTTAATTACTCAAACTGACAATATGATTTTAAAAATTAACTGATCAAGATTTCAAAGTGTCGAACTGTCAGCTACTTTACTTCCACTCTTCAATATTGAACCTGGACCGGTTACGTGCCTTACACCAATTTTTACGTTATCTCCAAAGAATGCGCCTAATTTTATCAATCCAGTTTCAACAACACCATTAGCTGTTTTGCAAATCACAGGAGTATATTCGGCTGTATGGTTAATAGTTGTAAAACCAGACCCTGTAGTTGTATTTTCTCCAACAACACTATCTCCAACAAAAGATAACCGCCCAATATCATTTGAACCAAAAAGCACACAGTTTTTTAACTCTGAGCCATAACCAACTGTAGAGTTTGGGCCAACAGCACTGTAGTTACGAATAAGTGAATTGTTCCCGATATAAGAATTTTCCCCAATATAACAAGGTCCCTTGAGCACTGTTCCTGTTTCAATAGTTACATTTCTTCCGATCCTTACTGCACCTTCAAGATAAACATGCCCCAATAATTTTGCAGTACTGTCTATTTTTGCTGTTTGCCATGAATTCATTAACATTTGGTTTGCAACTAAAATATGCCAAGGATGAATCATATCAATCCACCCTTTTTCCCATAAACATGCCTGAAGCCCCCCGGTTCCGATAATATGCTCATAGCATAAGGAAATATCATTCTTGAACATTTTCAACAGCTCAAAGATGTATGGAGATAAAACAAATATTCCTGCAAAAACATAATTTGATTGAACACCTGAAGGCTTTTCAATCAATCGACTGATTTTCATTTCATGATCAAGGTAGACATTCCCAAATTCATTAGAAGACTCCGGTAGCGCTACCATTGCAACTTCCTTATTAGTTTCGGTGTATGTTTGCAAAATAGATGAATAAGGATTTTCATCAGTAAGTACATCCCCATAGGTAAGCAAAAATGGGTTTTTATCTAAAGATGACTGGCATAGATTCAGGGCATGGCCTATTCCTAGAAGCTCATTCTGAACAATATATTCTATGTTTACACCATATTTCTGCCCACTTTCAAACACATTTCGAATTAGATCCTGCTTATGATTAACAACAAGAACAATATCATTAATTCCTGCTGTTTTTAAAAAACATATAGTGTTTTCAAGAATATATTGACCCGCTATATGAATCATAGGTTTACATCGAGTCTCAATAAAAGGGCTAAGTCTTGTACTGCGATTAGCTGCAAGTATGACTGCTTTCATGTGATTTCTGTATTTATAATTGCAAAATTAAGAAAATTTTAAGCTCCTATTGTTATGTATAAACCTTTGAACTATCTACACACTCGAACAAATACTGCATGACTTCTTCAATATTCATGTTTCCAGTATCTATAATTATAGCATCTTTAGCAGCCTTCAATGGAGCTACGTTTCTATTTTTATCCTGATGGTCTCGTTCAATAATTGCTGTTAATATTTCTTGCAAATCAAAATCACCATTCTGTTTAAGTAACTGCAAATACCTGCGCTTAGCACGAATTTGAGGAGATGCATCTATATAAAATTTAAGATCTGCAGATGGAAAAATAACTGTACCTATATCACGGCCTTCCAATACTGCCCCTTTATAATTTCCAGCTTCAGATTCTTCTTTCACCAAAGATCTTTGCTTATTTTTCATTATTTCACGTATGGAAGGATAAACGCTAATTCTGGAAGCAAGTGATGAAATATCCTCCGATCTAATTTCATCACTAACATCAAATCCATCACAAATTATTTTCTCATCTTCAAAAGATATCCTTGTCTGTTCGCCTAGTTCTTGCAGAGCAAGATCACTTTCAGGACAACCCTTTCTCCCCCAACAAAGTGCCAGGCAGCGAAACATTGCTCCAGTATCGACATAAACAGAACTTAGTTCAGTAGATAGCTTTCTGGCAATTGTACTTTTACCTACTCCTGAAGGGCCGTCAATAGCAATAATTATAAAACCCATAAAATAAATGTTTCACGTGAAACAACCTTTTTTAATTATTTTTTTTTCTTTATTTTACATCAAATTACCAAGCAAGGCTTGAACTTCTTTCAGTTGGTCACTATCTTCAAAATTATTGAGCATTTTACGATAAATTGCCTTAGCTTCTTTATTGCGATTCAACTTCACATAACTTGACGCTATTCTTAAATTTAGATCATACATTTGCTGATTCGACAAGCTTTGGTCTAAATAAAGAACCTTAAGACTGGCTGCCAAAGCCTTACTGTGTTCAGCAAGTTTGAATAGTGCAAATCCTTTTTCTCTAAGAATGCGCAACTGCCATTTCTTTCGGCCATTTTCAACAGTTTCCATCGATTTCAATGCGAGGTTTAACCAGCGTTCTGCCTGCTCATATTCTTCTAAATCATTATAGATTTCCCCTACAAGAACAATCTGCTCAACCCTTTGATCAGGAGAAAGATCCTCTTGACGTACAGATTTTTCATAATTATCCACAAGTTGTTTTAAATAGGGTTTGGCCTTTTTCAAATGTTTTCTTTCAAGAAAAAAATCGCTTAGCAAATGCAGTATCTCTGTAGCGTAAATGTCATCTTTATCCTCATCCAGTAATTTCTTGGCTCCTTGCTCTGACTCATCAATTCTTCCCAACTCAAAATTGATTTTCAGAATTCTGTAATTGATAAAGCGGCTTTTATTTTTTGGAGGATTTTTTAATGCTAAACGAAAAACTGTAAATGCCTGATCATATTTCTTCATTTCAAATAGAGCCTCTGCTTGATGAAAGAAGAAAAATCCTTGGTCTTCAGTAATAGAAATTCCCAATCCAAGACCGGTAACACCAATAATACGGCGTGGATCATTAATGTACTTCAATACTTCAATTCTCAACTTTATCAGGGAAAAGTCTGTATACATTTTTATTGATCTCCTGAGTACATTATCTGCTTGTTCATATCTTCTCAGTGACATAAGAACCTGAACTCTAAGATCTATGGCTCTAACCGGCTTTTTTAATGGATCAAATGTGTGTTCGAGTTCATTTAATATTTCAAGTGCTGCATTGTATTGCTTTTGCTTAAAAGTAGCTTCAGACTGTAAATATAGACCTTCTTCTAAAAATGGCGATTCTGGATATAATTTTTTCAAATTTAAAAGAGACATGTTTACTGCAGCCCATTTCTGTTGATTATGATTTACTTTTGCTAGCAAGAAAAGACGATCATCAGCCCTGTTACCATTTATGTCAACTTGACGCATTGCCATAATTGTTTGCATTGAATTATTTTCTATTTCATACTGCAACACTCCATACCAAAAATAATAGTCAGAAAGACGATCTGAATCCGGATAACTTTCGAGTAACTGCTTTACCAAAATAAATCCATTCTGGTAATTTGATGAAACTAGTTCAATTACTGCGCTTAAATAAAGGCTTTCTTCATTGACAATCGAAGCCTGATTCACATCTAACTTCAATGAATTTTTGCTTGGTAATTCAAGAAATGATTTGGATTTTTCTAACTTTTTCAAGCGTAGATAGAGGTAAGCATAAATCAATTCTACTTCATCCTGCCAGGATTGCCAAAAAATGCTTATTGAGTTGAGTTGTGTCTCCAATTTTAGCAAAAAATTGAATTCATCAACCTTAATGGCATGATGCATTAAAGCCCTCAAAGCTTGAGTCCTAAGAATATGATCCTCTATTATAGTCCAGTCTTCCCACGCCTGTTCAATTTGTTTTGTATGCAAGTTAAGTTTTAAATAAGCTTTAGCAAGTTTATCAGTACTTTGTACACCAAGTTTTTCCAAAGAACTAATTAATTTTTTTGCTTTACTCCATTGTTTGAGATTTAAATGAGCATCTAGACCAAGCCAAAGAAAATGCTCCATTTTTGAATTATTATAAAATTTAGTATTTTTTGAATGATTAGTGACTAAACTTGTCAATTTCCGCCAATTTTTCTGTGAATAATAAAACTCACCTAAAAGTAATATATGTTCGAAATCATTTGGAAAATCCTTTATTAATTTCTCAAGAACAATCAGCGTCTCCTCATTTTTATTTAATTTAACATTCGCCAAATATCTTAAATAAAGTAGTTCACTGCGAATTTTTTCACTATCAACAAAATCTTCAAATTTATTAATATTATCAATTACTTTATCGTATTTATGCTCCTTGAAATCCAACCAGACAAGTGTGTACCTGCTAAAATCTTGAAAGTCAATATACCGTTCAGAGTGATTTCTTTGTTTTAGGGAATTCAAAAAAATATTCAATGATTTTGCAGATTGAGCATATTTTTGACGCTGTGCTAAGATTTGACCCTTCCAAAACGTAGATGGAAAAAACCAATCAGTTTCAGGATACTCCTCTATAACAGTTTGAAATCTCATTAATGCGAGGGTCAAATTTCCTCGAAATAACTGTACTATGCCTTCCTTGTAATATTTACCCGACCTATCCAACCAACCCGGTTCATCAGGAATAAATCGCGAACTGTGCCAGTCTGGCAATTCAGGAATGATGGCTTTTGATACTGAAACTAGAGAAAAAATGGGAAGGTCTGGTAATCTAAGCACAGGAACAGGAAGAGAATATGAACCTAATCTAGTATTTACTAAGGTTAAATTTTTGGAGCTTTTAGCTAATAAGCATGAACCAAGGCTAAATAGTAAAAAGGAAATTAACAGGAGTATAAAAAATGTTTTATGTTTCATATGATTAAAATTTGAACAAAAAACAAAATCTAGTTTAATTTACTGTTTTGATTTTTTTGCTGAATATTTTCTCTGGAGTTAATTAATCCGCTTTGGAACTGCAAAAGTTCTTCTGCAGCACTATTCAGATTTTCAGCAGAAAGTTTCAGAGCGTATTCATTCATACGCATTGCATACTGATAACGGGGATCATAGTATTCCTCAAGAAGTACATGTACTATTTTTTCAAAATCACCTTTTCTAAGCCACTGACGTAAAAGTTCAGATTTTTTCTTACCTATTACCTGTTGCATTGATTGCAATATTGAATCAGTTTGCAGGAAAGTATGATCATCACTAATTTTATATTCTTCTACAATTCGTCTTATCCTTGTATCAATCGATGCCTGCAGCAAGACAAGAGTTCCGTATTTCATAGCTTCCGCAATTGCCTGTGGGATAAATACTTTTCCCACTTTTCTGCTCTCTCCCTCAATGAAAACATGTTTTTTATTTGCAAGTTCTAAAATGTTTTTAACAAGCACTGCTTCAAAATTTTTTTGTGTCTGAGGAATTTTATTTATTGCTCCGAACAACGAACTCCTATGCCCCGCAAATTCTTCTAAGTCCAAATGATCTGGAAGCTTTTTCAGCAATAAGGTCTTACCAACCCCTGTTTGGCCATGAAGTACAATCAATGGAGGAACAGGCCCCTTAAGCTTCTCAAGAACATAACTTCGATATTTTTTATAACCACCCTGTAGTTGAACCGCCTCAAAACCATTATGCTGAAGAAGTTTAACTACAGAAGCTGATCTCATTCCACCACGTGCACAAAAGACAACAAGATGCTTAGTTTTTAAATTTGCAATAGAAGAAAGGAATTTTTCAATTCTCGGTGTAAAAAACTCCAGTCCTTTTTCAAACGCAGCTTTTTTACCGATCCTTTTATAAATTACTCCAATCTCAGCCCGTTCTAAATTATCAAACAATGGATAATTGAGTGCTTCTGGAATGCTGCCTTTTACGTATTCAAGTTTTGTTCGTACATCAATCAGAATGTTTTTTTTGCAAAGAGCCTCATTAACAGAGACATCATCAAGCACGCCATTGAAGAAAAATTCTATCTTTCCCAAAAAATGTTTTGGATGGACCGAATCCGAATGTGAACTATTCATTAGACAACATTAGATTCAGACGATTTTTCTGTATCTTCATCAGAGTCAAGTTTGTTAATTTTTCGAACTTCTAAGTTTATGGCTTCCGCAATTTCTAGATTTTCCTCCAGAAACTTGATTGAGTTGTCTCTTCCCTGACCAAGGCGTTCATTATTGTAGGAAAACCATGTGCCGCTTTTCTGAACAATATCTTCATTCAGGGCCAAATCTATTAATACACCCATCCTAGAAATTCCCATTCCGTAAATCAAATCAACCTCGGCCGTTCTAAATGGTGGTGCCAATTTATTTTTTGCAACTTTAATTTTCATACGGTGCCCTCTAACCTCATCACCACTCTTAATCTGGCTAGCTCGTCTAACATCCAGACGAACACTTGAATAAAATTTGAGAGCATTACCTCCAGTAGTTGTCTCAGGATTTCCGAACACAACTCCAATTTTCGATCTAAGTTGGTTTATAAAGATGAAAATAGTATTTGACTTTGAAGCAACACCAGACAATTTACGTAATGCTTGTGACATCAAACGAGCATGCAAGCCCATGTGAGAATCTCCCATATCACCCTCAAGTTCGTTTTTAGGAACCAGAGCCGCAACTGAGTCAACTACAACAATATCCACTTTTCCTACTCTTACAAGCTGCTCTGCTATTTCAAGACCCTGTTCACCATAATCCGGCTGAGATAGCAAAAGGTTTTCGACCTGTACACCTAATGTTTTGGCATTATTTTGATCAAAAGCGTGTTCTGCATCAACAAATGCTGCAATACCTCCTTGTTTTTGGACTTCTGCAATTGCGCACAGTGCTAATGTGGTTTTACCGGAAGCTTCTGGTCCATAGATTTCAATAATTCT
>CETB01105968.1_pt1 | contig 10933 bp, 8 predicted proteins | sample 356381 | NCBI WGS metagenome assembly CETB01 (sample SAMEA2622545, study PRJEB7988) | marine metagenome | biome: marine biome (ENVO:00000447); feature: deep chlorophyll maximum layer (ENVO:xxxxxxxx); material: "saline water (ENVO:00002010), including plankton (ENVO:xxxxxxxx)" | depth 155 m | reverse complement strand
TTGGTTGACTTTTGATATTGATGGACTAGATGGTTCATTGGTCCCGGATACAGGCACCCCAGTTCCTGGCGGTTTGACTCATTGGGGTGCAGTGGAAATCATCCAAGAGTTATTTTCTAGCAAGGCTGAGGTTATCGGGGCCGATGTCAATGAAATCGCCCCCGGTGATGATCGTTTAACGCAGTTTAACGCTGCATTAATCGCAACGAAGATTCTTGCCGCATACATCGCTAATCGAGATTGATTCGACTTTTGACCATAAATCGTGCGAATGATTGTAGGTAAGAACCCCTACAGCGGCGTATGCGCCGCTGGCTGACGGTATTGGTAGTAGCATCAATGCTCGCTGTCTCCACTTCGCCTGTGGCTACCGCGCAGATTGGGCAGCCAGATATTATCCAAGAGCATTGGTATCATTCCTATGCAACTCTAACCTTAGACCTAAACGAATGGGCGGATGACTATCCTGAAATCGTCGAGATGTTCAGTATAGGGAAGACTGAACTGGGAAGAGAAATTTGGATGTTGCAAATTTCGGATTGGAGTCAAGAAACCAAACCAGATGGAAGCGAAAAAGACATTGTTTACATCGATGGGGGGCATCATGGAAATGAACATCTTGGGACCGAACTTGCTTTTCTAGTTGCAGAGTATTACATCGAAGGTTGGGTAGATGGAGAACAAGACGCGATCGATGTATTATCGACGACTGAATTACATATTCTGATTATGCTAAACGCTGATGGTAATGACCACGACACAAGATGGAATATCAATCAAGTTGATTTAAACAGAAATTACGATCACTACTGGAATACCTGCCCGACTACCCAACCTGGAAGTAGTGCCTTCAGTGAATCTGAAACTCTTGCAAATTCGATTTATATGAACGAAGTTGTGCCACATGCTGACCTATACATCACCATGCATACAGGTGTTTGGATCATGCTTTATCCATGGGGTAAATGGCCTGAACAGCCTTCAGACTGGGAGATGTTCCATTACATCAAGGATGAAGTGAATTCCAATATTTCAGACATACCTATTCGTAACGCTAACCAGGGACTATACCCCAATTGTGGAACCAGTCGTGATTACGGATATGGAGTGATGGGTTATCCAACCTTCACCTTTGAGACCGACGATGAGCAATTTCTCCTTGGAACCATAGAACCATTATCCCAAAGACTGGATGAGGAACTGGATGTTATGAAATATCTAATCAAGAATGTCTGGTATTGGCGTGCTCGACTGATTGTGGAAAGCATCGAAATAAATGGTAATCAAGTCGATGCTCATGTAGTAAATCTTGGAAGAGCGAGTACATCGAATGCCACCTTACATTATTCTGATTCAAGTGGAGAATTACTTTGGCATTCAGCCCTATTTGGAGTAAATGCCACGAATCAAACCAAGGTCACCTTAGATAGTCGGAATCTAACCCTTATCGAAGATGGCACCTGGAGTATACATTATCAAAAAAGAGTAATCGATACTTCTCAATGGGTGGAAGAAAATATTGACGAGTCTATAGTAGAAATTTCTGAGGATAAAGAAGGATTCTTACCCGCGCCTTCAATGTTTATTCATCTATTTACAATACTTATGGCGGCTTTTGCAGGAAGAAGGGAAAATATCGATTTTTAATTATAAAATTAGAAAATATCTTGAAAAAATGTCTTGAAATTAAGAATTTCTTTAGATATTCTTTGTATATTGGAACTTTTTCCCATAATCTATGAAGGCAAGTTGCGCTAATTTTGACCGAACTGGAGATATAATGATTATTCCCGTATTCAAGGGTCTAGACAAGGCTCCGAACAATACTACGGTTGGCCTTGGCCGCGGACCGAGTATTGCTGTCAAGGCCGCAGCAGCGAGCGATGCAATTTCGGGTAAGGCAGGAGAATCGCTGAATGTTTGGACCAAGGGTTGCACTGTAATTTTCATCGGTGTCGGTAAGAAAGAAAACCTCACTCACAAAGTTGCCCGAGATACTGGTGCGAAGTGCCTTGCAGGTCTATCTAAGGATCTTGGCAATGACATCATAATCCGCTTTACATCAGGATGGTCCACAGAAAATATGACCGCTTTCGCTGAAGGAATGATACTACGAGATTATGAGTTTGATAAATATCAGAAAAAGGACGAAGAAAAGAATCATGATGGTTGGATATTAGAATGTCAAGCACACGAAAGACATCTCAAAGTTCTGAGTGAATCTATCGAGGAAGCTAGCTTTGTAACGACCGGTGTTCACCTAAGTCGCGACCTAGCAAATGAGCCAGCAAACCGACTCTATCCTGAGGAATTTGGTCGCCGAGCACTCGAATGGGCTGAAGGTAAGGATAATGTCGAGGTTGAAGTATGGGATTATGCACGACTACAGAAAGAAGGTATGCATGGTGTTATCGCTGTCGGAAAAGGTAGCATTCGCAAACCCTGTATGATTTTCTTCCGATTAAATCCAAACGTACAGATAGGTGAGCAAGTGCCTTGTATAGTTGGAAAAGGAATCACCTTTGACACAGGTGGTATTTCGATAAAACCTAGTCAAGGCATGTGGGACATGAAGTACGATATGCACGGCTCGGCAACCGTTTTCGGACTATTCCAAGCACTTTGGGCTACAGGGTACAAAGGGCGAGTAAATGGAATAACCTGCATGGCTGAAAATATGCCAAGCGCAGAAGCCTACAGACCAGGAGATGTAATCGATACTTACTCCGGAAAGACGATAGAAATTTTCAGCACTGATGCTGAGGGTCGAAATGTACTATCTGATGGATTGTGGAAAGCAGCAGAACTAGATCCTTCATACATCGTCGATCTTGCCACTTTGACAGGGGCTTGTGTTGTTGCATTGGGTCAAGAGGCATCTGGACTTTGGTCCAATGATGATAAGTTGAGAGAAAGAATTCATCAAGCAGGTAATTCAGTAGACGAATTGGCTTGGCCAATGCCATTACTACCTGCTTTTGAAAAGGAAATGACAAGCTCTAAGTTTGCAGATGTTAGGAATGGTGGAAAGGGCCGCTATGGTGGAGCAAATACAGCTGCTGCCTTCCTCAAGCAATTCATTCAGGAGCGAGAGGGTGAAAATGGGGGTAAAACAGCAATTCCATGGGCTCATCTAGATATCGCTGGAACTGCTTGGAATGTAGATACCAACGTATGTGTTGCACATGGTGGAACTGGTGTTCACGTACGAACCTTGCATCGCTTGATTACTCAGGCATGAATTACTCGTCGCCATCGTCGCTATCGACTACTTCGAAATCTGCTTCTACGACTCCATCACTATCCGCTGTCGCTTCATTTGCGGCCTGTTGCTCGGCCATTTCCGCAGCAGCTGCCTCGTAGAGTTTGGTTGAGACACCGTGCATTACCTCTTCTAATTCAGCCATCTTTGCTTGTATTGCAGCCTCATCAAGTTCCTCAAAATCGATAGGTTGACCTTCGTTCATAATGAGGGCTTCAAGTTCATCCAACTTATCGTTGACTGGAGCCTTGTCGTCATCAGACAACTTCTCACCTGAATCTTCCATCATCTTTCGAGTCTGGTAAACGATACCATCGGCTTGGTTTCGTAGATCGACTCTAGCCTTACGGCGCTTGTCTTCCTCTGCAAACTCCTCGGCTTCGGATATCTTTGATTGAATCTCATCTTCTGAAAGAGAAGTTTGACTTTCTATCTTAATCGATTGTTCAGTTCCTGTTCCGAGATCCTTTGCCGATACATTCACGATTCCGTTTGCGTCTATATCGAAGGTAACTTCAATCTGTGGAATACCGCGTGGAGCAGGTGGGATTCCCATCAGATGGAATCTTCCCAGAGTTGTATTGTCTTTAGAGAATTCACGCTCGCCTTGTAAGACATGAACTTCAACAGCTGGTTGATTATCCGAGGCAGTAGAGAATACCTCCGATCGACGACTCGGAATCGTAGTGTTGCGCTCTATCATCATCGTAGTCACGCCACCTAAGGTCTCGATTCCTAAAGTCAGGGGAGTAACATCGAGAAGTAGTACATCGGTTACTCCTTCATCACCAACGATAATTCCAGCCTGAAGAGCGGCTCCAACAGCAACCGCCTCATCAGGGTTGATTCCCTTGAATGGAGCTTTACCAACTTCCTGTTCAATCGCCGTCTGTACTGCAGGAACACGAGTTGAACCTCCGACCAGGATTACTTTGTCGACCTCTCCCTTAGATACTCCGGCGTCCTTCATTGCTTGACGGGTAGGAGCCATTGTTCGCTCGATTAGATCGGTGATTAATTCCTCGAATTTCGATCTAGATAGCGATAGGTCAAGATGTTCTGGCTGTCCATCGCGCATGGTGATAAACGGCAGATTAATCTGAGTTGTTCCGGTTCCAGATAACTCAATCTTTGCCTTCTCAGCAGCCTCTCGTAGACGACTCATGGCTTGCATATCACCTGAAAGATCAATTCCCGTATTCTTCTTGAATTCGGATAGAATCCATTCAATTACGACATCGTCGAAATCGTCGCCACCCAATCGATTGTCTCCACTAGTTGCCTTTACTTCGATTTGGGGTTGTTCGTCTACCAGATAAATTTCTAGAATTGAGATATCGAAGGTACCACCACCGAGGTCATATACCAAAATCGTCTGATCGTCGTCCTTGTCGACACCATAAGCCAATGCAGCTGCAGTAGGCTCGTTGATTATACGTAGTACTTCTAAACCAGCGATTCTACCTGCGTCTCGAGTTGCTTTTCTTTGTGCGTCGCTAAAGTATGCTGGGCAGGTAATAACAGCCTGTGTTACCTCTTGTCCAAGGTATGCCTCAGCATCGGCCTTCAGCTTCTGTAGTACGTATGCTGAGATTTCTTGTGGGGTAAACTCATCGTCGCCAATCTTTTGCTTCCAATCAGTACCCATTTCCCTCTTGACAGACATGATTGTACGTTCTGGGTTAGTTACCGCTTGTCTCTTTGCTGTAATTCCAACAAGACGATCTCCATCTTTAGTGAAGGCTACTACCGAGGGAGTAGTTCTACTTCCTTCTGAATTAGGTATTACTGTAGCCTTACCACCTTCTAGAGTAGCAACGCAACTATTCGTCGTTCCAAGGTCTATTCCAATTACTGCTTTACTCATTTCATTCACTCCATTGAGAATTCACTCGCTTTCGTCAGCTGTTGTGGCCTCCGAATTAATGTCGAATTTAACATCAAGAATTCCATTGTTTAGGTCCCATTCGACAATATTGTCTGCCGAATGAGGAAGGGTGTAGCGCTTCAAAGGGCGCATTTGTGTGGTCTTCATCAGCTGTAGTATTTCACCGCCACTGGTTAGGTTAAGCTCGATTTCTTCTTGTTGTATATCGGTGAATCTGGAGATATCTACCGTTATGCACATTCTATCTTCATGAATGAATACATCTTCCAATGGCAGATCATTATCCGGTTCTTCAGTTACTTCTTCCTCGACCTCAATTTCAGGTACTTCGGCAGGTGTATTACCTTCAAATTGAACTTTGATTCCCATATTTCGGAACATCTCGCCCATTCCACCTGGACCGTTCAGCATGGATTCCATCTGCTTTCGGAACTCTTCAGGATCTACATCGGTTCCCATTTTTATCTCAGTCGAAGCCATACGATCTGGATCAAGGCCCATCTCCTCAAATTGATCTCGGACCTGTCGCATCATATTTTGAAGCAATTCGACGTCGATTGGCATGCCCATATCAGCGAACATTTTGGCCATCTGTTCGAGCATTCTCTCCTCGAATTCGTCTCTTTCTGATGCACTCATGATATCACTACTCAACTTGAGGTTGTATAGTCCGAGCATTCTCCCATATTTGAATCAAACGGTTACTAGGGCACTCGCGCAGGAGGGTGCGGGATACACGCGCGGGGCGGGAGCGAGTTTCTATATCGCCAACATCGCATTGAAAACGGACCTTTGATTCGCTGTCCACATGGTCGAGTCGGAGCAGGATGTTGCCTTGCAAGATACCGACCGTATAGAGGGTCGCTCTGCGTTGGTAAACAACACCAATGCCGCAATAGCACTTGCAGGCGCTGTTAGGTCGACTTTAGGCCCTAGAGGCTCGGATAAGATGCTAGTTGATGAGAATGGGGAGATCGTCGTCACCAATGATGGAGTTACTGTTCTTGAGACTGCAAAGGTTGAGCATCCTACTGCTAACCTTCTAATCTCTACTAGTTCAGCTCAAGATAGAATTGCTAGAGATGGGACTACAACTTCCGTCCTCCTAACGGCAGAACTATTGCGCAATGCGCTGGAACTATCCAGAACAGGAGTTCATCCGACAATAATAATGAATGGATATCGTATTGCGGTGGAAGAGTCGCTTTCTCAATTAGAAGAAATTTCCAGAGAGGCCTTAGATGATGATTTGATTGCAACAACAGCGACAACTATGGCGGGCAAGATTGATACTGTCTTGGCTAAGAAAATGACTGTTTTAGCGCTTGAAGCTGCTCATACATTAGAAAATGAAGAGGGTGGTGATGACCTTGAGAGGATCCGTGTTAAGCGCCTACAAATGACTGGTGGTGGAGCTGCAGAATCTGAAATCATTCACGGCTTAATGCTAAAGAAACAACGACTTGATTTTACCACAGATAGTCATTCAGATGGGGGTAAAATCGTCATTATCGATGGAGGATTTGAAAATCGAGAATTAGAGTTGGATGCTCAAATTGAGATTCGAAAAACTGGTGTGCTTTCGGGATTTCAAGAGAGAAAGAGGGCAAAATTAGCCGAACAGGTTACTATCCTTTCTTCACTGGGAATTGACCTGCTTTGCGTCCGAGACGGGATAGCTGACGAGGCTATCCCCATGTTGAGAGCTGCTGGAATAACTGCCTATCGTAGGTTTGAAAGAGAAGACTTGGAACGATTATCAATTCTTACCAGAGCGAAGATGGTTCGAGACGCCAATAGGATTTCTGCAGGGGATGTAGGGGCTTACACCAAGCGTTCAGCGGAAAAGATTGACGATGCCTGGTATCTGCGAATCGATGGTGAAGGTCGTGCTATGACCGCTCTTCTACGTGGAACTACATCCACAATGCGCGAAGAGGTTTGCAGGACATTCGATGATGCTCTTGGCGTAGCATTCAGATTAGTTCGAGAGCCGAAGATGCTTCCCGGTGGGGGTGGGACTCAAACTCATTTAGCACGTCACCTACGTTCCTATGCTACAACTCAGAAAGGGAGAGAACAATTGGCAATTGAGGGCTTTGCTGACGCTCTAGAAGTAATCCCCCGTGTCTTAGCAGAGAATGCAGGACTAGATCCAATCGATGAGATATTGGCTCTATCAGCGGCACAAGTAGAAAATGGCGCATGGTACGGACTTGATGTGATGAGTGGAGAGAAGGCAGATATGGGAGAATTAGGAATTCATGACCCTCTATTTGTTGCTCGACAAGCCTTGACTGGCGCAACTGAAGCGGCAATTACCGTCTTGAGGATCGATGATGTGCTATGGGCAAATGTCGAGCCAGGTACTCCTGATTGGTCGAATCAGATTGATGAGGACTGAAGTCCAGAAATCATTGCATCACAAAGTGCTTCCAAATCATACTCAGCATTCCATCCCCAATCTTTCTGAGCGGCTGAGTCGTCAACCGAATTAGGCCAAGAGTCCGCATACTCCTGCCTTATGTCGGGCTTGAAATCGTAAGTAAAACCTGGCACTCTAGCGGCAACCGCATCCGCGATTTCGGAGGCTGAAAAAGAACAACCGGAGAGGTTGTAACCTCCGCGAGATTCGCCAATTGACTCAAGAGGTGCATCCATCAAATCGATAGTTGCGCGTATTGCATCATCCATGTACATCATTGGTAGGCGAGTATCTGCACGAACAAAGCAATCGTAGTGCCCATTTTCGAGTGCGGCATGAAATATATCAACTGCATAATCCGTAGTACCACCACCAGCAGGAGCCTTGTATGAAATTAAACCCGGATACCTGATTCCTCGGACATCAACTCCATATTGCTTCCAGTAATTCATTGCCAAACGCTCTCCCGTCACCTTGGTTTTACCATACATGGTTGTAGGATTAAGTGGGCCGACCTGAGGAGCGTGCTTTGGAGCATCGGGACCAAAAACTGCAATTGAGGATGGAGCAAAAACTCTCAACCCGTGTTTGCGAGCGGCTTCCAAAACCGTAACTGTACCTCCCACATTGATTCTTTCACACAACTCGGGATTTTTCTCACCGCTTGCACTTAGAATAGCAGCCAAGTGATACACGGTTCCAATCGATTCCTCAACTACTACCTCATCGAAGACATCAGCATCAATTACACTAAGATTTCTGTATGGGCCTCCAACTACACACGGATGATCAGGGATATCTCGAACGTCACTAGCCATGACTTCATCTGAGCCGTAGCGAGTGCGCAGTGCTTCGACCAGTTCAGTTCCAATTTGACCGAGTGCTCCGGTGACCAAAATCCGTGAGTCTGTCCCATCGGCCATGACCCTTCGGGGGTAAGACGACTCTTAGACTTGCGAGACAGCGATAGAGTGTGAAATTTTGTAATCAACGAGCCAATGTTGATATGCGAGACATGTCGGCTTCAGACCCCGTTGATTGCATGAAGTATGTCGTAGTCACGGGCGGTGTCCTTTCTGGACTGGGTAAAGGAATTACAGCTTCCAGCATAGGAGTTTTACTGAAATCCGCTGGACTGCGGCTCACTTCGGTCAAGATAGATCCCTATCTAAATAGCGATGCTGGGACTATGTCTCCATTCGAACACGGAGAAGTCTTCGTACTCGATGATGGTGGAGAAGTAGATCTTGACCTTGGGAACTACGAAAGATTCCTCGATGTTGCTCTAACCCGTGAGAATAATATCACTACAGGTAAGGTCTATGCAAGTGTAATTGAGAAGGAACGTAGAGGTGATTATCTTGGAAAGACTGTACAGGTTGTACCCCACATAACCAATGAAATCCAAGACTGGATTGAGCGTGTTGCTCATGTAAGTGCAGATGGCTCGGGAGAAACTCCAGACGCTTGTGTTATTGAATTGGGAGGAACCGTTGGAGATATCGAAAGCGCTCCATTTGTAGAAGCACTGAGACAATTCCAATTTAGAGTAGGTCAAGAGAATGTTTGCTTCGTTCATGTCAGCCTTGTTCCGGTAATGGGGCCTGTTGGCGAGCAGAAGACTAAACCGACTCAACACACTGTGAAAGAATTACGAGGACTAGGAATAATTCCAGATATACTTGTTTGTCGTTCAGAGAAACCACTGGAAGAAGAAACTAGAGCAAAGTTGGCGGCATTCTGTCACGTTGGAACAGACGCAGTTGTTTCGGCTCATGATGTTTCGAATCTCTATCAAATTCCAATTTCACTTTACGAACAATCGGTCTTGAATAAGGTCTCAAATCACCTTGGATTTGAGGTTCCTGATTCTTTGCCAATCCTCGATGAGTGGAAACACATGGCTGACAAGGTCGACCGATTGGAAGAGCAGGTACACATCGCAATGGTAGGCAAATATACTGGTCTTTCTGATTCTTACCTCTCCGTTATCAAGGCTTTACAGCATAGTGCATTTGCTGTTGATAGAAAATTGGTAATTGACTGGATTGAGTCTACCGATCTAGACCCACACAATGTCACTGAAAAGCACGATCAAGCCTGGGAATTACTACGCGCGGCGGATGGGATTCTAGTTCCTGGTGGATTTGGTAATCGAGGAGTAGAAGGAAAAATCGCTGCCGCGAATTATGCTCGAGTGAATAACGTTCCTTACCTGGGGGTTTGTCTAGGCCTGCAAATTGCAACAATCGAGTTCTGTCGTAATGTCTTGGGTCTAGAAAATGCAAACTCAACTGAGTTTGATGAGAATACAACTAATCCAGCAGTGATCTTCATGCCTGAAATTTCCAAGACCCACATGGGTGGAACAATGAGACTTGGAACAAAACCTACTCCATTCCTAGTCGATGATTGCAAAATGAGGCGTTTGTATGGGGGTGCTGACCATGTCGATGAAAGACATCGACATCGCTACGAAGTCAATCCTGATTTGATTGAGAGAATTGAATCCAATGGTTTGGTTTATGTTGGTAAAGATGAGACTGGACAGAGGTGTGAAATCATGGAATTGGAGAATCATCCATATTACGTTGGAACTCAATATCACCCCGAATTCAAGTCCAGACCGAACCGACCAAGTCCGCCTTTCCTAGGTCTGCTTAAGGCGGCTGTTGGACAAGAAATCTGATTTCTTAAACAGGCGATTTGATGTGGGAACAAATTGTTGATCTAGCTCACAAAGAAATTGTGGCCTATGCTGGAATGATGCTGATTCTAAGCGCTTTTTTCCTTGAAACTAGAGATATTTTGAACAGTAAAGAATGGCCGTATCTAGTGCTCATGGCACTAGGTTCAGGACTTCTTGCAGTCAGAGCATATCTCATTGATGAGTGGGCATTCTTCATTCTCGAAGTTGCCTGGTTTGCGGCTGCAGCGTTGGGATTGTGGTCCATTATCAGAGCAATCCGAGGATAGACACTTTCTAAATTCGTGTCCTATTTCCTCTTGCCTCTAAATAGCGCGAATATTAAATTCAGCAGCTCACTTATCCACATATCTCTTTTACGACTTTTTTCATTCAATATTACCCTTTGCATGAGTACCCAAGTTGACGGACTCATCATAAAGGAGAATAAGTTGCAAGCATCATGAAGGTCAGTGTACTAAATTTATTCTTACTCATATTCCTTGCTACTCTTACAGGGTGCATTGGCTCGGAAGAAGACTCGGTGGAGGCGGAAGCTTACACTGGCGAGTTCAAGATACTTGCTTTGCATGGAGGTGGAGACAGTCCAGAGGGGCTAATGGGTCAGCCTGGAATGCAGGACCTGATGTCCGACCTCCCAGAGTTCGAGTT
>CETB01027334.1_pt1 | contig 10936 bp, 9 predicted proteins | sample 356381 | NCBI WGS metagenome assembly CETB01 (sample SAMEA2622545, study PRJEB7988) | marine metagenome | biome: marine biome (ENVO:00000447); feature: deep chlorophyll maximum layer (ENVO:xxxxxxxx); material: "saline water (ENVO:00002010), including plankton (ENVO:xxxxxxxx)" | depth 155 m | reverse complement strand
GGGGCCTTGATACATGATGATTGGATTGATGGCGACTCATTCCGTAGAGCAGCACCTGCTTTATGGGAGGAATTGGGGCCAAGAACTGCTATTTTGATTGCAGATCTGATGGTCGCAACAGGGTCATTACATGGAGCTGTGTCAATGGCTACTGGAAAGTCTCTTGCGAGATGCATAAGAAATCTATCAGAAGGAGCTATAGCTGATTTTACCGATAAACAAAATTACAATGAATCTGTTTATCTCCATCGAATAAAAAGAAAAACTGGGGCATTATATGGGACTGCCGCAGAATTAGGGGCATTGGTCTCATCAGAAACTCATTTAGGAATTCCTCTGTATAAATACGGCGAAACTGTGGGTATTATTTACCAAATTACTGATGATTATTTAGATTTGTATAATTCTATAGCTACTAAAACACCTGTTGGAGATTTAGCAATAGGAATACCTACTCTACCAATTACAAGATTAACTAAACATTCTAAATATCAAGAAGCTGTAAATTTATTCTTAAAATCAGGCGACCCTAGAAAATTAATTAAGTCTGTAGATTTAAGTGAAGCTCAAGCAATTTATGAAGAATTAATCCTGCCATGGGTTCAATTAGCTCGACAATCACTAACTGAAATTCCTGATTCAAGATATAAATCCCTACTTGAAGAGGTTCCTTTATCTTTCTCAAACCACCTAATCAATACTGATAAAAGCTAAAACTTCCGTAAATGCCTTCTCGGTGGAGATGTGATTTTAATATCATTTTTTATAACTGTATCAGAATCAAGTTTTTTAGACAAACCTGAGAAAACCAAAAATGAATTAATCTTTGAAAATTCCAAACCTTCTTGCTGACAAGAATTCTTCATTCGAGATCTAAAAGAATTCTTTTTGTTTATGTTAATTCCTTTGGGAGTCTCTCCACTCCACAAACTCTCGAAATTCTTAAACTGTTCACTATTTTTATCTATCATGGAAATAATGCAATAGCCGCATCTTCACAAAGTGAATAGAGATTTTGATAAAATAATGGAAGAACTACAACAAGAGAAATTATAACTAACAAGGAAACATATCTTATTGGATCAGAAAAAACTATTTCTTCCGAGTCTTCTGGATCATAAAGATACATGAACCTTATGACCTTCAAATAATAATATAATGAAAGAGCGGAATTTAGAACACCTGCAACAACTAAAGCAATAATCCATGTTTCACCACTAACACCAACCTGTAACACCCCATAAAATAGAAGAAATTTACTAATAAAACCAGCAAGAGGTGGAAGTCCAACTAAGGACAATAAACAAACTGTCATTGATAACGCCAAAAGCTGAGATCTTTGTGCTAAGCCCTTGAAAGAAGTTAGATTATAACCTAAACCTGCAGCACCAACACCAGCCACAATAATGAATGCTCCTCCCTTCATAAATGCATGAACCATTGTATGCGCTATAGCTCCTGAGATAGCCTCATGAGTAAGTGCAGGGAAAGCAATCAAAATGTATCCTGCCTGCGCTATAGAAGAATAAGCAAGCATTCTACCTATGTCTTTTTGAGATAAAGCTGCCAAGTTTCCAATAGTCATTGAAGCCAAGGCAAGAATACCCAATATCAGCCTCCATTCCTCTGAAAAAGGTTCTAACGTAAAAATAAAAACTTTGAATAAGGCAACAAAACCCATTGCCTTGCTTGCAGCTGCCAATAAAGCTGTTACGGGAGTTGGAGCTCCCTCGTAAACATCAGGAGCCCAGGCATGGAACGGAACAATAGCTATTTTGAAGCCAAGACCAGCAATAATAAATAAACTAGAAATAAAAACTAATTCATTGAAATCTCCATCAATAACTCCATTTTCCAGACCTGTTAAAAAAGCATTAACTCCCTCAAAAGTAATAGAGCCTGTTAATGCATATAATAGGGATATTCCATAAAGAGTCAGAGCTGAAGAAAAAGCTCCAATCAATAAATATTTTGCCCCTGCCTCAGAGGATTTATCATCTCTTTTCCTAAAAGCTACAAGAGCATAACTGCTAAAAGCTGAAATTTCAATACCTACAAATATTGTTAGAAAGTCATTTGCTGAAGCTGTAATCAGCATTCCAAGCGTGCTAGATAATAGCAAAACATAATATTCAGCTTGATGGGGCTCATCTTGAGTAAAGTAAGAAGAACTAATTACAGAAACTGCCAATGCAGACATCAAAAATATTACTTTGAAAAGCTGTGAAAAGTCATTAATCACAAAATGATCATATATCACATATGACGAAGATGTCTTATCAAACGAAACATCGTCAGGATAATACCAAAATACAATAACAACAAGTAAACTCACAAACAAAGAAATATTAGAACAAATTGAATAAGATTTGTCGTTATTAGTAGCAATATAGATTGCAGGAATAGAAAGAATACTGGCTATCAATATAAGTTCAGGCAGGAATAAAACTGTTGAATCCACTATAAGACTCCCATAAAATCTAATATATCATAAGAACCTGTAGAAATAGGATCCATCAAATAGTGTGGAAATATTCCAAAAAAAGCAGCTATAACAATCAGAATAAACATTGGGTACATTTCATACCATGGAGCCTCGTGAACTTTTGTCATATCTACTTTTTCATTTTCTGCACCAAATATGGCTCGTTGCAGTGCCCACAAATGATATCCTGCTGTGAATACCATACCAAAAATAGGAAGAAGAAGCAAGTATCCGTGAGATTCAAAGAATGCTATAAACACAGACAATTCCGATACAAAAACTGCCATTCCTGGAACTCCCAAACTACCCATGAAAATTACTACAAACAAACCTGTTGTCGTAGGCTGTTTCTGAGCTATACCTCCTAATTTAGGGATTTCACGAGTACCTAATTGGTGCAGTAAAACTCCTGCAACCATGAACATGGCTGGACTCAAAATACCGTGAGCAAACATCATGAAAACTGCTCCAGCAAATCCTAGTTCAGTCATCGTAGCCACACCAAGAAGCGCTACACCCATATGAGAAACACTTGAATAGGCTACTAGCTTTTTCAAATCTGTCTGAGCTAAACTCAACACAGCTCCATAAAGTATAGAAATAATTGCTAAAGCCACCATTAGAGGAACAAAAACCTCAGCACCTATAGGCAATGGAGGCAAAGCTGCCCTCATTAAACCATACAATCCCATTTTCAACATAACTCCAGCAAGCAAGATTGAACCGGCAGTAGGTGCTTGAACATGAGCATCTGGAAGCCAGGTGTGCCAAGGTACAGAAGGAATCTTAACTGCAAAACCAATAAACAATGCTGCAAACACCCAAATCTGAAACTCTCGTGAAAAACCAGAACTATTATTTGCAATATCAATCATTGAAAAGGAATTAACACCTGCCTCAAGATAAAGGGCCATAAAACCAACTAACATTATCACAGAAGCGGTAAATGTATAAATGAAGAATTTAATTGAAGCGTATCTCCTATTATCGCCACCCCATATTGCAATTAAGAAAAACATAGGAATCAAAACTACTTCCCAAAAAATATAAAAAACGAAATAATCAAGTGTAATGAAAACTCCATAAAGAGCAGTTTGCATAACTAAGAGTAATGAGAAAAATAATGCAGGCCTTTCTTTCTCATGCCACGAGAAAATTACAGTCAGAGGACCAATAATTCCTGTGAGTAAAACGAGAGGACTACTAATTCCATCTACGCCTAGAAGTAAAGAAACTCCAAGATTTGGTGCCCACTCATATTCTTCCACAAGCCTAAAACCACTTCCATTTCCAGCCTTACTAAAAACAATACAAGAAATGATAAAAGTGAAAAGTGTTGTTGACAATGCAATAAACTTATGAGCTCCAGAGCTATGCCTAAATGAAAAACACCATATGGATCCAATTAAAGGAAAAACTAGTAAATATGATAGCCAAGGAAAATCTCCTAATTCCATAGTCATATCTGGTCTACTTTCAATTACAATCTGACCACGCATTTGCAAACCTGCATGAGGTTCACAGATATAATAGAGAATTCCTTCATCTTGAGTATAAGTCGAATTAAGAATCCATGTAACTCCATCAACAGGCTCTCCTGAATAGAATCTCAAGATAATGTCTCCATTTGACACGAATGCGTTAGATGTAGCTGAATCTACTTGAGCCACATTATGTGGCTGACCAGGTGTCCAAATGAAAGTAACATTATCTCCTGGAGAAATTACTAAATTGGTTTCACTAAAAACATAAGGGTTATCTTCTGTTCCTACATATATTGTGTGATCTTCTGCAGAAGAAAGTCCAGAGAAGGCTAACAAACTAAATATTATTGCAAAAACAAACTTAGAACTTTTCAAATAGACCACCCCATGAAAGGCATTACAATTCTGGTTAACAGAACTAAAGCCCCTAAACCTCCTACTGTTAATGATGCATAGTGACCTGTAAAACCTGTAGTCAAATTTCTTGCACTAGTACTAAAGTACATAGATGTCGAGGCTACTTTGTTAACTAAGCCATCGATAATATTACGGTCAAACCAGTCACAAATAATGGAAAAAGTATCCCAGGTTCTAGTTCCAAACCAATTAAATAAATCAGACATATAAAGCCTATTTGATAGAAATGTATGTGATATCTTTAAAATCCAAATATCATTAACAAACTCTGTAGAAAATGCAGGCTTTCCATCTAATCCTCTTTTATAAAAAATAATTCCAAAGAAAATTCCAGTAAGACCCACTGTTACTGATAAATATGTCAGAGTAGAAGATAAAATATGATCAATAATACTCCATTGAATCATACCGTGTGCTTCATATGGCTCACCATAATAGACATGGGAACTAAATCCACCGCCAAATACCAAAGTTAAACCTGAAAAAACGGCAAGGAAAGAAAGAAACATCAATGGAAGTGTCATAACGAGTGGAGCTTCATGAGCATGGGATTCAACCTTTGTATCTTTAACAACCCAATTGCCGGTTTCTGAGTGATCAGTGGAAGATACCACACTAGATACAATTCTACTAGATGGGCCACTAAATGTCATCATCCACATTCTAGTCATGTAAAATGCAGTCATACCTGCTGTAAGTAAGGCCATAAACCATAAGGCTCCAAAAATTCCTTCATATTCAGCATTATAATGAACTGCTACCAATATTTCATCCTTTGACCAGAAACCTGAGAAAAATGGAACTCCTGCAATAGAAAGGACACCAAGGCCCATTGTAACCGAAGTAATCGGCATCTCTTTCCTCAAACCGCCCATTTCCCTCATATCCTGGGTATGGACTGCATGGATAACTGCACCAGATCCCAAGAATAATAATGCTTTGAAAAATGCATGATTCATCAAATGAAATAATCCTGCCATGTAACCTAGTGAACTTCCAGGGTCTGAACCTGAATCTGTAGAATGCCAAAAGGCCCAAGCCCCTGTACCAAGAGCCAGAAACATATAACCTAATTGGGAAATAGTTGAATAAGCTAGAACTCTCTTAATATCATTCATAACCATTGCCATACTGGCTGCAATCAAAGCTGTCAAACCCCCAGTAGCCGCAATGTATATTGCAGTATCTGGACTATGAACAATCAAAGGAAATGCTCTAGCCACTAGGAAAACTCCTGCTTTAACCATCGTTGCAGCATGAATTAAAGCAGAAACTGTAGTAGGCCCCTCCATCGCATCGGGAAGCCAAACATGAAGCGGAAATTGAGCAGATTTACCAACAGAACCACCGAATAAACAAAGTGTAGCCCACTTAACTTCTTCAAGATTATCCATTAATATCTGAGGGTCTGCAAATAATTCAGAATATCTAAGAGTGCCAAAAGTATTGTAAAGAATTACCAGACCGAGAAGTAAGAAAACATCCCCTACTCTTGTAACTAAAAAAGCCTTCTTTGCTGCTGAAGATGCTGAAGGCTTTTCATACCAGAAACCTATAAGCAAATATGAACAAACTCCCATTAATTCCCAAAATATAAACATCAAAAGAAATGAATTAGCAACAATTAGCCCGTACATCGCAGCTATAAATAGTGAAATTTCAGCAAAATATCTAACTCTCCTATCCCCTTGATCATCCATATAACTAATAGAAAATAAAACAACTAAATACGAAACTACACCAACAACTAATAATAATAATCCTGCCAATGAATCAATATATGTTCCAAATTCAAACGAATATGTAGAACCACTAAACCAAACTCTAGAAGATTCTACATAAGAACCTCGTGCAGTTCCATTAACAAAAAGATCATACGCAATGGCAATAGAAAATACAGATGAAAAACTAACTCCAAATAAGGCTATAGATCCCCCTTTTTCTGAATCTTGTAACCCAAATAACAATATTAATCCAAACGAGAATAATGGAAATACGGGAATCATCCAAGAATAATGAACTGCTGATTCCGTTGAGGACATCAACAAGTATGCTAGTAACACAAATGCAAATACAAAAAATAAGCCTATTTTATTAAGCAATATTTTTGGAATGCCTTGTGTTTCTCCCATTATTACCACCTAAGCCTATTAAGCAAATCCAGTTCAATTGTATCTCTTTGCTTAAAGAGACTCAATAGTATTGCCAAACCTATTGCAACTTCAGCTGCTGCAATAGTAGTTATGAACAAAGCTACAATTTGTCCTGTAAGATCGTGATAATAAGTAGAAAATGCAACAAAATTAACGTTTGCAGCTGTTAACATAATTTCAACTGACATTAATACTACAATAGAATTTTTATTTCGAATAACTCCATATGCCCCAATCAATAACAAAAGCGATGAAAATATAATGAAATGGATAGGATCAATCATCCTTTTCCTCCCTAGCTAAAAAAACACCTGCCTGAAGTGCAATTACCATCATTATTCCCAAAAGAAGGAAGGGGAGTTCCCAATCATTAAACAACATAAATGCCAAAAATTTAGTAGTCCCTATTCTTAAATCATTCTGAGGTGATGACTCCGAACTAAACCCAAGCTCATCCTCAGCAAATACAGACCAAGAATATTCATGACCTTCAACAAAATCAGAGTATTCATAAATGGTTTCTGACAAATTTGCTTTTTCATGAATTATAGGAACATCTGTGTCATCATATTCACGTATTTGAATTGTGTAAGTTACACTAATCTTTTCCCAATCTAAAGTAATCTTAGATGAGGTATCCAATTGATGCTCATTTGATTGTATTAATTCCGATATATTAGATCCAACAATACCTGTATAATATATTGATGATGTATAATTACCTATTTTAAGACGAGAACTAGTAGTAGAATTAGCATTAGTCAAATTAAGCTCATGAACTATCTCATCTTCAGAATTTTCAATTACTGCCCTGTAAGTAACTGAAACGGAATTCCAGTCAAATATTAATGAATCGTCATAATGATGATAGTTGTTCTCAGGAAAATTAATTGATGGAGGGCACCCGGTCGGACATGAAGTAGAAGCAGGATTCGAAATTTTCAAATTGGACCAAGGCACCATAGCAATTGATGCAACAACATAAATTGCAAATATAATAACAAATGCATCTCTAAACCAAATAGTTGTCCTACTAGGCACTTTCACCTCCTTTCAAAGTTCTCTTAGTTAACATAATTCCAAAAATTATAACAACGGAAATAGCGCCAACATAGACTAAAACTTGAATAACTGCTAAAAATTCGGCCTCTGCCAAAATAAATAAACATGCGGTCAAAAGAAATACTGCTGAAAGCCATACCACTGCATGCACAATATCATTACCATTAACAACTGCCCAAGCTGAAGCTAAAATTAGTGAAGCTATAACCCAGAACAATACTACTATCATCTCCATAAATCAAGCCTCCGATTCTGGTGCCGGAATTGTAAGTCCACTTGAACTTGAATTTGAAATAGGTTCCATATGTAAACAAGATGCTGGACAAACCTTCACACACGTGGAACATCCTATACATATAGTGTAATCGAAATACGGATTTTCCACATTCCTTACTTTACCACTCTTCAATTCCTTATTTATGACGCCCTCATCCATAATTATACAATTTGTTGGACAATTATCAACACACTTACTACAACCAATACAAGTCTCTGAATTAAGTGCAGGAGATTCCATCATAAAATTAGTCAAAGGTAATGTAGGCGAGTCTTCCAAATCAACTTTCATAGAACGTGCCGGATAAATTAGAGCTTCGCGTGTAGTATCTGCTAATTCATAAAAATCGGTCATAGTCATAGCACCTGTAGGGCAATAATCCTCACAAAAACCACAGAACATACAATGTCCAAAATTAATTGCAGGCCTTTCAGCCTTACTCTTTTTCTTAGCTACATGTGATCCATACCATGCTTTGTCTTGCTCTTCTTCAGAGAGATCTGTAGGTTTCATTTTAAGACATTTATTCGGGCAAACTTCGCCACAAATACCACAACCAATACATAAATCCCATATTACTGCGTTCATTCCCCTATATGTTGGAGGAGGATCGCGTTTCTCAAGAGGATACATTACAGTTGTAGGTTTTCCAAATGTTGACTTGAAAAACTGCTTGATTGTTACTTTCATAGGATTAACAAATATGTCCATTAATCCAAGATTTTTTCTATCAGATGACATTAGAAGACCTCCGGTAAGGTAATGACTTCTGAGAAATAGGGATATATTTCAACCATAAAAATTACAATTAATATATTGATTAAGGAAAGAGGCAATAATTTTTTCCACCCTAATTCCAGAATTTGATCTGTCCTAATTCTAGGAACTGTCCATCTTATAAATATCCAGAAAATAATTATCAAATATACTTTAAGCAAAAACCAAATCTCTGGTGGAATTGGCCAAGGCCCGGCCCAACCTCCTAAAAATAAAATAGTAGCAACTGCAGCTCCTGCAAATCCTCTGATATATTCTGCAGCTAAAAATAACATATACCTTATACCACTATACTCAGTAGTCCAACCTTCAACTAATTCAGCCTCTGCCTCAGGTAAATCAAAAGGAACTCTTTCCACTTCTGCAAGAATACAAATCATAAAGACAATAAATCCAATAAATTGAGGAATAAAATTCCACATAGGTAACCCAAACAACCAGGTAGCTTCTCTTTGTTGCTCCACAATATCAACGGGATTATATGAACCTGCTAAAAGGAAAACGCCAGCCATGCTTAAAAGTAAAGGAATTTCGTAAGACATCAATTGAGCTGCTGAACGCATCCCACCAATCATTGAATATTTATTATTAGAAGCCCAACCAGAAGTTAAAACACCTATTGGAGCTATTGAGAATGCAGCCATTATAACCATTAAACCTGCTGGAGCTGCTGACGCTGCAAAGCGATCCGACAATGGAAACAAGACTAATAAGAAAACCGACGAAGAAATGAAAATAATCGGACCCATCGAAAAAAGAAATTTATCTGCTTTATTCGGTATAATTAGCTCTTTAGTTATCGCCTTAATCCCATCTGCCATATTCTGAATAATTCCAATACCGCTATAATTTCCCTTAAATCTCCATGTAGGTGCCTCGCCTGCAAGATCTTCCCCAAGTTCTCTAAATGCCCTAAATGAAAGCATAGGCCCTCTACGGTCCTGTATACGGGCTGCAATTTTTCTTTCCAAATGTATAACAAGAATTAAGTTTGTCATTCCCACTGCAAATGCGATATTAACTGCATAAATCCATGCTAAAGTTACAATCCCTCCTTCACTTGAAAACCAATCTGCTAAATCTCCGGCTGGATAACTAAATGGAGGGAAAATATTTCTTTGAAAACGAAGCATCGGTACAATAAACATATCTGCCGTAAGTTCAGCCATTGTTTTACAAACATCGAATAACGTCATTTATCAGTCTCTCCTATACAAATATCTATACTTCCCATTATTGCTGGTATATCTGCAACTTTGTATCCCTTAAGATAATGAGGGCAAGCGGAAATAGTCGTAAACATAGGGCTCTTGATTTTCCATCTATAAGGCCTATCTGATCCGTCTCCAACAAGATACATTAAAGCTTCTCCTCTTGAATCCTCTGTTCTTCTGAATGCTTCACCAGAAGCTCTAATAGGAACATTAGAGGACATCGTTGGACCCTTAGGCATCTTCTTGAAACATTCCCTAATAATTTTAACTGATTCAATCATTTCATCTATTCTAACCATATATCTGCTGAAACAATCACTATAACCAGGTCCGGCTTCTCTAGTACAAACATCCCAATCAATTTCTTCATATATTTCATATGTGTCTTCTTTACGGAGATCATGCTTAACTCCACAACCTCTCAGATTTGGACCTGTTATACCAAGATTCATAGCCTGTGTGCCTGTAAACTTACCAACATCTTCAGTCCTCATTCGAAATATTTTAGAATTTTCAAATAAATCTGCATATTCATCAAGCCTCTGCTCAAAAAGTTTCAAAATTCTTTCTGTTTTTGCCTCGAAACCATCTGGCAAATCTCTCTTAACTCCACCAATTCTCATATAATTATAGAGCAAGCGACTTCCGCTAGGAAGTTCTAATAAATTCAAAAAAAGTTCCCTATCTCTCCAGAAATAAAGAGCTCCAGTTATATGTCCTAAATCAGGCATATAAGCACCAGCCCACATTAGATGAGAAGCTAACCTCTGCAATTCGAGCATAATTGTTCGAATATATTGAGCTCTCGTAGGAACTTCAATATTCATTAACTCTTCTACTGCAAGAACGTAACTATGTGTCCAAGTCGTTGAACTAGCATAACAAAGCCTGTCTGTTAATGTTGTATTCATAAAATACTTTCTTCGTTCCCCCATTTTTTCCACTGAACGATGAAGATAACCTAATTCAGGATCTGCATCCACAATAGTTTCACCATCTACCTTAACTTTCAAAGTCCACAATCCGTGCGTCATAGGGTGCTGAGGACCCATACTAATCCACATTTC
>CETB01110519.1_pt1 | contig 10937 bp, 9 predicted proteins | sample 356381 | NCBI WGS metagenome assembly CETB01 (sample SAMEA2622545, study PRJEB7988) | marine metagenome | biome: marine biome (ENVO:00000447); feature: deep chlorophyll maximum layer (ENVO:xxxxxxxx); material: "saline water (ENVO:00002010), including plankton (ENVO:xxxxxxxx)" | depth 155 m | reverse complement strand
TGTGAAATCCAAAACGATGAGTTAATGTCAAACACAGGCGCCCTAGCCTAAAGGTTTTCCCTTTAACCCCATCGAGATATACGATGGTGGTATGGCAAAAAACGTATTAGGAACAGATCTTGTCGACTGTAGCCTCGATCCCCTCACAGGCTATTACCGAAATGGATGCTGCGATACTGGATCAGGAGATATGGGTGTACACACTGTATGTGCGATCATGACTGAAGAATTTCTAGCCTTCTCTAAAGAAGCAGGTAATGACTTATCTACACCTATGCCAGAATACGGATTCGGAGGTCTAAAACCTGGAGATCAGTGGTGTCTTTGCGCTCCACGCTGGCAAGAAGCCTTTCTGCAAGGTAAAGCCCCTCAGGTAAGATTGGAATCAACGCACATAGCAACGCTTGAATGGGCACGATTAGACGATTTGAAAGTCCATGCAGCAACTGAAAGCTAAGAAATTTCTAACATCTGCCTCATAGGATTCATTTTCCATGTAATGTCAGATCATGACCCAGCCACCGGAGAATCACCCATCCAAAGCTGAGCTATTAACTGCTCGTATCTCTGTTTTGTTTCAAGATAAACGAGTACGCGCTGGCGCAGCGGTTGCAATCCTGGCAATAATTGCCCTTGTTACCAGCCTTATTGTGGTTTCAAATAGTGGAAATGACGAAAAAGTCGCATCTAATCTTTCATATAGTCTTTCTCCCCAAACAGACTATGTGTTCCAGCCAGCGAATTCCACTGGACCTGATCCCTTTACTCCCTCATACGCCAACTACACAATCAACCTAGAAACAGAAACTTTGGAAAGCGGAGAAGTAAGCGGAGCTAGCACTGGACTATACGGCGGCACTGGTGAAAATGCCTGCGACATCGATAAGCTCATCGCCTTCCTTCAGGCAAACCCAGATATAGGAGCAGCTTGGGCTGAAGTACAGGGTATAACTCCAGAGGAATTAGAGGACTTCATTCGTGGGCTGACTCCGGCGGTTCTACTACAAAACACATTAGTTACGAACCACGGTTATGCGGATGGAGAAGCCATACCATTCCTCGCTGTACTTGAGGCTGGAACTGCTGTCCTAGTCGATGAAGAGGGGATCCCACGCGCCCGCTGTGCATGTGGAAACCCCTTACTAGTTCCGGATGAACCTGAAGAGGGAGAAGAGCCGACTCCAACAACTGAAGAAGGCCCGACGCCAACAACTGAAGAAGGCCCGACACCAACTCCACCCGAAGAAACTCCTGAAACTGCCTGCCCTGAGCCAAACCCGCCATATGGTATCCACAAGAATGCTGATGATGACTGGGAACTTAAAACTGAAGAGGGGGTCTGGGTATGGAAGACAGCTATTCCTGGATGGGAAAATGTCGCTGACCCTTTAGATGTGTATGACACCGAAGCTGATGTTCCGGGATATATCGAAGAGTGCTTTCCATGCCCAGAAGAGGAAGATCCTGATAACCCGAATGAGAATGAAAAACCTGATGACCCCAACGGGAAGAACACCACATCTACCTATGAAAAAGATGACAACGGCAAGTACAAAACAAGCAAATATATCCTGAATACCTTCAGCAGCGTCCGACTAACCACTTACGTAACTATCAAACCTATTACGACAAATGAGAAGCCCAAAATCACCCCCATCGAAGAGGATGACACCGAGGACTACGACGATAACGAGTATGACGATGGAGGCCCTTACGACAAGAGTTACGATGGCTGCTTCCCCCCATGCCCTGAAGATGGAGAGTGGGGATGGGACCTATTCGGGCCATTCGGATACACCTGGGTTGACCCTGACGGATACCGATGGTACTGGACTGAATCAGGATGGATCCTGTTCGAACCCATCCCCATCGACAGTAGTGATGATGGAGAAGGTGCCGAAGAAGATGAATCAAGCGGCGTAACCTACACGGACTATCGAGAACTTCCGGGCTGGTCAGAAGACTGTGAAGAATGTCCACCATGGGGCTGGGAAAAAATTGAAGACGGGTCGTGGCGATGGATAGATCCCGGAGGGCGTATATGGCATATGCCTATTGGCCCTTCCGAAGAGCCTTGGGAAATTGAAGATGGGGATGGAGTAATAACAATTTCAGATATTTCTGATTTACCTGGATTTATCGAGGATTGCCATGAATGCCCCGAGTGGGGATGGCACCAAAACGAAAATGGCGGATGGGAATGGCATGGTCCGAATGGGCTCGTAGTTGACATGGAGCCCGACGCACAGGGAGCCATATTGGGAATTGCGCCAAATGGGCTAAACGTCTTAATTCATGATTACCCCGATAATGAATACCCCGACCTTTCTAAGCTGCCAGGATTTGACGAGGATTGCCATGAGTGCCCCGAGTGGGGATGGCAACAAAACACGGAAGACCAATGGGAATGGCATAGTCCCGGCGGAACTATCTACTCGATGATCCAAGGCGAAGACGGGATGATCTGGGGAAGCTCGAGCGGCGATTCAGTAGGAAGAATCATCGATTTACCTGGCTACATCGAAGAGTGCGAAGATTGCCCTGAATGGGGTTGGGAAAAGAAAGCTGATGGAGTTTTCGTTTGGGAAGATCCGCTTGGAAGAGTATGGTTCCCACAGCCTGATGGAACTTGGTACCATCCGCCCGAAGACAGAACGCTTATAAATTACCAATACCTTCCTGGATGGATTCGAGACTGCCATTGCGATGAGCAAATGTGGGGATGGGTAGATGTGAATGGAGACGGAATTGAGGAGTGGTATGGCCCTGACGGAACCGTTTGGGGTGAATTTGGAGGTATATGGCGGCCCGTCGGCAACATTAATGACGAGTTCAGCGGGGAACTTAGCCCTTCTGAAAGCAGCTCGGAAATAACTGTATTTACCAGATTGCCCGGTTGGGGCGATGATTGCTTCGAAGGTCCAGAACTTACAACGGAGCAACCAACACCAACACCCGAACCAACGCCGACATTCCAACCAACGCCAACACCTCTTCCAGAAAGGCCAGCGCGAGCAACAGTGTCTGATACTTCCTGTAAGGGAATTTGGGTCAGTTGGTTCCTCGCTGAAGGAACCCCAGCTCCAGAGGCTTGGAATGCCTATTTAACTGTTGAATCCGATCTGGGAACAGAAACTGTAATGAAATCACAAACTGTGCCTCCAATAAATGTGACCAATCTAGAATTCCTTGCTACTGAGTTTTGGCCAGAAATGGCTTCCGGTGAATGGCCATGGTTAGACCTAGATGGAGCCCAATATGAACTAGTGGTCTATCGTGTTGATGCAGGCGTTGAGAACTCTCCTTCGACACTAATTTCCGCTGTTGTTGGCGTTTTTGCTGGACCAAACCAATGTACTGGTGGCGGGACATAACCGGAGAAAGTGCTGCCTTTGCGCTAGCTTTGATATATGGCACGAACAGTTCTTAAAGGAGCACGGTATCCAGGAGATATTGCTTTTGAAGGCAGTAACATCACCGATATCGGGACGATATTACCTAGAACTGACGACGTAGTCATAAATATCGATGGGGATATTATTACTTCTGGGTTAATCAACACCCACCATCACCTCTATCAGTGGATGACACGGGGTCTCGCTACTGGTTGTGACCTTTTCCAATGGCTCACAACCCTTTATCCTATTTGGGGTCGTATGAGTGTCGAAGATGTACATGCCGCCGCTCTAGTTGGCTTAAGTGAACTTGCACTGACTGGTTGCACAACAGCATCAGATCATCATTACATCGTCCCCAACAATGATGATGCTGTTTTCGATGCCATTGTAGAAGCAGCAAAAGCAGTGGGTATCCGGCTGTTTTTGAGCCGAGGGTCAATGGACTTAGGAGAATCAGCTGGTGGCCTACCCCCCGACAATCTAGTGGAGGATCGCGATGATATTCTCTCCTCAACCGAGCGAGTGATAGCCGAGCACCATGATGGAGATATGGTCCATGTTGTCGTTGCGCCTTGCAGCCCATTTTCAGTTTCAACCGAATTAATGATCGAATCGGCAGAACTTGCTCGAAAACACGGACTTCAAATGCACACGCACTTATGCGAAACGATCGATGAACAAGAGCATTGCTTGGAACGATTTGGGAAACGGCCTGTAATGCAATTGGTTGACTGGGGCTGGGCTGGAAGTGACGTATGGCTGGCCCATGGAATTCATTTAACTACTGATGAAATCTTATTGCTTGGTAAGGCAGGAACAGGAATTGCCCATTGCCCTTCATCCAATGCTCGTATAGCTGCTGGCTTATGTCCGGTTGTAAATTTTCGTGAGAATAATGTACCAGTTGGTTTAGGGGTTGACGGAGCCGCTAGTAATGAGGTTGGTGGCCTATTCGGTGAGATGCGTCAGGCGCTATATACAGCTCGGATACGAGAACAACGAGCTGATGCCTTAATGCCTGAAGATGTTCTCGACATGGGAACAATGGGAGGAGCCAAATGCATAGGAGAAGAGAGACTAGGCGAAATCAATGTTGGAAATCCCGCGGATCTCGTTGTATGGCCAGGGAATGATCTTGGAGGGATCACGGACCCGATAACTGGACTTATTCTAGGACCTGACAGACGAGCAAAACATGTCTTCGTCGCTGGAGAACAACGTGTTAAAGATAGTGAACTCCTTGGAGTCGACATCAATACAGCGCATCGAAAACTTGCAGAACGGTCGAAACGCTTATGGGATTAGGAGGTACAAAATGGGCGTGAAACTAATCACCGGTGGGACCATTATCAATGCGAACCATATCGGAGAGGCAGACGTACTAATTGAAGATGAAAAAATCGCTGCGATCATCTCACCTCAAAGCGATATAGCTCTATCCGCGCATAATGGAGATGCCGAAGTCATTGATGCTTCTGGAATGTATGTGATACCTGGTGGGGTCGATGCTCACGTTCACTTGCAGCTTCCCATGACTTCTGAAGCCACATCAAGTGATACCTTTGCTTCGGGCACAGCTGCAGCCGCTTGGGGAGGAACTACTACCGTCATCGATTTTGCTGGGCAAATAAAAGGAACAGCTATACCCGCCGCTATTGAGAGTCGGCTCGAAGAAGCATCTGGCCAATGCGCTATAGATTATGGATTTCATCTCTCTATAGGAGATGTCAACGAACAATCGCTGGCTGACCTATCAAATCTTCTTGATGAAGGCATTAGCAGTTACAAGTTATTCATGGCCTACCCTGACTCGTGGTATTCAGACGACGGCCAAATACTTCAAGTGATGCAATTAGCAGCCGATACTGGTGCAATGATCATGATGCATGCGGAGAACGGTATCGCTATAGATGTCCTCCGAGATCAGGCTTTCGAACGGGGTTCAGCCGGTTCTGTCTGGCACGGCCGCACAAGGCCTCCCGAGCTGGAAGGAGAAGCCGCCCACAGAGCGATACAGCTTGCTATAGTCGCCGGATCCCCGCTTTATATCGTCCACCTTTCCTCATCTAACGCCCTTAATGAAGTGGCCCGAGCTCGTAACGATGGGAAAAACGTTTTTGCTGAAACTTGCCCTCAATACCTATATCTAAGCTTAGAGGAGCATCTCGATCAGCCGGGAATAGATGGCGTTCGCCATATATGCTCGCCTCCGCTTCGTAAGTTAGCAGACGGCCATCAAGATTCACTTTGGAGAGGATTACGTACCGACGACTTATCCGTTGTTGCAACGGACCATTGTCCATTTTGTGATACGGAAAAGATGCTTGGCCTCGACGATTTTCGGCAGACCCCTAATGGGCTTGGAGTGATCGAACATAGAATGGATTTGCTATTCCAAGGGGTTCTTCAAGGAGAAATAAGTCTTCAGCGGTGGGTCCAGATATGTTCCACTACCCCAGCTCGCCTATTTGGCTTACAAGGGAAAAAAGGTGTCATTGCACCTGGGGCCGATGCCGACATTGTGATTTACGACCCCAATAAAGAGCACGTCCTTGGTGTTGAAACGCATCATATGGCTATTGACTACTCTGCCTGGGAAGGAGTCTCGGTTACGGGCCAAGCTATCAGCGTGCTGAGCCGTGGTAACTTTGTAGTCCAAAATCGGGAATTTACTGGAAGACAAGGGCATGGAAAATTTCTTAAACGAAATATTCCAGATGCCCTTCGATAAATTACAAAAGTCAGCTTCTCCGCCTTAAGCAATTTATTGAACAACCTCAAATGAAATAGCTACAACCCCAGTATCTTTATCCATGGAGTGAATTAAATCAGTAAGAGCGCTTACCTTTCGTTGATTCCCATCTTTAACTTTTGTAATCGCAACACAAAACTTGGCTTTCATGGGCTTAGCTTTCTTCTGCCCTTCAGAGTGAAGAATTACTTTTGCTGCTCTTTCAGGTGTCAGAAGCTCATGCGGCATACATTCTGCCAATTCCGCAACACGTTCGGGCCGGTGACAGTAGCTACTAATTACTTGACCAAGTGCATCTGCCCCAATAGTGGAAATCATAAGATTGCTGGAAGATGGAATAATGGGTTCGAATTCCGCAGGGGCCTTAAAGGGAAGCCTTCGAGACCCATCAGCTTCAACCACTACATTATCTACGCTCCGGAACCAGTGATCACATAATAAAGGATCAACTCCTATAGCCTTTTCACCTTGGACTTCCTTCCAAATCATAATTGGAGTTCCGTTTGAAATGTTCTGAATAATTTTATCCTCTGGTTCAAAATAGACGGGCAGAGAACGGTTCTGATCAAATCCCATCTTCGTAGTGGAAGTTAAGATCGTCTTACCTTGAAGCTGTTTACCAAGCGCGTGAAGGATAGTGGTCTTTCCTCCCCCTCCAACAATTGATATGTGATTTTTGGCTGGTGGCCCATCTAGGCCTAGATGATTAGCTAGCTTGGAAATTTGTAGCGGGTCGTCCATAGAAACTTAACCAAAGACTTTCAGAAATTCATTATTACGCAAGTGCAGCTCCATCGATCCTCACATTCTCCCCATTAATATGGCGGCCTTCGTCTGAAGCGAGATACGCGATAAGACTTGCGACAGCTTCTGGTTCGACAAATGGCGTAAGTGGATTCTGACGAAGAAGCAAATCCATATCGATGTCTTCAATAGGAGGCATTCTCGTCATTGCCGTCTTTATTCCTCCTGGATTCACACAATTAACCTGTAAACCCTTTTTCGCGTATTCAACGGCTAAAGACTTCGTAAGTGCGAGAACTCCGGCCTTACTTGCTGCATAGGCTACTGAATACGGTATGCCTGCAAGCGCCGTTGTGGAAGAAACATTAACTATTGAACCCCTAGTCTCTAGTAAATAAGGAATTAGTTCTCGGCAAACAAGAAAGACCCCTGTAAGGTTCACAGCTAAAGTTCTTTCAAAATCGCTTGTTGGATGATCAGATGTGTGATGCCACAACTGGATTCCTGCGACATTTGCAACCACATTAACTTTGCCAAATAACTCCAACATGTTCTTAACCGAACCAGTAACTTCATCCTCATCTGATACGTCACAGACCTCAGATTCAACATTCGCTCCAAGCCTGCGACAGTCTTGAGCTGTTTTTTCCAGTTCACTTTTGTCTACATCAACGATATATAGCGAAGCGCCTTCGCCCGCCATCCTTTTTGCTGTTGCTTCTCCTATACCTGTTGCAGCTCCAGTTAGGAAGACGACTTTATTCTCAAAACGTTCCATATAAGTTATTTACCTTTTTGCACTTGTTTACGGTTTTCTCCATTTGTTAAATTAATGATGCTACTAACGGTCTATGGATGTAAAGTATCACAGGCCATAATTCCCAGGGAGGCACTTACGATGCCAGACATTTCTTCCTTGAGCCTGTCGTTTGATAAAGTCACCATGACATTTCCAGATGGCACTGAAGCTTTGCTTGATGTCTCCTTCTCTGTTGGTCCCAATGAATTTGTTTCTGTGGTCGGCCCTTCTGGCTGCGGAAAATCAACCCTCTTGAATATTGCCTCAGGACTGCTGGAACCTACTTCCGGTTCGGTAGAGATTGCTGACACAAGCATGGGATATATCTTCCAAGACCCTACTCTTCTGCCGTGGAGAACAGTTTTGAGGAACGTCGAACTTCTCTGTGAACTTCATCAGATTCCTAAGGAAGAAAGACGAAAAAGGGCAAAGGAAGCGATAAATCTTGTTGGCTTAAAAGGTTTTGAGAAACATTTTCCCAAGGCTCTCTCTGGCGGGATGAAAATGCGAACTTCACTTGCGAGAACCTTGACTTTACACCCAAGGGTTTTTCTATTTGATGAACCTTTTGGCTCGCTTGATGAGATCACGAGAGAAAAATTAAACGACGAAACACAACTCCTATTTCAGAAAGAGGGCTTCTCTAGCCTCTTCATTACTCACTCTATTTCTGAAGCGGTTTTCCTCTCAACAAAGGTCTATGTCATGTCTGATCGACCTGGGAGAATAGTAGCCGAGTTTGATATTCCATTTGATTATCCTCGGGCTCCTCAGCAAAGATTTAACCCTAACTTTGCTGAAATATGCGGAGAAATCTCTAACACTCTTCGTGGAGTCGACCGTGACTGAAGATATTGACCAAGGATTTCACAAGAGTGAAAAAGGGGCGTTTAAAACCACAAGTCCTTTCCATCGCTTTCGGTTATTTATTTCAAATCTTTTCCCTCCGGCGATATTCGGGTCGTTGATTATTGGAGTTTGGTATCTGGTCTCTTACGGAATACTTGACGAAAGTAGAAGATTCTTGCTGCAACCCCCTCATAGAGTTCTGACCAATGGCTTTCTGGATTGGGGCGGACGAGATGGTATGGGCGAAATGCTCCAATCCTTATGGTCATCGACGAAGGTTGCCGGCATTGGACTATTTTTTGCGATCCTGGTCGGGTTTCTCCTTGCTGTAATTATGAGTCAAGCAGTGGCAGTGGAAAAGGCTCTATTCCCGTATTTAGTCACTTTGCAAGCGATACCGATTCTAGCTGTCGTGCCCCTGATCATGTTTTGGTGGGGATCTGGTCAAACATCGAGGGTTGTTGTATGTATTCTTATATCCCTCTTTCCTATTATCGTTAATACGCTTTTTGGTTTGCAGTCAGCGGAAAAGGATATGCATGCGCTGTTCACTCTTCACAACGCCAATAGGTTTACAAGGCTGAGAAAACTTATGCTACCTGCTGCACTGCCTGCTATCTTCGCTGGTTTGAGGATCTCTGCTGGGCTTTCTGTAATTGGCGCAATCGTTGGTGATTTCTTTTTTGGAAAGGGCGAAGTTGGCCTTGGGCAACTAATTAAGCGATTTTCGAGTGAGCTGCAAGGAGAGGAACTGCTTACTGCTGTAATTCTTTCTTCTGTTCTCGGTGTTGCGGTCTTTCTGCTATTTACCTGGATCCAGAACAAAGCAATCGGTAGGTGGTCAGATAGAGCTGATTTAATTTCCTAATTAAAAGTTTCAAATCATCTTTAGTATTTTACGTTTTGTTTACACTTTGGTCTTTAGCTTGGTTCCTTAGGAGAGAAAGCGGGATACTAGTCGGAAACCCCAACTGAAAATAAAACTATGCATAAAATTTTCCTTCCGAGGCTATTACTAACGGTAATACTATGTTTATCAATTAGCGGGCTTACCGCCTGTGGAGGAGATTCCCAAGTAGAGGAAAATGATGCGGTAGCGTCGGAAGGCCTAGACTCTTGTCCGGATCCAATAATTATTCAAACTGATTGGTTTCCTGAGTCAGAGTATGGGGCGACTTACGAACTTTTCGGAGGTGGCACATACTTGATTGATAATGAAAATCGGTCAGTTGCCGGAACTCTTCACGATGGAGAAGTTGATACTGGCATTGGACTTGAGGTCCGAACTGGTGGCCCTGCTATTGGTTTTACTCCAGTAGCAAGTCACATGTATACCGATACAAGTATTACCTTGGGGTATGCAAATACTGAGGGACAAATTACTCGGTTCAACAGTGCTCCTCTTCTATCAGTGGTTGCGCCACTTGAGAGAAACCCTCAAATGATCATGTGGGATCCGGATACGTACCCAGATGTTGAGTCCATTGCTGACTTAGGAGAGAGAGATATCACAATTAGCGTATTCGGGCCGGAAGTATTTTCAGAAGTCTTTATAGCACAAGGGATATGGTCTGCAGGTCAGATAGATCCCTCTTATGACGGCTCTCCAGCTAACTTTATTGCCAGTCAGGGGTCGATAGCCCAGCAAGGGTTCGCTTCCGCAGAGCCATTCAATTACAGAAATACCTACGAAGAGTGGGGTAAAGATGTTAAATACCAGCTTCTTCATGACGCTGGGTTCCCTGTTTATTCGCAGACCTTAGCGATTAGATCTGACGATAAAGTCTTTCTTGATGCCTGTTTGAGAGATTTGGTTCCGATAATCCAACGAGCTGTGGTCAACTTCAGTTCCAACCCTGATAGTACAAACGCCCTAATTGTCGATGTGGTTGAATCCTTTAATAGTTTTTGGGTTTACGGCGAGGAAATCGCTGATTATTCGGTGAAGACACAATCAGAGTTAGGTCTTGTAGGCAATGGAATAAATGACGTTGTTGGAGACATGGATCAAAATCGGGTCCAAGAGGTAATTGACCTAATGGACGAAGCTGGAATCGATACAAATGAAATAGCCCCTTCGGATATTTTTACAAATGAGTACATTGATGAGAGCATCGGGTTTGATTAAACACAAAACCAGAAATCTCTAGTGAATAGAAAGCCTAGGCCTATATATGGGTTCTTTAATATTTGATTTCATTTCAAAAATTCTTCCTTGGTGACTTACGATCGATAAGAATTTCCTCTACTATCAGCTAGTGCCGAATTCTTCCAATTTTCTTCGAGACAAAAAAAAAGCTCTTCTAGTTTGGTTTACGCTTCTCCTAACATTCACAGCTCTTCTGCTGTCAGCGTGCGGCGGGAATAGTAATCCTGTTGAAGAAGCCGCTGAAGA
>CETB01172011.1_pt1 | contig 10952 bp, 12 predicted proteins | sample 356381 | NCBI WGS metagenome assembly CETB01 (sample SAMEA2622545, study PRJEB7988) | marine metagenome | biome: marine biome (ENVO:00000447); feature: deep chlorophyll maximum layer (ENVO:xxxxxxxx); material: "saline water (ENVO:00002010), including plankton (ENVO:xxxxxxxx)" | depth 155 m | reverse complement strand
GGCTAGAAAATGGAGCAGATGCTACTACTCAGGTACAAGCTTGTGATACAACAAGAGTAGTTTTTAATGGATCACCTATAAGTCAAAGCTACGAAGATAGCATGACAACATGGATTCACGAATTCTATCATGCTTTTCAATATGATATAGCACTAGAACCTCCTAAAGTAGAAGAATGGTGTGATGATGAAGGCAGAGATAAAAGTGTTTGGCTAATAGAGGGTGCAGCGGATTATTTCACATCACATGTGTGGGTTGAATATAAGCCATCTGGTTTAACAGGATCAGAAAGAATACTTAAATATGGACTGGAAACATATAAAGAAACTGGCCCAGGGTTATATGATGGCGGGATAGCACGTTCAGGTGCAGCAGCTTTATTATTGTTAGTTAAAAGAGGATCTCTAAAACATTCTGATATTATAGACGGCAGTTTATTCCATAAGTGTGAAAGAGTAAGTGTTTATCACGATGATAACCCAGAAGTAAAAATTGCAAAATCATCTTGGTCTGAAATACAGTATTACTATGGTAAATACAGTTTTAAACCCTTAGTTTTAGTAAAGTAATATGAGTAATTATTACTATATGATTGACTCACCCATAGGCCAATTACATTTAGCAGCAAACAATAAATCACTAACCGCAATTCATCATAGTTTAGACAGGCTCAAAAATTGGAACAAAAATAAAGTTATTTTTAATAATGGGAAAAATAGAATTATTGAGAAAACTATTTTGCAATTAACTGAATATTTTAAAGGCTTAAGAAAAAATTTTGATATTCCTATTGAATTCAATGGAACTGAGTTTCAACTTAAATCTTGGAATGCACTTACAAAAATCCCATATGCTGAAACTGTAAGTTATCTATACCAAGCTAAACTAATTGGTAACCCAAAAGCAAGTAGAGCTATAGGGAATGCAAATAATGCAAATCCAATAAGTATAATTGTTCCTTGTCATAGAGTAATAGGGAAATCAGGTAAACTAGCTGGGTATGGAGGTGGCTTAGATAGAAAAACATTTTTACTGGAATTAGAACAAAAACATGATAAGATTTGATGATCAACCTCCAATGAGTCCTGCAGCTGATACTTGGGCAGATAACGCTTTAAAAAAATCAAAAAAATACACAGATAACAAAGTTTCTAATCTCTATTATTATGGTAAAAATAAACATCAAAGATTATACGAGTTACCAAAAAGCATAGATAAAAAAAATATATTTCTATTCTATATTCATGGAGGCGCATGGCAGTTTGGATATCCTGAGTGGGTATTATTTACTTTTGATTATTTTAAAAATTATAAAATCAATTTAATTACCCCAGGATATAGGTTGTCACCACAATTTAAATTTGTTGATCAATTAGAAGACATAAAAAACAGCATAAATTATATAAAAAAAAAGTATGGCAATGATATAAAGATAGTGATTTCCGGTCATAGTGCAGGAGCTCATTTGGCATATTATGCAAGTAAAGAAATAGAAGTAAATGGACTTATTTTAAGTAGTGGAGTTTACGATTTAACAACATATACACAAAAATACGTAGATCAAATTATAGACTCTAAATTTAGTGCAAAATCAATAAGTCCAATTTTTGATACATACAAATTAGATATTTCTGTATTACTAACATATTCATCTGATGAAGAAAAAATATATATTACTCAATCAGAGGATTTTTATAACAAAATCAAAAACAACAACAAAAACAACAACAAATTCATATTTAATAATACAGATCATTATCATGAGCTTAATGCAATGGATAAAAATAATATAGATTGGGATAATATGTTTAGCAAATGGTTAAATTCTCTAATTTAATTGATCAAATCTTGAAGGATCAGCTTCATTTAGTATGCTTGGCATATAATCAGAAAGTACAACTTCAGCTGCATATTTACCAGCCATAGGTCCTCTACCAAATCCTGAGGATGCCAATCCAGAAACAATAAACAAATTATTATACGCCGGAATTTTGCCTATCAATGGTTTCCCGTCAATAGAAAAAGGCATAAATCCAAACCATGCTTTCTCAATTTCTATCTGAGAAATAAATGGAAATAATTCAGTAACATGATTTTTATTTGATTCTACTCCACTAAAATCTACTTTTTCAGTAAAACCAATGTTTTCTCTGTCTCCTCCAAAAATAATTTCACCATTCTTTCTCTGTCTTCCATAAAGGTGCCTAGTTATTCTTTTCCCGTCTTTATGTGTGAGGTCTGGTGGATTATTTTTATCGGAAGTAGAATCAGTATTCCAATCATATTGTGACTGCATAGCTGAAATTGCAGTAAAAATATTTGGAGGCAATGACTTAGAAGACCACATTTGCCCTCTAATTGGAACAATTGGGATATCTAAATCTAATGATTTAAATAAATTATTAGTCCATGCTCCTGTAGCAATTATCAATTTATTACAAGTATATATATTTTTATTGGTTTTAATTAAAAAAGTACCATCAGATTCCGAAGACACATCATTTACTGTTTCATTTACTTTAATGTGTGTACCTAAATTTTGTGCCTCAAGAGCAAATGCTGTAGTTGCTTTTATTGGATCAGCCTGTGCTCTTAAGGGATAATATATGTAACCATGCATGTTGTCAGTAATTTCAGGTTCGATAGATTTTGCTTCTTTAGTTGAGATTATTTCGGCATATTTCGCTTTTGATCGTAATTCCAAAACGTTTTTCAAAGCATAATCATATTGTTCTTCAGTCTGTATTGCTGCAATTGATCCAGATTGCCTGAATTCAATATCATATCCTCTGTCAATTTGAAATGATTTGAATATTTCCAAACTGCCATGAGTTAAATATGCTTGTAAATTTGGGTCATCACCTAAACCAGTAGAAGAAATATGACCAGCATTTAATCCCGAAGCACCTGAGGAAATGTCATTTTTTTCAATAATCATAATTCTTAAATCTGATTTTTCAGACAAATGAAAAGCTGCAGAATTTCCTGCTATTCCAGCACCAATAATTATTACATCAAAATCATTCATAAGTAAAAAAAATTAATTGGATATAACTATACACAACTAACATTAATATGGATAGAATGAAAATATGAAAAATTTATTTCTTATATTAACTATATTTTTATGTTTAATAGGATGTAGTAATAATAATACAAATGAGAATCAAACAGATTCTATAAATAATTACGAAACTAGTACTAATACAAATATCCAAATCACACTTAGCCCCTACCAAATCAAATCCAAGGAATTAGAAGAGGCGGAATCAATTGCATTAAACAAAGCAATTAAAGATACAGAACAAAAAATACAAAACGACAAACGACTGACTAATGAAAAATCCCAAAAATTTCAAAATGAAGCAAGAATTATGGATTCTTCAATTGAAATTGGAAAGTATAAATTCAGATATTCAAACAAATGGACAGTAATTAGTAAATCTGAAAAGTCAGTGATGATGAAAGGTACAAATTCTCAGTTTGTATTTAACATATCTGAAACCCTTGCAACTAGAATAGTTGATTTCACATCATATTTTATTAAATCTTCTAATCTTAAGTTGCTATCAAAATCAGTATTAAGTGAATACAATGGCTATATTATAGAAGCAGAAGATAATGAAGGTAATATGCAAAAAACAGTTATCATGACGCACAATAATAGCAATATAATAATTTTTTCAATAAATAGCCCAAAACAAGAATGGGAATTAAATTCTGAATTGTTTGATTTATTATTTAGTAGTTTAATAATAAATCAAACATGAGTATTTTAAATAAATTTTACAATACTCCTTCTGCACTGTTAATATTCACAACATTATTTTGGGCATTTAATACTATTTTTGGACAGCTTGCTGTTGGTGAAATATCTCCTCTTCAAATCGTGCCTTTGAGATGGATACTAGTCAGCTCAGTAATGTGGTTTTTATTTGGAAAGGATGTAAAAACTAATTGGCAAATAATTAAACCCGAAATTAATAAAATTATTTTCATGGCATTGATGGGATTTACTGGATTCAACGTACTGTTTTATACTGCATCACAATATACTAATGCTATAAATTTGGGAATTATTCAATCTTCAGTTCCTGTATACGTTCTATTAGGTGCGTATTTTTTTTATAAAACATCAATAACTGCTCTTCAAGGATTAGGTGTAATCATCTCCATTATAGGAGTGACGATAATTACAACTAATGGTGACATAGAATTACTTATGACTTTGCAATTAAACAGAGGTGATTTAATAATGCTAGTTGCTTGTTTGATGTACTCTTATTACACTCTATCCTTGAAAACAAGGTTACAAATTCCTGGAATAGCATTCTTTACTCTAATGTCTGTTATTGCAAATTTCTTAGCTTTACCCTTGTTTATAATAGATTATTTACTTAATGGCATAAATTATCCATCTATCAATGGATTGATTATAACTATGTTGGTAGCGATTTTCCCTTCGTCACTTGCTCAAATTTTCTACCTCAGGGCAGTAGATATAGCTGGGCCAGGAAAAGCCGGGATTTATACAAACATAGTTCCTATCTTCAGTTCTGTACTTGCTGTTATACTACTAAATCAAAGTTTTGAAATATTTCATGGAATAAGCTTAGTTTTAGTTTTATTTGGAATTTGGTTATCTGAAAGACAGTAAAATCAAATCTTAATTGTCATCAATTCATCTGCCCAAATTATATTACCTTTAAAATTTAACTTAACTTCGTTAATAACTTCATCCTTATATTCATCTAAGTAATGAACTTGATGAGTTAAAATCAAATTCTTAACGTTTGCTTCTTTAGCAACTTTACCAGCATCTAATGCGCTACTTTCAGATTGTGCCGTTGCATTCCCTTTCATTTCTCTATCAAGCCTTGCACATTCCATAACTAGAGCGTCTGCATTTGCAGATATGTTTACCAAAGCTTCGCAAGGTCTAGTGTCGCCTGAAAAAACTATACTCTGATTTGTCATGTCTACTCTGTAGGCTAATGAATCTAAATAAGGTTGTACATGTTCAACTCTTTTACAAGATATTTTCCAGTTTTCTCCATTAAGGACAAATCCTGGTTCGATATCATTAGAATTAATATGAGGAATCTCTCTTGGTAACTCGCCTCCTCTATCTTGATAAGCCCATAAACTTAAAGGATGGTTAGTTCTTGCTATGTAATCATGCCAATAAGCACCGATTTCTTCTCCAACCAATCTTTTAGTCAATTGCTCTGTTGGGGGAGGGCCGTAAACATTTAATATCTTTTCTTTACCAATAGATTGATCAAATCTCATCAAAAGAAAGCATGCATAATCAGCATCGTGATCTGAATGATGATGAGTAAAAAAAAGATTGGTAACATCTAATGGGCTGATCCCTGCTTTTGTTAATTTATAGGTTGCTGCTGGGCCGCAATCAAACATAAACCATTCATTACCGATTTGTAAAGCATATGCTGAGCCCCATCGTATTTCAGAAGGGGTGGGAGTTCCCGAGCATAAAATTTTCAAATTAATCATTTGTTAAATCCAATTAATTTTGAGTATATTTATAACATTCTAATGCTAAAGATCCCATAGCATTATTTGCAGAATAAATCCCGGCATCTCCATTGTTTAAATATTGCGGGACATTATCAGTATATGCACACAAAATTACACCTGCATGATTAGAAGGAAAAATTATTCCTGAATCAGAATATCCAGTTTGATAACTACCTGTTTTGTGAGCAACTTTAACGTCGTTTTCTTTAGGGCCTGCAGCAGAGGGAGAAGCTAATTTTAATGGTAGTCTATTATTTAATTTTTGTGCTAGGAGGATTTCCATAGCAATCTTACACAATTCAGTAGTAGACCCTAATTTACTTGCTGCATCTTCATCAGAAACGCTCTGGTGGATAATTTCTAATAACAATCCAACATCATTTGGGGTAGTAGAATTAACTTTGTTTAAATCAGAAGTCAGATCTGATCCTGTAGGAAATCCTACACGATGATCAGTACCTGACATTCCAATATTTTTACAAAAATCATTAATATAATCTAAAGTTAATATTTCTGTAACAGTTCCCGTAGATACGTTATCAGAAACAATGATCATCATAGTTAACAAATCTTGAAATTTAACTTTAAATCCAGGTAAAAAATGTTGAAAACAACCTGAGTTAGTACCCCAATATTTTTCATCGGGAACAATTTCGTCTAACAATCCGATTTTACCTTCGTTTACAGCTTTCATAGCAGCCATTAAAATTGAGATTTTTCTTGTGCTAGCAGATGGGCCTATTTCATCTCCGTTTCTATTTAATGATTGCCCTGTAGCCAAATCTTTAAAAAACCATTTAACATCAAAATCTTGTGATTCACTAATCTGATTTAATTTATGATTTAATTTATCCAAAGCACTCATTTTAAACTCCTAAGTTAATGTTTTATAATGTTATTATAAACCAACAATCAAATTACCTAAAATAATGTTATTACAAATCACAACCGGAATAATAATTGGTACAGGAATGTCGTTTTTTATGTCAGGCATAATTACTGGAGTAAATACAGGGGTTGATAGTGACTTTTTTATTAGATGGATGAAAGCCTGGGGGATTGCGTGGTTAATTGCCACTCCATTAGCCGTATTTATAGGACCTTTGGCAAGAAAGTTAGCATTAAAAATTATTGGACAACCTAAAAATTAAAAATCTAACCTTTACACAGGTGGTACAACAGAGTCAGGCTTATCTCCTCTAGCTACTTTAGATGCATTTTTAACAGCAAAACTAGCAATATTAATTTCTGATTCGTAAGCCCGAGTTGCAAAATGAGGAGTAAGTATAACATTTTCAAGATGTAGTAATGGATTATCCATTTCTATAGGTTCTACTTCAGTAACATCTAAGCCTGCTCCAAAAATGATTTTTTGATTCAAAGCCTCTATCAATGCCTGTTCATCAACCACTGATCCTCTGCTAGTATTTATTAATATTCCATTAGATTTCATCATCTTTAATTCATCAGTTGAAATCATATGTTTGGTCGTTTTTTCTAATGGGACATGTAGTGTGACAATATCACTAGTTGATAGTAATTCATCCAAGCTAACCTGTTTTGCATTGGTTTCTTTTATATATGAATCAGGGAATGTTGCCACATCATGGTATATCAATTCACACTCCCAACCAAACAATCTTTTAGCGACTCTTGAGCCTATTCTTCCTAATCCAATTATTCCAATTTTTTTACCAACTAAAGTATGATATTCTTTTCTATTCCAACTTCCAGGTGTATAAGTCGAGGAAGGGTTTTTAGTAAATTTAATATCATCCATAAGGTCAGGAACTGCAAAATCTTGATAATTTCCACTTTTTACATTTGATATTTGTAAATCAAGTTTTCTATATACAGAGAACATCAATGCAATTGCATGCTCTGCAACAGCAACAGCATTACCACCGCCATTATTACTGACAGAAACGCCCAATTCATAAAGTTTTGACTTTTCTAGCCAGTCAGTTCCTGCACTAGGAGTTTGAATTAATTTCAAAGAATCCAAATTTTTTGCTAACTCTGTTATATATTTATAGACACCTTGTGTAATTATTGATTTAACATTTGTACATTCTTCAATGATTTTATCCAAAGATAATTCTCCATCTACAAATATTAAATCTACATTATGTTCTTTCGAAGCAAAATAAATCAGATCTTTTCCGCGTTCTGTCTCTTCATAACCTTTAGGTGCCAAAACTGCTACACTATATCTTTTCATAACAAGTACCTTTTATTTTTTATATAATGGTATACATAAGTAACCAATTTTCAGTATAAATGATTAATTTAAAAAAAACTTTAATTAATATTTTCTTTGTTTCATTTTGTTTAATTAGCTGTTCAAATGGTGAAACATTGCCAGAAAAAGATACTACTCTTGTATCAACTGAAATGCAAAAAGAAATTTCTCTACTTAAAGCAGAAATCGATAGTTATAAACAAAATATAAACGCGTATTTGAAAGAAAATTCAAATCTCCAGAACGAATTAAAAAAAGCCAATGAAAATCTAAAAGCCGCTGAAATAATTATTATTGAATTATCTAAAAGCAAAATAGAAAAAGAAAATAATACACCCCCTCAACTTCCAATTGATACTAAAAAAATAATCCCCTTACCTCCCACGCCTCCAAGTAGTGATTCAATGCTTACAAAAGCACAAGCAGAAGATGAGGCTAAATCTAAATCGGAAGCAGAAGCCGCGGCTAAAGCTGAGGCTGAAGCATATAAAATTGCTAAATCTAAATCAGAAGCCGATGTTAAAGCTAAACTCCAGGCTGAAGCTGATGCCAAAGCTAAAGCTGAAGCTGAATTGAATTTAAAAAAACTAAAAGATGAATGTGGTGATAGCTATAATTCAGGAGATTATAACAATGCATTATTAAAATGCGCTGAACTATCAAATAAAAATAATGTTTTTGGTAAAAGAATAATGGGTCTTATGTACTTACACGGACACGGAATAAAACAAAACACATCAAAGGCTAACGAATTATTTGTTGAAACAGCTGAATCCGGAGATATATGGTCCATTACTCATCTTGCTAATAATGCCATTGAAAACAAAGATTATGTAAATGCTCACAAATGGTTTACGAAAGGAGAAATTTTGGGAGATCTAAATTCTATATATCAATTAGGATTATTCTACTATAACGGACTCGGCGTAACACAAGATTTTGGAATTTCATACTCAAAATTTATTAAATCAGCAGAACTTGGAGACTCTGATTCTCAATTTTATATAGGTAAATTTTATCATTTTGGAAATGGGTCTTTTGTAAAAAGTCCGGTAGAGAAAGATTACTTTAAAGCTCTTGAATGGTACTCTTTATCGGCAGATCAAGACAATAATAAAGCACAAAATAACATAGGTGTTCTGTATTATGTTGGAGACGGTGATGAAACATACAAAGGATTTAAACCTGATGTTAAAAAATCTTTAGAATGGTTTAAATTGGCATTGGGTAGTGGCAACGTAAAAAGTGCAACTAACATCGACTTAGCACAAAGTTATTTATATGGAAGAGATGACAAAAGACTCTCAGAACTTATAATTAATTGACTTATTTAATTGCTTTCAAAATTAAATCAATAAATTTTGGTAATGCGTCAGATTTTATCCATCTCACTACCACAACCAAATCATTTTCCCAATCAATGTAAATTATATTAGAGCCTAAGCCACTAAAATATACAGCGCTTTTAGGTGCGGTTTTAATTTTCTTTTCTGTACCTTCTTCGTTAGAATTCAGAAACCAATTCATAAATCCGTAAGAGTGATTTAGATTTCCAGGAGATGAAGCTTTTTTGATCCAATCTTCAGAAATAATTCTATTATTTCTCCAAACTCCATTTCTTAAAAAAAGATATCCAAATCTTGCCTGATCGAGTGCACTAATAAACATGCCACCTCCCCAATGACCACCTCCGCTAACTGATTGAATTTTTTTTCCATTTATATCTACCCAAGAATTTTCATAACCATGCCATCTCCATTCATCTGAAGCCCCAATAGGATCCATAACTTTGTTCTTTAAAATTTTGGGTAAAGATTCTTGCCAAACATTTGCAGCTAATAAAGCCAGTAAGTTTACTCTGACATCATTGTATTTATATTTAGTTCCAGGTTTTGAGTATTTTTGATTACCGAGTTCATCAAAAGGAACTCCGGTAGGAGGCCTGTCAGCCCAATCGGGTTTGTCCCATAAAACTCCTCTCCATTCACTGGTTTGTCTTAATAAATGATCCCAAGTGATTGATTGGTTATGAGGATCTTTAAAATGTTCATTATCTTTTATTCTGGTGTAAACTTTTTCGTCCAAATTTGAAATCAATCCTTCATCATAAGCTACGCCAACTGTAGTCGATAAAAAAGTTTTGGTCACACTAAAAGTCATATCAACTCTATCTACATCTCCCCATTCAGAGATAATATACCCATCTTTGATTATAAGTCCAGAGAAAGGGCCTCTTTCTTTAACTGGTCCAAGCACTTCATCGTGAGGTTCTTTTGTATCCGAGGCAGTTCTTGTAAACATTTGCATATTTTCAATAGACAATTTATTTTCATTGTCTTTTGAATATTCGATAGCATCTAATAATAAATTATTATTAATTTGAATTGATTCGGGTTTTTTTCTATCCCATTTTCCGCGTTCAGGGTAGTAAATTTGTGACATAATATATTTGTTATTAATTGATAATAACTTTACTCTAAATACATTACTAACAGGATACAATCATGAAAATATCTGGAATCTGTGGAAGTTTAAGAAAAAACTCTTGGAATCACATTCTTTTAAAAATTGTTTTAAATAAATTATCAAAAACTAAAAATATTGATACCGAAATAATTAACATATCAAAATTTCCATTGTTTAATGCTGACATTGAAGCTGTTGCAACACCTCCTGATATATTAGATTCTAAAGAAAAAGTAAAAAATTCAGATTTGGTAATATTTTCATCACCTGCTTATAATAGTTCTTATTCGGGTGTGATGAAAAATGTGGTTGACTGGTTATCTAGAGCTCCTCAAGTTTTAAGTGGTAAAAACGCTTTGGTAATAGGATGTACCCCAGGAATGTCTGGAACACTATTAGGATACACAAATCTTAACCAATTATTATTTGGTTTAGGAATGAATGTGTTAAGTCAACCAAAAATTTTAGTATCTTCAGTAAATAAAAAAATAAATTCAGATGGTGATGTATTAAACGATAAACTGGAAATACTGATCAACAAAGGTGTTGAAACTATTTTGAATAAAATCAACATTTAATATTATTTTGATTAAATATTAGTTATAATCTAACTCAATATTACAAGCCGAAGTGGTGGAACGGTAGACACGCTGGTCTCAAAAACCAGTAGGGGTAAACCCTGTGTGAGTTCGAATCTCACCTT
>CETB01005987.1_pt1 | contig 10998 bp, 6 predicted proteins | sample 356381 | NCBI WGS metagenome assembly CETB01 (sample SAMEA2622545, study PRJEB7988) | marine metagenome | biome: marine biome (ENVO:00000447); feature: deep chlorophyll maximum layer (ENVO:xxxxxxxx); material: "saline water (ENVO:00002010), including plankton (ENVO:xxxxxxxx)" | depth 155 m | reverse complement strand
ATTGGACATTCCAAGCGCGGATCTGGTAGTATTCTACGAGCCGGTATCAAGCGAAATCAGGACCATTCAGAGGAGGGGGCGGACAGGCAGGAGGAGGAGCGGCGAGGTTGTCGTCCTGATTGCGGAGGGCACCAGGGACGAGAGTGCGAAGGACTCTGCCAGGAGGAAGGAGGAGTTCATGCACAAGGCTGCCAGGAGGGTCGCGAGGGGGCTTAGGGGGAGTCCGCACAGGGATCTGTCAAACCTCTCAAGGTTCTCTGTGTCCGCTGGTAATGGATCCGGGTCTGCTGCGAATTTCGTGCTTGAGGCACGAGAGAGGCACAGGGGGGAGCTCGTTGAGGAGGACAAGACGCCAGCAGAGGGTGTCAGGACGGTAAAGGAGGATCTGCCTCCAGAGAGCTTCCGCCCAAGGGGGCAGACTGGTCTGGACCAGTTCTAGTCGCCGATGACTGCGATCCTGGTCCTAAGCTGGGCGAGTCTGTTGTTGTAGTGGCCCAATGAGAAGGCCAGAAGCTCGGTCAGGTGGATGACAGGTATGTTGGTCGGCAGGCCGGTGGACCTGCTGGCCTTGCCCTGGTAGATGTCCAAGGCCGTGTGAGATAGTGTGCAAGCGCTCACTATTATCGAGGCGCCCTCTGACTTAGCGTCGTCTATTGTCGAGGCGATTTGCCTGAGCACTGTGGCCTCCTCTGCGAAGAGCCCGGGGACGCCCACGCTCTGCGTCCTGCTCTCCCATTGCACTGGTTGGCCGCCTAGGGCCTCTATTAGTAGCTCGAGGTACTGGGGGTCGTACACGTCGTCCTCTCCGCAGGCTCCCTCCTGCTGCATGTTGGGGCCGTAGAATCCGGCTATGCGGAAGTCGATTGGGTTCCTTACCTTCTCGCTGACCTTTTCGAGTCCTATCTCCTCAACCAGGACGTGGAGCAGGTGGTTTACTTTCACGTCCCCAGTGAGGGTCATCCCTGTTGTGCGCTCTAGGACCTCGTTGGTCTTGGCTAGAAGTAGCGGGTCTTCCTTTAGCCTAGAGAGGTCCTCGTACAGGTTCCCTGCTGTCGCGGCGCAGGGAGTGATGATGTCGGCCCCGATAGACTCCGCGATGGCGAAGTTCCTGGCGTTCAGGGTTATCTGCAGAACGTCGTTGGCCTGTCTGATTATCCCTGCACCGCAGCTTGTGGCGCCCTCCATCGGCAGGAGCTCTATCCCGAACGAACGGGCGGTGGGCTCCATTGTCTGTGAGACCTCCGTGGCACTGCTGTGAGCGATGTTCCCGGGGTGGTATGCGTACTTCAGTGGCATCAGAATCTACCGTCCATCTCGTTGAAAATCGCTACGACCTCGTGGTGCTTGTCCACGGATGAGTTGAGCTGCTTGGGCATCTTTCCGATGCCTGCGGGCGGGGCTACCATGCCGAGCATTCCGTTGAACATGTTTCCTCCTGTCCTGGTGAATCCAAGGACCATCCTGGCTGTGACTCCAGAGAAAAGGTTGCCAAGTAGGGCGAAGGGGCCGAGTGCCTGCCTGTAGATCACCGTGTCATTCACTAGTCCGCTGCTCTTGACTGTCCATGCGTACCACCACACGTGCTTGCCGTGCTTGCCGTTGAAGCCGTCGCCCGTTAGTACCGAGTTCTTCGCCTCCAGCAGGGCATCTGAAACTGCCCTGGGCACTGATGACTGGCGCCAAATAGATGCCAGGTCTGTCTCAGCCTTGATCCCGTTGTGGGAGGAAAGCATCTGGTCGATCGACTGTCGCTTGGAGGGGGAAGTTCTGGGGTCATTCCTACGAGACCAGGATGATGCGATTACGGCTGGCCCGAGGTATCCGTTTGCATGTGGGACAGCGTCGGAGCTGGAGTGGAGGATGTTGGGGCTGGAGAAGTTCCTGATGGAGTGTATCCTCGTCGCTGCGGCCGGCTCCATTGTACCCATGGCACCCTGTGGGGTGTGTGCCCCCTCCCTGGTGGCTGCTACCATCCATGGATCGCTAGATTCCCTCTTCCTCTCGAGAGACCAGGGGTCTATCGCTAGGTCGCGGATAACCTCGAACCCAGGCAGGGGTTCGACCCTTAGGGAGACCTTGCCCTCTCTCAGAGGCGCTACTGAGTCTAGCCTCGTTAGTCCCGGGAGGACCAGCCTTCCGTTCACAGAGATTGCCGTATTGGGGTCATCAGGGGTGCCGTCTCGGAACGTAAGGGAGCCGTCCTGGGACATCTTCAGCGTCCTCAGTACCTCGAGCACTGACATGTGCCCCGATAGGGAGCATAGCCAGGTGTCGGTCCCGATGCTGGAAGTCTCTGGGTCATACCGGAATACTGTCGCCTCTACTTGGATTGGCTCCGAGGCAATCACGGGCATGGAGAAGCCGTCCTCGCCCTCAGCACCCGCGGAGGTGCCGCTTGCGTACATCTTGATCGAGTCGACCATGTCCTCGTGGAAGTTACCGGAGCTGTCCACTGCTGCTAGTGCCGGCAGGGCCTCGAGAAGCCACTCCTCTGCTGGGGCATCGTAGTCCACATCGCAGTCCAGTCGATCGATGATTCGTGTTGCGCCTAGTTTCTCGAACTGGCCGTCCCAGTCCTTTCCGGACTGGCAGAAGAACTCGTAGCTTGTGTCACCGAGGGCTAGGATTGCGAAGTGGACCTCCTCGAGCCTGGATGCGGAGTCGGATATCGAGAACTGCCATAGCTCCTCGGCGTTGTCTGGCATCTCCCCCTCCCCCCAGGTCGAGCAGACGATGAGGACTCTCCTCTTGCTGGAAAGGGAGTTGAAGTCGAATCCGTCCATGTCGTGGACTTCGCCCTCGAGGCCGTAGGCCTTTGCGTCCTTGGCGATCTTGGCAGCAAGGCCCTCGGAGTTTCCTGACTGGGATCCGAACAGCAGAGTCAGGGAGCGATCTCCGGACGATAGTAGGTCGTCCAATCCTCCGACGGATGCCTCGCCCTCTGCTGCTGCGGCTTCTTCTGGGGGGGCAGGGTCGTCCTGTCCTTCTGCCTCTGCTTCTGGTTGGGCCGTAGCACCACCTCCCATTGAGGCGAATATCGAAAGTGCATTGGAGGTGAACTCGGCTGCTGGGTCATCGTATTCCACGTCGCAGTCCACTCTATCGAGAATCCTAGTCGCTCCTTGCTTCTCGAACCAGCCGTCCCAGTCCTTTCCGGACTGGCAGAAGAACTCGTAGCTAGTGTCACCTAGAGCGCATACTGCGAAGTTGCATCCTTCCAGGCTGGGGAGGGATTCCCCGTTGGCCGCTTCCCATAGTTCGACTGCGTTGTCGGGCATGTCTCCCTCGCCCCAGGTGCTGCAGTAGATCAGGACGTTCTTGGTTCCGGCTAGGTCCCCGACTTCTATCTCGTCCATTCCCTTGACGGAAGGCGAGAGGCCCTGGGATTTCGCCTGCTTCTCTGCTATGGATGCGAGGTCCTCTGCGTTACCCGACTCGGAGCCGAACAGTATGAGTAGGGAGGAATCGGACAAGGCATCACCTACCCAGCCGTAGGCTGGGTGTTCAACTCGACCATAATCCGATTATTGAATATGCTCATCTGGAAGGGTGCGGTTTACGGGGTCTGGGGCATTTCACATGTCCATTCCTTCGAAGTCCTCGGGCATGGGCCCTGCACCCTTACTGGAAATCACGTCATCGATTCGGAGGATCATCACTGCTGTCTCTGAGGCGCTCTGAATAGCCTGCTCGACAACTCTGCTTGGCTCGTAGACCTTGGCCTTGGCCATGTCGACGACCCCGCCCTTGTACACGTTGACTCCGTGGGTCGACTTGCCCTCTGAGTGGGCCTTCCTCAGGTCTATGATCGTGTTAACTGGGTCTAGTCCGGCGTTTTCTGCCAGGGTTCTCGGAATCACCTCGAGGGCGCTTGAGAATGCCTCTATGGCCATTTGCTCCCTTCCGCCTATTCCCTCTGCGTAGGATCGCAAGTCTCTGCTCAGTGCGGCGATGACCGAGCCACCCCCAGTTAGTACTGAGCCGTCCTCGTGAGCAACGGCGACCACGCCGATTGCGTCCTCGAAGGCCCTCTTGACCTCGTCGACCACGTGCTCCGTTCCGCCCCTGAGCAGGACCGAGACGCTCTTTGCCTGTGGGCACCCCTCTACGAAGACCATGTCCGAGTCCCCTATCTTCCTCTCATCGACCTTAGAGGCGCTACCCAGATCATCTCCGGAGAGGTCGTCCAAGTTGTTGACGATGCGTCCTCCTGTTGCCTTGGAGAGGGCTTCCATGTCACTCTTCTTGGCTCGCCTGATTGCGAAGATCCCGGCCTTGGCCATGTAGTGCTGGGCGAGATCGTCGATTCCCTTCTGGCAGATTACTGTGTTCGCACCGCTTTCGGAAATCTTGTCGACCAGAGATCTGAGGAACTGCTCCTCCTCGTCCAGGAACTGCGAGAGCATGTTGGGGTCTGTGATCTGTATCTTTGCATCGACCTCCGTCTTCTTGACCTCGATGGCCGAGTTGACTAGTGCGATCTTGGCATCGGAGACGTTCTTCGGCATTCCGCTGTGAACCCTCTCCTTGTCGAGGATTATTCCATCCACGAGAGTGCTGTCTCTGATGGATCCGCCCTGCTTCTTCTGAACCTTGATGTCATCCAGGTCAACTATGGCTCCGTCGTCGTCATGCTGGGCCACTGAGAGCACTGCCTTTACGCTTATATCGGACAGGAATTCCTTGACTGCACCCGTGCTCTTGCCGGTTAGTGCTGTCTTAGCCACCTCTGTTAGCATCTTCTCGTTGACGCCCTTTCCGTGGGTGTCAATCAGTTCTACTGCCTTGTCGGAGGCTAGTCGGAATCCCTCGCATATCACCGTGGGGTGAACGTTCTGCTCCACGAGTTCCTCGCTCCTCTTCAGTAGTTCTCCCGCGATTACTACAGCGCTGGTTGTTCCATCGAAGCAGTGTTGCTCCTGAGTCTTGGCGATCTCGATGATCATCTTAGCAGCTGGGTGCTCTATCTCCATCTCCTTCAGGATCGTTGCCCCGTCGTTTGTGATGACAACGTCTCCCATCGAGTCTACTAGCATCTTGTCCATCCCCTTCGGGCCGAGGGTCGACCTAACTGCCTCAGCTACCGCCTTTGCTGCTGCGATGTTGTTGCTCTGGGCTCCCTTTCCGCTTGTCCTTGTTGTCCCCTCTTTCAGGATGAAGATTGGTTGATGTCCGTTTTGCATGTCATTCACTCTCGTTGGTTCGACGGGCGGGGCAACCGAGGGGGGGTCATAAGGCCTCCCAATCGTCCTCCGAGCCCTTCTCCGGCTACTCTTCCTTCTGTGAGTCTAGCCATTGCTGGCCATAGTACTGCCACTGCTCCATGGTCCATCCCTCTGGCAATCCGCTTTCGGGTATTGGGGGTGCTGCTGGCTCTGCTGGAAGGTCTGGTACCTGTTCCATTGGATTGGAAGGTGGTGGTGGCTGCTGGAACAGATCCTGCGAACCGCCGTACATCGAGTTGGCCTCTTCATCGGCCGATGGTAGTTGTTCCGAACCGATCTTCTCCCCTGTCCATCCCTCGATGGTCATTGAGTAGTCTCCCAGTGAAGAGTGCTCCTCCAGAGGTTCTCTGGCATCCTTCAGAACCCTGTAAGAGGAGAATAGAACCGTCCCCATGACTGCCAGACCGAGTGCAACGAAGGCGAAGTTTGCCGCCAGCCATCCCACTTCCTTTACGTCCGTCCCCTCTGGGATCGGGTCTGGCTTGTACAGGGTAATTTGGGTGGTCCTCTTGGTCGTGTCTAGATCGCTGATTACGACCAGTGAGACGTTGAAATCGACTACGTTGGCTGCTAGATTTTCGAGGTTCTCATCCCTCACGTCGATGTTTATCGTAACATTCCTGGTCTCTCCAGCGGCTAAGACGAAGTTCCTGTCATCGTCTTCCACCCTTGCGTCATAGACGGTCCAGAGGTTATCCAGTTCTACGTCGGACCTGACCTGCTGATCCAACTCCGCATGGGTGTTTCGGATTGTGAATATGATGAAGTAGTCGTCACCCGATTCGTAAATCTCTGCTGAGTTTGACAGCAAAGAGGGAGGGAGCACTACCAGGTACCCTACGGTGCCAACCTCGAACCTGGCCTCGCCCTCGGCGGAGTTACCCGACTCCACACTGGTGGCCTTGAGTTTGATTATCCGAGGCCCGTCCGCATCTGCATCGAAAGAGTAGCTTACGCTGAGGCTGAAGTTCTCTCCAGGGGCTATGTACGGAGTTCTTCCGTTGGTTAGTCCTGCCACGAAGGCGCTGACGTCTGATGGGAAGTCAAGTTCTATCTCGAAGGCATCGTCCTCGTTGCCGGTATTGGAAATGGTCCACTTCAGTGTCCTAGGGTCTGTTCCAGCCGCGAAGACCTCCTGGGAGAGGTCCCTATCTTCGACCTCCACCATGTACGTCTTGGGCACCGTCAACCAGAAGTTTGTCACCGCCTGGTAGCTTGGGTTGGACTGACTGGTTCCAATGATGGAAACACGATAGCTGCCGTTCTCTACCCCTTGGGGCATGGGCAGCAGAAGGGAGAGGGTAATCTGCCCGCCGTTGGCCTCCAGGGTTACCTCCTCGGAGCTGATGTCCGCCATCAGCCTCCAGTTGTCAGTGTCCACCCTCATGTCGAAGGTGTCCTCCGTGTTTCCATAGTTGAACAGGAATACCTGGACTGTGCGAAGTTGCCCGTCGGCGGGAGCCAGCATCGCGTTCTTGACGGGCGCTATTGCAAGATAGTGATAGACTGGAACCTCGATGAAGATGTTAGTCGCCGCTTGGTATGTGTTGGGAAGCCTAGGGTTGGCGAGCAACGTCAGCTGGTATGTCCCTGGTTCCATCCCCTCTGGTATGGAAACTTCCGCATTGAGGGATACCTCTTCCACGGGAGTCATGTTGACGATAGAGACCTCACTCCCACCTAACTCGTACCACTTCAGGTTGTCCGAGGAAAGGGCCGGATTCAGGAATACACCTCCCAGTGACCAAGACGAGTATTGGTTGCCTGTGTTCTTCAGATCCATGGTTATGTTGGCCTTTCCGCCTGGCATTATGGTCGCCGCTGGGTTTGCCAGGGTCTCCTGCTTCAGTGTCATTCTGTATGTTGATTCCACGCTTACTGGTAGCTCGATCTGGTACTTCGTGTCCTGGAATCCGAGAATGCCATCGTTGATCCAGGTGTACCAGAATAGGTCCTGGACAGGTGCCCCGTCCGGGATGGAGAGGTTGAACCAAGCGTTTGTGTACGTTCTTGCCTTGATGGTGTTAGTCTTCACCTCGTTGTCGTGATCGTTGAAATTGTTGGAGTCGATCCTTAGAGGGAATTGTGACATCCATGAGCTGTTAGACACCTCCGTGAAGAGCCTGAGAGTGGTGTCTATGTATCCCCTGTTAAATATCCTGCAGTGAAGGGAGGGAGGCTCGGGGTCCGCCGCCTCAACCAGTATCGTGTTGCCACCCTCGGACTCGGGGTCATACAGCGTCGTCCCACCGAAGTTGTCAGGGAAGCTGCAGTCTGCATCAAGAGTGTATTCGTCCCCGCGCTCGATAGCGAATATGATGAACGAGTCGATGTGAATGCCCTCATCCGAGAAAGAGGAGTTCGAGCGGAACAGGAACGAGACAGTGAAACCCTCGTTCTGGTGCAATCCTGTTGCGTTCCAGACCATCCTCGTCCAGTCGCCCTCCGTGGAAGAGAGGTTCTGTGAGGAGTAGTTCAGGTACTCGACCCCTCCGCCGGCTCCCGAGTCGGTCTCGAGCATGATCGTATCACCCGCACCCATGACCCCCCAAGCATCGGTGGCTATCTGTATGGAGTAAAGCAGGGGGCTATTCACCTTCACAAGACATAGGTTAGCCCCGTGGATGGATGACACGATCGGGTCGTGCTCGCCGTATCCAAGACCGTGGCTAGGGTCGAAGACCTGGTCTGAGCACCCGTCGTTGGAGTTGAACCTCTGCCACGCCCACCTTAGCCTATCGAAGCGATTCGAGGCGTAGTTGTCATTGTCCCCTGAGACCTGCCAGTGCCAATCCCCTGTTGCGCTGGACTCGTTCTCCATCCTCCACGTGCCGGTTGGGAAGTTGTTGGTGTCCGGCTGGTAACCGTCGGTGTAACCGGCTGCATACCAGGTTGGCACGCCGAATGGGACTGCGTTGTTGGTGCAGTACTTGCCCTCGTTGGCCTCATCGTTGCAGAAGCCGTTCTCTAGGGGGTCGTACCAGAATGCGATTGGCACGTCCCTGTCAAGCAGGTCGTTATCGTCGTTACCATCTATCCCGATTCCGGCATCGACGATGCCCCTGAATGTCACTCCTCCAGAGAGCCAGCCATCGTCGCTCAGGCTGCTGTGGGCGATTGAGGGGGTCCAAACGAAAGGGACCCTAGTCGACTGACCCGCTGCCAGGGTGATGTTGAACGTCCACTCCTGGATGATGACCCCGATCGGGTGCCAGATCTCTAGCTTGGCGTCGGCGGTTACGGGAGAGGGGTCGACCCCGACTTGCTGGAAGGTGACGTTCACCTGGATCGTCTCCCCCTTTGTCATGTACTCGAGAGTGGTTGAGTCGGGCTGATTCCATACTCTCGGGGAGACTGTTGAGTTACCGATCTCTATGCCTGTGACCTCGAAGTCCACGGGGTTGTTCCTAGGGCCGACCTCGGACTGCTTGACGGGTGTCTGTGGAACCTCGATTGCCACATATGAGAAGCTCACTGCGAGCAGCAGGAAGGAAAGGAGGAGCGCACGTACCGAACTCATTAACACCAAATTGCGGAAATGAACTGTGTAAGAAGGTTGGGGATTACAGTGCGTTTACGGTTGGGGTACGGTTGGGAGTTTCCGGCCTGCTAACGGCCATTGTGGGTCTCTTATCGAATGAAGTGCTTATGGTGGCATGCAGTGCCGAAGGAGGCATGGTTGACCGTGGGAAAGTGGGGAAGCAGTTGTTGCTGGTTCTCCTAGTTGTTCTGCAGATTACCATGGCACCCGTGATACTGTTCTCCCTCACCTACCTGGTTCACGTGGACTACGAGGCGGCTCAGGTCAGCATCCGGACCGAATTGGTCCACTGGGTGGTGTCTGCGGGTTTGTCGTATGGCCTTATCTCGATAGCGCTGGCACTGGTAGTGGGGGGGTTCAGGCCCTTCACCGTGGCGAACCGAGGAGGAATCCTATCAGCCCTGAACATGAGTCCCAGGACAGGGGACCCAGAGCTGGTGGACAGAGCCAGGCTGCACCTCCAGGGAACGCCTTACGGGAAGATGGCCAGGCTTGTGAACTCGAAGACCGGCGACGGCGGGTACGACCTGATGGCTGTCCACGGCGGTCTGCAACTACTGGCCGTCCCGATGCAGGTCATCCTGATCGCGGTCCCGCTGGCGATAATGGAGGGGGTTCCAGACTCGTTGGTGAGACCCAGCAGGGCCTTCGACCTGGGGATGGCGGGATACCTCGTCGCACTGTGGATAGCGTTCAGAGTTCACCCAATAGTCTCCCATCAGCTCGTGGGGATTGCGGCCATGTTCAGGAATGTGGTTTGGAGGGTCTCTAGGCTCTCGTGGGTCCTCCCAGTATTCCTGTACTGGCTCGTGGCCAGGCTTGCGCTGCTCGTCTCACTGGACGTCCTCAACGTCAACTACGAGCAGTGGCACGAGATGCAGCTGGAGAAGATCATCCTGGAGACCATAGCACCGGGAGCCGAGGTTCCCGAGACCGCGATTCTGGACTTCATCGTGGCAATCTCCGTCCTTCCCATGGCGACCTTCACCACAATTTCCGTGCTTGGCGGCTCCCAGGACATGCCCGACTGGATGTTCGGCCAGGAGGCGGCCCTCGAGTCCCTAAGGAAGAAGGAGCTGGGGGTTGGAACGGAGCCCGATGAAACCGATGAAGAAGAAGTGGCAATCATCGGGAACGATGAGGCTGATGAAGAAGACGAGGGGGCTTCCTCGAGGATGATAGACACTCCCTTCGACCTGTTCGGCGAAGACTAGTAATGTCCTCACACGCTACCCTCTGACCACAATACGGACTGGAATGCGTCAGTCCTTGACCATGGCCTGGAAGAGGCGGCGGTGGGGCTCCTTACGGGCCCATGCTGACTCGCTAGTTACTCCACCCTGCAGCCTCCATCCCCGCTCAAGGTGGGCCAACACTTGCTCCCTCAGCCTGTTCGGTCCGCGGGCGCGTAGAACGATGTAATCCATGTATTCGGAGGGGGGTTCCGGCCTTGAACAGTGCGCTACCCAATGGGCCTACTTCTCATTGGAGATGTTCTCGCTGATTTGCTGGAGGATATCCCTGATTTCGACCAGGACGTTGCTGGAGTCGTCTGGAGGTGCGGACTGTTGGGGGACGGAAACCAATGCGTCCCTTTGCTGGAGGACGAGGTCGCGGAACTGATTGGAGTTTTTCACCCCGGTGAGGATGAATGGCGCGGCACCAGCCGTCTCGAACTGCATCCTGACGACTCCGAATGCGTTCAGTATCGGGCCCTCGTGGATGGACACGTCTGTGAGCTTGTCCAAGGGGATGTTCTGCTGTTTCTTGAAAAGCCAGCCCATTCGCATGTTGATCGAGCGATCTGTCAGGGCACCGCTCATGTGCTCGTACTGCTTCTGATGAACAAGCCACCCGAATAGAATCCAGATTGGCATCACTATGATTCCTACCATCGTAACGAGAAGGCCTAGATTGGCCATAATCCACCAGTAAATGATGATCTTCCTATCGAATTCTACGGCCATGATATGGCCCTTGTCGGCGTATCCGGGCTCCATCATGAGAGTACGAGAAAACACTATGACAAGAACTTAACGGGGCTCGGGAATACTCATCCCACAATCGATCAGCTCATGATTTCCCTCAGGACGGCCTCGACCCTGTCCATGCCCCGGGAGATGTCCTCGCGCCCGATCGTGTAGGCGAACCTCAGGTGCCCCTCGCCCGCCTCTCCGAACGCGGTCCCGGGCGAGCACAGGACCCCTCCCTCCAAGAGCTTGAGCGCGACCT
>CETB01031388.1_pt1 | contig 11008 bp, 6 predicted proteins | sample 356381 | NCBI WGS metagenome assembly CETB01 (sample SAMEA2622545, study PRJEB7988) | marine metagenome | biome: marine biome (ENVO:00000447); feature: deep chlorophyll maximum layer (ENVO:xxxxxxxx); material: "saline water (ENVO:00002010), including plankton (ENVO:xxxxxxxx)" | depth 155 m | reverse complement strand
GCAGCAGCACATGCTACTAAAGCCCCACATACCGGAAGAGCAGCTCTTGAAACAGCACTTGGGGCTGCTGAAGCGGATCTCGATTTCGACATGGCTGCTGCTGAAGAAGGACCGGTTCAGAGAACAGGGCCATTATTTGCAAAACTTGGAGATATTATGCAATCGAGCATGGGGCTCACTCGAGGCGCAGAAGGGCTGGAATCCGCATTGGAATCGCTAGACTCGCTTGCTGATTCAGCAGAAAAGTTGCACATTGATGATTCTAGTAGGTTATTCAATACCAATTTACTGGATGCATTACGCCTGAAGGCCGGAGTCAGATTGGCTAAAGCATCGGTAAGAAGCGCACTGTCTAGAACCGAAAGTCGCGGAACACACCAAAGAACAGATTTCTCTGAACAAGACGATGAACAATTACACCACACTCTAGTGGATGTAGAAGGGAATCTTTCCACATTAGCAATCCGTAAAGGCACTTCAGGAACTTGGGTCCTAACGCCTGATGCTTGAAGCACCCTCAAAACTTTGAGGGGTGTGTGCTTCGAAGGCTCATGGCAGAGACCACTCTTTTCGAGAAAATCCTCTTTGGAGAGGTTCCTGGCAACTTTATTTGCCGAGGCGAGGGATGGTCATCTTTCCTCGATGTTTTTCCTCGTTCAGAGGGCCATACCTTGGTTGTTTTAGAAAACCCCTCTCAACGATTAGCAGATTTATCGGATGAGGATTTGATGAAACTGTTCTCCGGAGTTAAGCAAACACAGTCGTTTTTATCTAAATATTTTCAAACATCGGATTTCACAATTGTAATCCATGACGGCCCTTTGGCCGGTCAGGAAATTCCTCACGTGCATGTGCATGTAATTCCACGCAAACAAGGAGATGGCGGCAGAGCCCTACCATCGATGTTCCCAAATGCCAATCCTTCAAATCCCCCGGATTTTTCCGCTCTTGCGGATCTTTGTAGCGCAATAAAGGAGGCTTCAGAATGAAGAAGGGCTTTGATGGTGCAAGAGATAGCCACGGCGACCTACTTCCCGAACTTTCAGCATCAGCAACACGGATGAAATACGATAAATTGGTAAACACTCCTCTGCCCAAATTTGACAAAAACTACCCCGGCTCACCCTTTTTCACCGAGCTAGGATATTTCATGCTTAGACGAACAATGTATTCACAATTCAGAACCTTTGAATCATCGGGTGAAGAGAAAATCCCAACTGATAGAGGGAGCATGTGTTCAGCATGGCACACGAATGGCTTGGTCGACCCAATTACGATTTTCTTAACACATCCCAAAAAATTCGTTGTTGGAGGAAGGCATGATTTGGTAACTAGACCAATTCTTGGATTTTGGGCACGTAAGTTTGCAGTTCAACCAGTGGTTCGTAAAGCGGAGTTGTTACGTGGAGGATGCTCAGAAGAAGAAGCGAGTTACCTCAATGGGCGATCCTTGCTAAATTTGGCGACCGGTATTTCTCATGGTTTTGGTTGCGCACTTTTCCCAGAGGGGACCAGCCATTCAGAGAGTCATTTGATACGCCTCAAAACCGGGCCATTCCGAACGGTGTTAGCAGCCGCTGCTCATGCTAAGGCAAATGGAGGCAAGGTGCCTGTTCTGATTCCAATAGGTTTGCATTTTAGAACTAGACATCTATTCAGAACAGACTGTTGGGTAGAATATGGGGATCCAATCGAATTACCTCATGATGAACTAACTTCTGAATTGATTGAAACTGTTGGTGCTGGAGATTGGATGGAACCTCCTGCTGAAATAGTAACTGGTTTGAGAGACCACCTACAAGAAAAGTTGGCACCACTGACTCCAAATCGAGAAACATATAGTGAGGTTCACAGAGATTCAGTCATCGCACATGTTCAAAGGCGCATTCAGAAAAAGCCAGAACTGACATGGAGAGAAGAAGTGTTAGAAGTCCGCAGGCTGAAAACCGAACCAGCTTCTGAGGAAGTCAAAGAAGTCGCTACAAGAATCGGCGACAAACTAAACGCATCCGGATTAGATGGACGAGACATAAATTCCAATAGCGATGGGCTTAGGAGCTTCTCTCCTTCTGGAGCAATTATCGACTTGATTAAATTCATTCCATTCGTACTGCTCTTGCCTACATTGATTATTGGAATGGGTTGGCAAATTGCTCTTGGTAGATATTTGGGCGATCGAACAGACGAAGGACTCGATGCAAGAACATCCTATCATATGCTCTTTGGAATGTTTGGCTCTATGTTGTGGTGGCCAATAGTAACTACAATCATCACAATCTTAACTGTAATTTATAATTCAGAAATCGGCTATGATTTTGTAGGCATTTTCGGTAGTGAATTATGGCAAGAGGGACTAGCAATTATTGCAATCTGGACATCAATAATTGTGTTGCTATGGGTTTCAGCGGTTTCATTTGCCAACGGCTGGGACGCTGTTTCTGATTTCTCAAAGTGGATTCGCAGAATGAAAACCAATTCTGCAGTAAGTGCAGATCTTGTAAAATTGCGTGACTTACTAAAGTGAACGGTTCAAGTTGGTGGAGTGTTTCGGAATGGATATGTCGCCCGAAGAAGCAGAGAGGCTGGTCCGCGCATGGCTGACCAGTGAGAGGATTGAAATTCGGGAGCAAGAAGACCCCAGGGCTTTGATGCATTTGCTTGTCAAATACCCTCAAGGAAAGAACGGCCATATGTTTGCAGTCGTTATACCAAAGGGCAGAGATTTACTTGCAATTTCATCGATGACAAGGGTCGATGAAGGGCAGCAAGAGTCGATGAAAGGTTTGATGAAAACCGATGAAGAAGAGTGGAAAACTTGGATGCATGAATGCAGAATGCAATTAATCGCATCAGGAGTTGACTGGGGCATTCACCTAGGCCATTCAGGAAAAGAAAGGAAAGGGCCTTTACAGGCATTCAATGTCAGTGAACCGCTTTGGTTCGATGGATTAACCAAGAATGAAATGATGCAAAATCTACGTAGCTTATGGTTAGCAAAATTGGGAGTAATTCATGAGATCAAATACACATTTGGAACAGGCTCAGGTAAGCCAGGCCCGGTTGATGATTGGAAAAACAAGAAAGATACTAAACAAAGGGTAGGAAGGCCTTCTCCGCCACACCCTACCGAAATTCAAGCAGATGAATCCATGTCATTCGGCGATGATTTCGACCCTACAGATTGGCTTTGAACAACGCCTGTTGCAAACCTACGGCGTATGACCTGAGAGGGGCGCGGTTAAGTACCAGTAGTGGTACCAAAAATCATCTTTAGGAAGGTTTCCGCATGGGACAAAAAATGAAGTCAATCAGCCTTGCAGCAATAATGCTGCTTTCAACACTATCTGGAATTATGATGGCAGCCCCCGCTGCAGCAACGCAAGTTGTGATTACTGAAGCGATTCAAGTCGTGGATGGCGGAGGCTCATCTGACCGCATGTCAGCGGTTGCATCAGACTCTGAGGGCAACGTTCACGTTGTCTGGAGTCGGTCCAATCAGCACTTGTATTACTCAATGATCTCACCACGCGGAGACACATTGATTGATGCAACACAAGTTACGGGAGCAGGCCTTCACAAGATATACCATCCAGATATGGTAATCGACGACGAAGACCGTGTTCATATCGTGTGGGCTGACCATTCAGGACAACACAAGATCATGTATACGGCATTACATCCATTCAATACTGCAATGGATGGCACGGTTTCTGACGACGGAACAATCACTGCAATCGACGATTATATTGTTGCACAGCACATCAACAACCGTGACTGGCCTGCAATCGATGTCGATTCTAAAGGAAATATACACATTGTCTGGCAAGACAATTATGATTCTCTAGACATGTTCTTCCAGCAGCCACAGATTTACTACAAGATGCTGCAACCAGATTACAGTGTTCAAAACGCGATCATTCTATTCGACGACACCCTGCTAACTCCAATCATTGGACACAAGGGGCACCCAGATATCGTAGTCGATGCTAATGACTACGTTCAAATCGCTTGGGACGACACCCGTGGAGGAAAGGTAGAACTGGTATTCGTTGTAGATACATCAGGTTCTATGTATTCTGAGTGGGCTGATGTGTGCACAGTAATTTACGGTGGAAATTTCGCATCTGGTGGATTCTTCAAGGGAATTAAGCCAATGCTAGAAGAAGGAAACATGACAGTTTACGAAACAATCTATGGATTAGGAAACACTTTGCCGGGCGCTGCAAGCTCTGGTAACTGTGCTCAGCACAACAAGAATTCTGGTCCAAGAAATACACCACTTGGATTAATCGCTAATGACGACTCTGGTGGATTGAGAACTCTCCCAGGAACTGTATACAATGGAGCAACTTATTCTGGATACTCTGGTGAAGATTGGGGCCCAGGTTCTAACTGGGCTTGTCTATCTTGGAAAGACACCGTTGGAAATGTTCCAGGTAACCCTCCAACATCTTCCGACCATCGTTGGAACCCTAACGCTACAAAGATAGTACTACCTGTTTCTGATGAAGGGCCAAAGGACGGAGACCCATCCCAGCAAGCAGACGATACAACTTCGATTAACGAAGCACACGACAACTGTGTAAATGCTGGCGTGGTACCTGTAGGATTGTACGGACAATCCTATGGTGGCGCTAACAACATCGAATCTCACATGCGCGATTTGGTTCAGTGTCCAAATGGCGTAGTTTCTACTGCTACACGCAACTGCCCAGGAAATTCAGTACGTTCTACTGATGCTGGAGGACAAACCTACGAATTCCCATCCGGAACCGGCGGTGCAAGCCAAATGCAACTTCTTGTAGAAGCAATGGTTTACATCTCAACAAACAATTCTCGTGAAATTTTCATGACTGTATTAGATCCATATGGTAAGATGGAAAACGATCAATCATGGGTTCCTGGAAACCCAGGTCACGCAACTCTAGGTAACGGGTATGCGGAAGATATGGGGCGAGGAGATGAGGGCCACTTAGTCGTAGTAAACGACACAAGAGTAACCATTGATGACGCATTCTCTTTCCACCCTTCAATCGGCGTTGATATGCAAGGCAACACACACATTGCTTGGATGGACGGACGCGATTATGGATTCGAAAAGAATGTACCATACGAAATCTACTACACCAAATTGAGACTACAAGGTGCTGGAGAATGGGACGGCGTTCCAAACGGATTGTCAACTTATGCAATCAAGAGAATCGAAGACACTCCGATTTCAGAAGTTGAAGGATGGCAACAAATGCCACAGGGCAGCAGTCAAAATTCAGCTTACCCTGCAATTCTGACCGACCCGCAAAACAATATTCACATCGCTTGGTTAGACTTTGGAAATGCAAGCGCTGGAGAAGAGATTCGCTATGCGCGCTTGAATTCCACAGAGAATACAGGGCCCGGCGAGACAGCGCTAGACCCTTGGAATTCAACAGCAGTAACATCTTGGTCATCGTTCAAACTTGGACCAAATCAGTTATCGAAACCATCGCTAGGGCAGCCGCCAGCATTTGCAAACGATCTTGGTAGTGGAGCGCATATTGCTTGGTCTGATACCAATAAGTGTTCAAGCGAGAGCAATGGTGGGCCATGGACAATCTGTTATTCACACGTACTAACAGGGCAAGTCGATGTTGAATTTGATGAAGGCGAGACGTACTACCACGTTATTGAGCCGGGAGAGCAGACGCTTTACAATCTGACAATCAACAATACAACTCCTGGACCAAAGGACCTAGTTGCAGATACTTACAACTTGAACCTATCAGGAATGCCAGAGAATTGGACTGCAAACCTATACTTCTCTAACAATCATACAGCGATTTTCCCAGATACTCCAATCTTCCTCGAAGGCGGAGAAATGGCCCGCATGTACCTGCGTGTAAGGGCACCATCGATTTACCAAGCACAGGAAGATCAAGTGGCCGAAATAGTGGTCGCAGCGATTTCTATGAAAGACCCAGCAATCAGATCAGAACGTCTTACCTTAACTCTGATGGATGTAGTTCACGGAATCGACTTGGACACAAGTCACCGCATGGCAGACGTAGAGCAAGGACAAACAGCAATCTTTTCGATTACAATTACCAATACTGGTAACGTACAAGATACATTTGCTTTCTATGACCCGAATAGCCTTGAAGGCCAACAGGAATGGTTGTTACCGTTCGGATGGCAAGTGGCATTCCCAATGCAAGTTGCTTTGGACCCAGGGCAGTCTGTAACCAAGAATTTGGAAATTTCAGTACCTACTAGCCAAGACCCAGGAACATTCGTTGTCTATGTGAAAGGTTGGTCTGAAGGCGAACCGATTAAATCGCTAGAAAAAGGAACGTTTGATGTCCTTGAATTATGGATAAACGTTTCAATTCGCTCGATTGGAAATATCGTATTCGAGATATATGACACAAGTGAAATTATTCTGCCAGGAACCTGCGCAGAGTACGACTTGAACATAATCAAGAATTACGAAGCAGGCTATCTTGTATTCTCAACCCCAGGCGCTCCTGAAGCTAAGCCTGATGAAGTTGACATGAACACATGGAGGCAAGACCACTGGACAGTTACATTGGACTTCTCCAATGCTCCGGGCCCAAGAGAACCTTCAGATCCACATAGTCCGAGGTTATGGCCAATAGGCACGACATATACGGTTGGTGTAGCTGTTTGTGCGCCGTATAATGCAAATGCAGGACTAGGTCCAGCAGTAACGGTCAAGGCGCACTTAGAAGGATACCCAAGAGTTGCAGACTCTGTTATTCTATCAACCAATGTTATCCACGTATTCGAGTTAGTAGCCGATGCCGAAACTACTGATTTTGATGCCAATCCGGGAGACACATGGATTATTCCAACAACTGTTACCAACGCAGGTAATGGGCCTGACAGGTATGATTTGAGACTCGGACGAGTCTATGAAACAGGTAGCGGAATCGATGTGCTATGGGATATCGATATCCCACGTTCTCTATTGACAGAACTTACTCGTGATACTTCACAAACTGTAGACATTACAATCAATGTCCCTACCCAAGTTCCAGCAGGAGATTACACAGTAGTTATCCAAGCATTCAGTGAAGAAGACTATCCTGATGATACTGGACACAGAACAAGACTTCGTGATGAGATTATGTTCCAGATTACTGTAAATGAGTTCTATGACATGCAAATCAGTATGGACCCATCAGTCGATAATGCAGTCAAGACTAGTGCACCAGGAAGAATTGTTGAATTCGTAGTAAACATCACTAACGCTGGTAACGTCCCAGATACACCATCACTACACAACCATACTTCATCCAAGGATGGCTCAACAGGTAGTGTGATTTGGAATACCTTGCCGGGAATGGGAGCACTATCCGATTGGAGTGTTGATTGGAAGATGGTCAACTATGTTGGAAGCGATTTGATTGTTGAAACAGAGTGTGTTGAAACCACTTCTACTGCAGATGAATTCCCTGATGATGTCTGTGTCTACATGACCGACATCAATGAATGGAGACTTCCAGAGATGGAGCCTTATAGCACCCATACAATGATTGCAACAGTTCACATTGCTACCGGAGCAAAACTAGACACCCGTTACATCGGATTGAAGGTTACAAGCGCTGCTGGAGATATGGAAAACGATGGCGATCATGACGACAGCCCAGAGTGGGCAGGAGACTTATTGGATACCAACGAACTGATTCTAACTCTAAGATTACGAGCACCAAACTTGGTAATCTCAGAAGTATCTGTTTCTGAGACAAGCAATGAAGTCGACAAGACAATCCCTGTGCGTGTTGTACTCCAGAATACTGGAAACGTTCATGCCACAAATATCGAGGTTGTTTTGTGTGAGTTCAGTGAAGCGGACGATGAAGTCTTGAAGGAGATTAGAAAGAACGGCTGCCCTGAAGATTCTATTGTAATGCGCCAGACTGTTGGAGCATTGCTTGCACCAGATGCTAGTGAAGAAGCACAAGAGATTGAATTGTACTTGCTTTACCCAGTATCTGCAGGATCTCACGATGTTGTAGTAGTAGTAGACCCAACAAACTCGATTGTTGAAGTAAGCGAATCTGATAACATCAGAGTAGTCAGCGATGAACTATCTAGCGACTCTCCGTTCCTTGACGTAGCTGGCGAAATCATTAGTGATTGGGCGCTACCATTTGGTGTTCTATTGCTAACGTTCTCCTTGTTCGGTGTACTATACCTAGTAGGTAAAGGCCGACGCGCAGACGTCAAGAACCGTCTAGCAGAACAGAGCAGTTTGATCTCAGTTCTGAACGAAGACGAGAATTGAGGCAATTGACAGCATTGGCCTCACTGGTTCTCAGTGGGGTCAATGCCTAATGCAGCCCACCAAGGCAACTCGATAGTTTGAGGTCCAGCTATGAATTGGCCACTTCTTTCAGCCAATTGCCTGACCATTCTTGCTCTAACTTCATCCATCAATTTTTCACTTGCTTCTGCGCCTAGTTTTAATTCACGCGCAAATTCTTTGAAATTAAATTTAGAGCCAGGGGATTCCAAGATATTGTGAACCATCAAGCGTTGTTCATATGATTCAAAGTCTGTATCTACGGTTGTGGAAACCCTTTGCTTGATTTGTTGATGTAGGGAAATCAAAGCATCCCTTTCTCGGTCTAGGTTCTCGATTGCTTCAGATATTGCGGATAGGTGATGTGCGCCTTCTCCTACTCCAATCATTTTTCGACCACTAACAACTTCAGCGATGTTGATCATTTCACCTTGTAATTTGTTAGAAAGTTTAAGCGGGCCACCAGCAGGTAAAATCCGCTTACTGCATTGGAAAAGGTCAGGCCCCAAATCTATTCTGATTGAAATCGCCTGTTGTACTGAATAGATGTTTTTAGGAGGCCCTCCTTTACTACTAGCGGCCTTCATTTTCACTACAAAACCAACATTTTCTAGCAGTTTAAGGTGCTTCATTACAGCTTGTTGCGAAATTCCGATTTGCTTGGCTAGTTGCAAAGGGTAGTGCGGCTCGCGAACCAATCGCTCAAGAATGGCTCGCCGTGCTTTGTTTTGTAGAATTCCAAGGGCCTCGTCGAGGTCTGCCATGACTTCACAACCAATGGTTACCTAGCATCGGTTGCCTAAGAACCCGTCGCAATTGTGCTAACTTTCGTCCCAACTCTTCCAAGATTCATCTGTTGGGGGGTTTTCATGAGTGTAAGAACTAGCTTTGTTAATCGAGCCCCCAACTTTTGTTTTCGCAGGTGTTTTAATTCTAGTATCAGCGTCACTAAACGGGCTAGGAACATTGGACTGTTGAGGCTCGTTTTCTGGTACTTCGCCACGGACTAATTTGTACAGTTGGTCAGTGGTCAAAATCTCTTGATTAGGATCCATTTGCTGCTCGTACGGGTCCATCGCCTCAACGATTTGTTGTTGAGTCATCTGAACTTTAGTGTCCTTTCCTTTATTGATTGAAACAAGAATCCAGCCCATCGGAAGCAGGATTGCTCCAGAACAGCAAGCCGATAATACCAGCCACAAACCGGCATCACCCATCATTTCGAAGAGCACATCTTCGGAATTAGTGAATAGTAATGGATTTTTACAACCATCGGCTTCCTCGCAACTAATAGTAACTAAAACTTCAGAGGTTTCTTCAATGTTTAACTTGCTAACAACTGAAAAATCAACATCTGTGCCAGTCGCTTGAAAGTCACTTCTACATTCATCAGAAACCGTATCGGATGCAGCCCCGTTTTCCACATATTGGAATTTGACATCGTAGTCGTCATCAGCCCCTTCAACATTAACAACCCAGCACCCTGGGCTGAGTGTTAGCACAGAATTGGTTCCAGAATTGTATTCAATAGAATGTTCAGAAACTTCTCTAGGGTCATAATAATCTGCCAAATCACCAGCAACTAGAGTGAACGCAATCACTCCAATAAAGCCCACAACAGCCCCTGTAATCATCAGCCGCTTGGGCCAAGGGGAGTGCTCCTGTGCTGGTTGCATGTATGGCCCTAAGGGGTTAGAGGCCTTCAACCAAACGCCTTCACGCTAAACCCATCTCGCCTAATTTTTCAGGCAGATAGGTATCGGTTACGAAATCTAAACCATACTTTGCTAGAGACTGTTGTTCAGCCTTCTTACCGATTTCAAGCATCATGTTGATTTGATCTTGCCACCAACCATCAGCAAATCTAGGGTCGGATAATTCAGCGTTCAAAGCTTCAATATCCTTCTTTGATAAATCATCTGAGGGCAGGTCATAAGCGAGGATATCATCTGCTGTTATTCCAAGATATGAAGCGGTTGGTGTGGCCAAATATTCAGAGATATGCGCGGTCTTTATTGCACCATATGCAATTGATGCGAAAATTCTGAAAGACCACGGATCACCGTCCAGGAAGACAATTACTGGAAGACCCCATTCCTCATTCATGCGTTTCATAATTCTACGAGTAGAGCGAGCAGGCTGGCCTTTTAGGTGAATTAATCCACAATCGTATTCTTCATCAAATCCATTTTCGACCAGTCTGTCAAACATACCACCGGTCTCTATTGCCATCAAGAATTTCACATCATGTTCTTTCAATCGAATCTTTTCTATTTCGACATTGTATGGAACACCATAACCAGAATCTCCTACATCATCACGAGCGTTGATTGTCATCCATTGCCCCCTACGATTCAACTCTTCGATTGTAACATTTCCAATCATTCGAGCGCCATCTTCTTCTGGCCTCAATTTGAAATCCTCTCTTAGGCAAGTAGTTACGACTTCGAGGTCTTCTGCTAAATTGTTTGATTCGTTTTGACTACCGAATTTTCCTAGGCCCCAACTTTCTGAGATGTAGTACATCTCTCTCAAGGTTGATGATTTACCAGCCTCGATCATCTCTTCAATGAACTCTACAACGTGTAATGCTCTCAGCAGATTTTTTGCAGAACCTAGACTGGTTGCATCACGAGTGGATCTCTTCTTTCCATATTTGTAGACTCCAAGTTTTTTGTCAAACCCGATGTTATTCTTGGTACGGAC
>CETB01358593.1_pt1 | contig 11012 bp, 1 predicted proteins | sample 356381 | NCBI WGS metagenome assembly CETB01 (sample SAMEA2622545, study PRJEB7988) | marine metagenome | biome: marine biome (ENVO:00000447); feature: deep chlorophyll maximum layer (ENVO:xxxxxxxx); material: "saline water (ENVO:00002010), including plankton (ENVO:xxxxxxxx)" | depth 155 m | reverse complement strand
TATAACTTCCTTCGAATGTAAATTCAGGCATTGTTACTGTAAAACCGACATCTGAAGTGCCATTAGCTGGAATTACTCTAGACAGTGGTTCTGAAACACTCCATCCATCTGGTAATTCAGAGCTATCTATCTCAAAGAATACATTATCATCACCATTTCCTAAATTATCAACTTTAATGTCAAATGCAGTTGTCCCTCCTCCTGCAGTCATTCCAACCACATCAGGACCTGTTGCTTCAATTGAATAATCCTGAGGAATATGTACTTTAAGATCAAAATTACTAGAGTGACCTGTAGTTGAGGTTGCTATAATTCTTATGTTATGTCCTGTATCATAAGAAATACTATTTTCACCATTTGGTAATTTTATTTTTATCAACAACTCCCCATTACTTGGCGATTCACTTATACCAAAACTCATATTCTTAATCTCTTCAAAAGTATCTCCAACCTCAAATTCAACTAACCAGTCATCTTTATCAGAACCAGAAACTGATGCCATAAATGTGTAATTTTCTGATGCTAAGTTTCCAGCATATGTTATATCGATTGAAACTTCAATATCATAATACTCATCAGTAATTCCATCTCCGTTTAAGTCCCTAATTGTCGCATTAATCATTTCATCTTCTACATAATCAATTATTTCATTATTTGAAATAATTTGAGTAATTGAAAATTCAACATCATGCGTCAATACTCGATTAAACTCTACTACAGCCTCAGCAGAAGTAACCACGGCAAGTGAACCATCTTCTGCAAATCCTGGTGGATAAGCACCACTTATAGTATCACCAATATATTCCATTTCCATTTCCATCTCTAAAGCAGTAAATTCACCAGAAATTTGTAATGAACCTGCAGGTAATAACCAGATTTCTGCGGTTTCAGATACAGTAATATTCCATTTTGCATCATTCAAAGTTAATGTCAGAGGCACTAAATCGGTGATTGTAGAATTTGTAGATTCTAAAGTAATAATATCTCTTTCATCTCCAGAGAAATCTGTCCATCTTGTGCTAATTGGTAAATATCCACCAGCCTTAATTGTAGTATTATGTTCTCCACCATCAATAATTTCAGCTTCAAATGCGTCGTATACAACCATATGGAAACTTGGTGCTTCTGCATGGAAGACCCATTTTCCAGGTGCTACAGTTGCATTCCATACAATCTCTCCATCTCCGTTCACAGAAATTGATATATCTACATTTTCTCTTTCGTATCCTTCATCTGCTGCAGGAATTAATTCAACACTCATATCTGTAATTATATCATCACTAATACTTTCAAATCCATATTGTATGTCTATTTTACCAGATACAAAAACATTATCTGCATCTAAAGACACATCTAAATCTTCTTTGTTAATGCTTGTATTTTCTACTTCAACAATTAATGTATCATTATAAGTGAAACCTAAACGGCTCACATTAATAGAATAATTATTATTTGCAGGAACATAAAAAGACCATTCTCCATCAGATCCTGTAGTCATATTCAAAGATTCAAATCCATCAGAATCAAGTTTAACTTCAGATTCTTCAAGTTCTTCACCAATTTGGTATTCTCCATCCTCATTGAAATCCCAATACACATTTCCACTAATTTCAACATACCTAGATAGTTCAATATCTGCAGTAATTGTTTCATTTTCAGATAAATCACCTAGTGCATAATCCTCTAAAATCCACCTTACTCCATTAAATTCATCTGTATAATTTAATTTCAAACTCCAATCACCAGGGTATAATTGTGCTGAAACCATTGCTGTTTGATTTGATAGTGGTAAAGTTACTTCCCCAAGGCCATCATTAGACACAGCTGTTAAACTAACACCCTTCAACAAACTATAATTAGTGATTTTACCTAATTCAAATAAGGTTAAATTCAAATTAGCTACTTCTAATGTCCTCCATTCAAACGTTCTGTTTTCAGAATTACTATCAATGTATACTAATGCTCTAAATGATTGTGTAGTTCCATCTACATCATAAGGGCCAATTGTCACTGTATAATTTCCAGCAGGCACATAATCTAAAATCGTACCATTTGAATCTGATTCCATTCTTAAATCTAGCAAGAAGTTGTCACTATCTGTATAATCAAATACAACAGTAACATTCTCTGCTGGTGCAAAGTTCTGTTCTTTAATTTCAATATCTACTTTCCACAAAGATTGCAAGACTAAATCTATTGTATCTTCTATTCCAGAAACTCCAATTGAAATTGGATCTGGTGTTATCGCAAATAATGTGTCAAATTCACTTCCATTCTTTACATTTTGAACGTCCATTTCTAAATAATATTGACCAAAAGATAAGTCCATTTCTAAAATTCCATCTTCTGTAAACATCTCAGATGTAACGTTTATTGTTTCCTGATTTATTCCTGCCGGAATTAATCTAAAATCAATACTAACTGGTGTTCCATTTTCAAATAATTCATCTCCACCATCAATAAATGTCCTAATTTGAACTGTAACAGGGGCAGGGAATGCATCTACTGTCCAATTCAAAGCTTCTATAGTTGTTCCTACGGATTGATTTGCACTCAATATTGTTTCAGGAACGCCCAACATTTCTTCGCTAACTGTAATTGAATAATTACCAGTTGGAAGAACGAAATCATATCTTCCATCAGAATCTACCGTAGAAACCCACGTAACACCCATGAACATTTCTAAAGTCTGATCTCCTTGAGTACCAACATATTCTGCAAAGACCTCAAAGTTCTCAAAGTCAGGGATCTTATTGTCATAGGTTACATTGTTTGGATTCAAAATCACTCTTCCAGCATAATTATATGAAAGGCTTAGTTTTTCATTAATAATCAAATTAACATTCTCCATGTCTGCTGAAATATTTACATGTTTAGCAGCAACCATGTTGTTTGGAGTTAATGTTGTAACATCAAATTCCATTCCAGAGGGAAGTTCTAATTCAAATTCACCATCTTCATTTGTTTCTACAATAACTTCAATACTTCCACTCCTGAAGTTTACTGGTAACGATGTAAGTGGTTGAGGAACCTGAGTACCGTTTTCAACATCAGTAACGATATTAGCCACATATCCATTAATAGAAACTGCTTTTGAAAATTCAAATAAATCTAAATTCAAATCCTCTTGCTCTAAACTAAATTCACTCCATAAGAGTAAATTATCGCCAGTTCTACTTTTCATAATCCAATCACCTAAAGGTAATTCAGCAAATATAGCACCTGATTCGTTAGATGTAGCATTAATCACATCTCCATTTTCAACAGATGTGAAACTTACTAATATGTCATTTACATCAATAATATCTGGTTGATTTGGAGTTGTCTCGTTCCTTACTGCAGGACTAATTGTAAATTCTACATCTCCATGATCTAATATTTCTCCATCAAATGAAAATCCTTGATCCTCTTCAACTAATGTTGTATTTAATTCATAGTGAGCATCTCCATCTAAATCAACTCTAACACTATAATTACCTGGTGACAAGGGTCCAATACTTACATTTCCTTCTTCACCTGAACTGAACCTTAAACAAGTCACACCAGGGCTGAATAAAGAACCACTTTCATCAACCCAAATCCCTTCATTAAGATTGATTTCAGTACATTCATCCGAGTCTAAATCCAAATCAATTATTTCCACAGTAGTGTTAAGGCTATTTCCTTCTTCATCAGAAATAATTCCAGAGACTTTTAGACCTGCAATACTTAAATCAAGACCTTGAGAACCATCTAGTCCTACAGTTATTTTTTCAATTACATCAGATGTTCTGCCGTTATTAAACACAGCATACATTTTATATTCGCCAGGTGCAATATCATTGGCGTAAAATGATCCTGCAATAACCATCTCTCCACTATAATCTCCGATTCCTGTGTAAGTCGCTTCACCTTCAAATGTTCCCGTTCCAACAAATCTTCCACCTGCTTCAAATGTGGCATTTGTCAAATAATTTGTAAATTCAGTTACGACATCTGATGTAAAACGTCCACTTCCAACTGCAGTACCATTAATTAAATACTTGCCAGAACCTTCAGAACAAATATTCTCACCCTCAGCAACTGTTGAATTTTCACAAGCACTAATATTATCTCCTTCAACCCAATTTGCATCTAAAACACCTTGTCCGCTCCAAGTTCCATTACCTGTATAAGATTGGCCTACCTGAAGTCTACGAGAATAATTTCCAGTAAAGTCAGTAACTTGTAATTCCATAACTGATTCAATTATTCCTTCATGTTCAGAATATACAGCAGTTCCAACACCACTAATTACTAAATCTTCACCAGAAACTGTTTTGTTAATTGTGCTTACATCATAAGAAATCTCGTCATTCCAAAGGTTTTGTAAAACGAAATCTGTTTCTACCAAAGGTAATCCATCAAATTCACCTTCTCCAACCCATTTTACTACTCCTGATGCAGAAGATGTTTCTAATTCGATATTTACTGCTTCTAAAGGAGTCGTTGAGATTCTTTCAGCTTGATTAGCTGTAACATTAATTTCGTTTTCACCTAACCACATCATTCCAGAAACTTCTGAAAGTAAACCTGTAATTGGATTAACTACTCTTTCACCTGGATTTTGTCCAATAATATCTATATTCATTGAATAAATATCTAATTCTCCGGATTGTATTGTCATTAAATCAACAGAACTATCAAATTCACCAGTTAATGCTGTAACGCGGATTCTTCCAGCAGGTGCTGTAAAACAATAATTACCATCTGAATCAGTTGTTGTAGTACCTATTGGAATCCAATATGTTCTTGCATCTAAATCCTCTACACCTTCACCACTAAATCCATCTCTTTCGACCAACAATGTGGCTCCAGCAATAGGAGTATCTAATTCAGGAACTGATACAGTACCACATACCTCTGCTCCAGCATAATATTTCAGGATCTTTACACCGAAATTCGCTTCTCCAAGGCCAAATGTATCATAATTACCTCTTTCATCATACCAATTAGAGATTACAAAGTGATTCATCATTGCACCTGGAAGTGGCCAAGCCGATTCCAATACCGACTCTGGAGTTCCAGAATAGGAAGATGAAAGTAGTGGTTTTGGTGAGGCTGATATTACTCCAGAATAATCTGTTAAACCTAAATCTGCAGCACCATATCCAATATAGGCTCTAGCTAACATAGTATCATAAAATGCCTCAGTATGATCATACCTCACATCAACTAATTGAATGACTTCCACATCTCCTCCACTTTGACTTCTCAGTACATCCATCTTATATTGCTCATTAAAATCTTCAGCTGTTCTTTCAATAATACTCTCTGAACCTCTTTGTGTTTCATAAACTGTATCCATGAAATGATCTGGGTTTTGACCTGAAAGTATTGTAGGAGCATAGAAAATACCTGTTGGATTTCCTCTATTGTAATTAGAATCAGAATATGCCCCTCCACCCATAGGGTATAATCTAGTATCGATTGCAAAATATGAAATTTCATGATTTCTAGTAATCATTTCACCAGGAGCACCCTCACTATCTTGAACCTCATAAATATCTAAACTAATTATATCACTGTATAAATCATTTAGAGTTTCGCTATCCAAAGCACCTGTCAAAACCTGAGTTCCTAGAGCAATTTGTGAATTTTGCCTATGGATTGAAGTACCTGTATCCATATACTTCTCAATAATATCAGCAGTATACCAATAATCTCCAACAACATAATGACTTGCATCAAATGTTTCTCCAGTGCTATCATCTACATATTCTGTAAGAACATCTCTATTAGCTGTTCTATCTTCAAAAGTAGATCTAGCTTCAACTTCAGAAGTATAATCTTCACCGATTTGTGCTTCTCCTTCATAAATTCTCCAAACATAATCATCTGTTTTTAATCCATCAGTATTGACATAACCTCTAGCAAGTGCTAAAATTCCTTGATTCGTTGTTTCTTCTGTCCATTCATAAACTTCAAACATTCTATCTTTTGCTAATTCTTGAGTTAATTCTCGAGTTACCAAATGAAATTCATCATATTCATCTTGGTCCATGTGTTTTAAAAGAGTAGATTTGAATTCTTTTGAATAATCATCACCATTACCACCATGTACAACATCTCCAATTCCAATTCTAATAATAAACATTGCAACAGTATCATCTTGACTTCTTGAAAGCAACATATTACCTGCAGTAGGAATACCAGTCTGGAAGTTATCCGCAACTGTAGGGTGTTGTCCTTGAGTTAATGCTTGGAAACCATAATCCCACCAAGAAACAAATGCGGGTTTATCTGAAAATTTCATTAGACATTTTTCTAATTCTGAGTCCCAAGTACCGTCCATTTCATTCTCACAAACTAAACTATCGGTAACGCCATCATGGAATTGATCTTGTTGTGCAAGCCAATCATACGCTGAATTCCAATAATAATCATTAAAACCCGGACCAAATGAATTCATGAACCAATAACCCTGAATATCTTCATAAGCAGTTCCATCAACTAATTTTGACCATCTTAAAAAGTCTGGAATTAAATTATATAATTCTTCATCTACATCAGCAGCTTTTTCACTTCCTCTAGGGATTGCAGCATCCATACCATATGTTGCGTGTTGAGAAAATACCATGATAAAAATCATGAAAATTGCAACAAATCCTGGATTTCTAAAAAATGTTTTTCTTCCTGATTTAAATCTAGCACTTGGAGTATTAATTCCCATCCTTCTCCATTGTTTAACAAGTTCATCCCAACCAGAAATTTTCCATAACCATGCAAAGGCTCCTGCACCTACAATAGCCATTACTGGAGTTGCATTGTATACAAACCTGCCAGCATTCCAAGCCATATATGAAGCAAGTAAAACCCAGACTGCCAAAACTAATTCAGGCAGTTTTCGATGCCTTAAACCATCCCATGTCAATCCAAGCCCTCTACATAATGCAGCAATAAATACAAAGGCACCAAAACTACCAAACAACAATCCTCTAGATGGCGCTTGAGCTTCGGCAATAGTTCCAAAAATCTTATTCTGTGAAAAATATCCTCCACCAGTAAATAAAGTAGCGCCTAAGTCTGAATACTCAAGTACCCACTGAAGCCATAATAAGAATAATGGGAACAGCACTAAAACACTAACTGTACCAATTACCATTAACCATGGCTTATCTCTAGCAGAACAAACAATATAACCTGAAATTACAATTAATCCGGTGATATAGAACATTGCTTGGAATTCACCATTGAGCAATAATCCTAATGCAGGATGCATATAGAACGGTAATGCTGTTAACCAAAGAGTCAAGAGCATTGTTATAGTAAGTACAGTAATTGTCATACTATCTCTTCTTCTAAATAAATTAAACAATATCTGAACCATATAGAATACAAATAGAATAGATGGAGCATAAACAAAACCTTTCCATGCCAAAGCAACAATTGCAAAAGATACTCCTGAAAGAATCGCATATGATGTTGCTAATCTTTGATTATCCCAGACTTTTGTAAATCCTTCAATCATATATGCAGGATTCCAACCTGACTCGGATAATACCCGGTCTTCATTAGCATTTTTCATAGCCTGAATATAATAATAGAATCCAACTGTAGCAAACAATAAGACAAATGCATCATGATCTGCTAAAGCAAAAGTTGTATGACTCACATGGCCCGGCATAAAAGCAATTAACCACGCAGCTAAGACACTAGCGCCTTTTCCAAATACTTCTCTTGCCATACCAGCAACAGGGAATACAATCAATGCACCATAAATTGCAGGTAATGCACCAACACTCCACCAAACTGCCTGTTCAGCACTCATTCCCAAAACAGGTGAAAGAATTAATCCACCTAAAGCAAGACTCCAAGTATATAGAGGGGGTCTTGGATTAATATCTCCTATTGGGTAAGCTCTATCTGCATCGAAAATAAAATGCGCCTGTTCAGCAATAACGTAATCAATTGCACGTTTCATATACCACGGATCTGAACCTCCAGTAAGGTCCCAGCCACCAGTTCCTAAAGCATTCATTGCAGGAAGAACGTTCCAAACAATCCTAATCGTTAATGCAGTAATAAATGCTGTAGCAATTAATATTGAACTCCAATTTGCATTCCAAAATTTTCTTGCTTGACCAAGATCACCAATGGTTCTATTCATTTTATTTCCATATTTTTGATGAGTAGAAATATAGAATACTAATACAAAACTAAAGAATGTTATTCCTAACCATAACCACATTCCAATTCCGTCATTTAATAAATCAGTCCATCTATCTCCATTATCATCAGGTGCTACAAATTGATTTAGGAATCCTTGCTCCTGAAAACGTCCAAATGAAAATAATATCCATGTAACTCCCAACAACATTGATCTTGTAAACCATTTTTCAGAATAGAAAAATGCTGCAATCATTGCGAAGATACCAGTAAATAGAGCCCACCATACAGAAACATACATCCCTGATAATCTCATTTGTTCCCCAGTCAACCCTAAATCTTCTACAACACCTTCAGAAACGTTTCCTAAAGCACAAAAATGTAATAATGTTAAGATATGAGCAAATGACCACACACTTAAAGCCACTAAAAGAGGTGCTACAGGCTTAATTCCTGACTCTGGACTTGGCAAAAATGTGAACCAAGATCCTTTTCCAGGAGGTATTAATACACCTCTTTGTAAAATTGCTGCAATAAACCCTAAAGATGTCATTAACAACCAAAAAGTGAAGAACATTTCAGCACTTACACCTCTAACGCCATTCAAATCACTGCTATATGAATTAAAAACTTCAATTTCTGGAAGCATAGATTCTGCATGACCTGAAACACCCAAAGCGGCATAAAAGCCAACCATTGAAAATGTAAATATTACATATTCTTCATTTCTATCTGAATTAACAAGAATAAATCCCACTATTGCAATTAAACTAAATAAAAATCCAACTACTCCTCCAAAGAAATTTGCAACTAGGGATCCAGCAACAACAGTGATTAAAAGGTATATTACAGAAATTAATGAAGATGATAATTTGTCACCAATGAATTTTTCTCCAAAAATTGGAGCCGTGGCCATCAAAGAAGCACAACCAAGTACAACAAGTGGAACCACAAAATCATTCAAATCGATATTTACGCCAAATACCATTCCACCGACAAGAGCAACCAATATTGCAATAGGGGCAATTAGTAGCCTTCCTATATCTCCAAATCGACTAAATGATACGGCATTAGTCTCTTCAATTTCGTTTTCCATTTTCTTTCCCTCACGCATAGCCAAAGGCTATGGCGGCCAAGCGACCTGCCCTCTATTTTTAACGGTGACCCTTGTTCGAGATTCTTTTAAAGAGATCTAAAACCTATATCTTTCCTGTAATGAGAGCCTTCTAGGGCAATATTTCCCATATATTTGTAAGAAATTTTGGCTGCTTCCGAAAGTGAGTTAGAAATTCCTGTTATGGCTAAAACCCTCCCACCATTTGAAACTAAATTTCCAACCTCATCGTACTTTGTTCCAGCATGATGAACCATACAATTTTCTAGTTCAAAATCCAATCCAGAAATCAATCTATTAGTTTTCGAAGTTGATGGATAACCCTCTGATGCCAAAACTATAGTTAAGGCATGTTTATCGTGAAAGTTTACTTCTATTTCTGACAACCTTCCCTCTGCAGTTGCTAAAAATAATTCATATAGGTTAGATGAAATTAAAGGTATTGTAACTTGTGTTTCAGGATCTCCAAACCTTACATTAAATTCTACCACATATGGATCTCCATATTGATTTATCATTAAACCAACATATAAACAACCACGATAAAGGCTCTCCTGGGAAGACAACCAATTATGCATTGGAACAATAATTCTATCAATTACCTTATTTTTTACAGTATCTGTTACAATTGGTGCTGGTGCATATGCACCCATTCCACCAGTATTTGGACCTGTATCTCCATCGCCTACTCTTTTATGATCTTGACTTGCAGGAAGACATACGAACCCAGATTCATCCATTACCACTAACATACTTGCTTCTTCACCTTCTAGAAATTCTTCTAATAAGACAAAACCATCAAGTTTTATTCCTTCTGAAATTGCTTCCATTGCTTCATTTCTATCATCAGTAACAATAACACCTTTCCCACCAGCTAAAACATCTCTTTTTATCACCCAAATTGGACCAAATCCATCAATTAATTCTTTAGCTTGTTCATATGTATCAATCCTTATTGAAGATGCAGTAGGTATTCCTAGATTCATCATAACCTCATTTGCATATTCTTTAGAGCCTTCTAAATTAGCACCACTAGAGTGGGGACCAAAACATAAAACATCAATTTTACTTAATTCATCTGATAAGCCATTCACTAATGGCCCCTCTGGGCCTACAATTACCAAATCTACACTTAAATTTTGAACTAGATGTATTATTTCATCTACATTTGAAACATCAATTTTGTGATTCATTCCAATCTTTGAAGTGCCAGCATTTCCCGGTGCAATATGTAATTCTGAAACATCATCACTTTCTTTCAAACCCAATGCAATTGCATGCTCTCTTCCTCCTCCCCCAATTACAAGAACACTATTGCCCATAAAGTAGTTGAAAACAATTAACCCCATAATTAAATCGCATGGAATTTTAAACGTAGGTGTAGTTCACAACACTACATTGTTTAAGTGCCTATTTGATTTCGAATGTAAAATGTTGGACACATTAGTGCCCACTAGAGAGGATATTGCTTATGCACTTACCCTCGATGGTTTTATTGGATTTCTAGTCATGATTGTTGTCGTTCTATGGATCTATATGCCGGGATATTTAGCAAATACTTTTGCAATGATTTGGGGAAGAATCCCTCCCAAATATGGATATGGCCCTTGGCCAATTGATTTTGGTAAAAATGCTTGGGACGATAAAAGAATTCTAGGAGATGGTAAAACATGGAATGGTTTAATTGGAGGTTGTATCTCAAGTGGTTTTCTTGCAATTATAATGCATGCAATGACAAAGGGAAATTCAAAAGACATACCATTTATTGATA
>CETB01358592.1_pt1 | contig 11012 bp, 6 predicted proteins | sample 356381 | NCBI WGS metagenome assembly CETB01 (sample SAMEA2622545, study PRJEB7988) | marine metagenome | biome: marine biome (ENVO:00000447); feature: deep chlorophyll maximum layer (ENVO:xxxxxxxx); material: "saline water (ENVO:00002010), including plankton (ENVO:xxxxxxxx)" | depth 155 m | reverse complement strand
ATGAAACACAATTGGAGAGGCAACAAGGACATCTAAAATTATCAATGAATTATAGAACAGACGGAGGCATTTTGTTAACTTTTAATGAAATTTTCAAAGATTTATTTTCAGAAAAGAATGATTATATTTCTGGAGATTGGCATGCAAGGGCTCAATCATTAAAACCATCAAGTGATTTAAAAAATAAGAGCGGGAAACTTGAATGGATTTTACCCACTTTAATTGAAACAGAAAACGAAGAAATAAATGATTTATCAAGGCCTCTGAACCCATTTAATAATACTCTTTCAAAATCATATGAAAAAGAACATGAATTATTGTCTGCTAGATTGTTTGCATTAATTCATGGTATTGATTGTAGAATTTTAGGTAATAATCCTGAAAAGATTGAATGGATGAAAATACCCGCCCAGGAAAAGATTTCTCCCGAGGAGATAATGATTCTAGTTCAAAAAAGAACACATATTTCAGATTTAATGAGTCGATTAAGTAATTGGGGAATTCCGGCTGTTGTTGATAGGAAAAAAGGATTGTTAGAACAACCAATAGTAAGGGCATTATACGATTTATTAAATTCTGTTGTGAACCCAAATGATAAGACAATAATGTCTTCATTATTAAGATCAGAATTAGTTTGTTTTAATGATAAACAACTTCACACATTTATTAAAAAAATTGATAAAAATAAAAATTTGTTTGAATTATTATTAGAATTTGTAGAAGAGAGTCCACAAAAACAAATGTATGCTCGGTGGAATGCATTATGCCGCACAAAAGATTTTGTAACTTTATTAGAGGAAACTTTAGATTTTTCAGATTTACTATCTATTTATTCATCTTCTGAAGATCGGCAATTAGCAGAGCAATTTATTTCCACAGTTAGCGTGATTTTGTCACAAGTAAGTGGTTCTGGAAAATTGTTAATGTCTAATTTAGAAAAATTAAAACAAGAAGGTGTAGATATTCCAGCAAAAACATTGCCTTTATCCGGGGCAATTAGAGTAATGACCATACATGCGGCTAAAGGATTACAAAGCAAAGTTGTAGTATTATGCGGCTTATTTGACGATTTACATTATTCTTTGAATAATATTACTAGTAAAAAATTGGTGGTAACTCCTGAATTAATGGCTTCTCAATTAAAACCTTGGTCCAGTAGAGATGGAGTAGAAAGTGGTATGTGGCAATTATCAAAATTGTTGACTAAATCACAAATTCAAGCCGAAACTAGAAGATTATTGTACGTAGCATTAACAAGAGTTGAAAAACATTTGATATTAGTCGGGGGTAAAAACAAGTCGCCCCCTAAAATGGTAAACTCAAATATAATTAATATGAGTTTTAAAAAGCAAGAGAATCCTTCATTAGGAGAAATGATTTTTTCAGGAATTGCATGTAATTCAATAAAAAATGATAATAATCCGTGGTTAATACCTAGTGAAAAGTCTAATTTAAACTTACAACCCAAAGAGTTATTTCACAACTCATATTTTGATACTGGGCTTAATTCAATTACAATTTTCCATTCTCTTGATTGTTTTCCAGTTAATTTTGAAGAGGGCACACCTTTTTACAAAATTTTGCAAGAGCAAAAACTTCTCGAATCTAATAATTTAGAAACAGAAGAAATTAATTTTAGTAATAAACGGGAACTTTCATTAAAACTTGCACCACATAAATTAGATTTGGCAGGACGAATTGTAAACTCTTCATGTACTGAAAAATGTAAAAAAAGGCAATGGTCTAATGCTAATTTAGGATTTGACTTACACTCATTATTGGCATTTTGTAATAAAAAAGAATTATTAAAACAAGGAGGGTTCCCTAGTCCTGCTGATTTTGGTACAATTTTTCATAGATTAGTTGAGGTTGGTATTGGGAATCCTGCTAAAGAAGAGAATTATGATTTACCCCTTACCTGGAAACGGAATCAAAAATCAAAATTACTTGATAAAAATATTATTTCTGAAATAATTAATGAATTATTACCCTCAAGTGCTGATAAAAATCTTACAGAGAAAAGATTAGAAGTATTATCAAAATTGTTTGAAGAAGGACCTTTAGGAGAATTATGTTCTGGTAAGATATTACAAGGTTTAAAAATTGATGGTTTACTTACTGAAATGCCATTTGAATGCACAATTCCAATTAATTTAGATCAAACAGGAATTCAATTATGGACACCTTATGGAATTAAAAGAACGGCAGAAATAGAAGGGGCAACAATCTCGTTTTCAGGGAGAATTGATTTAGTTTTGGCACTTTCCGATGAATTAAATAATAAATTTTTAATGGCTGTAGATATTAAAACAGAGGGTAGTTTACATGGTTTTAATGAAAATGATGAATTTAATGGGACATTATTGCAATTCCCTAATGAAGACAAAGAAAATCGGTTTAATTTATCAGACTCTGAAAAAGAATTGTTAACAAATCATAGTTTTCAATTAGCATTATACAATAACGTTCTGAATTTAATTCAAGGGACATTAAATGAAGGAAGAACAGTTCTACCTCCTTGTATATATGTTGCAGCTTCAGGAAGATTAATTTCTTGGGATGATTCTGAACAAAAAATAATGCAAGGAAATCTCAATAAATTATTAATTTGGATTATTAATTCCTCAATAAACAATGAAAAAATAAACCAAAACTGGAAATCAATTTCTGAAGACCAAGAATCCTGTGAAAATTGCTCATACGATTCTGAAAATTTTAATGCTCAAACTAAATATGCAAAATAATGCTAATATATTGAACTCTTAAGCGTCGCAGTTAATATGGTCGAACTCTTGGGGTGTTCCGAAACTTAGAGGGATTGTTCATGACAGACGAGACGCCAACTGGTACAATTTCACCCGAATTAAGGATTAAAGAATTAGAAGAAGCGCTTAAACAAGAGACTGAAAGAGTTCTCAAAGTTTATGATGCATTTTCAGCACAAGAACAAGAAATTACGACTCTAAAAGCAGAGATAGAAGTACTTGAAAAAGAGATTGTAGATAGAGAGATCGAAAAAGAAGGTATTGAAGCACTTTTAACTGAAAAGGACAATAGGTTAAGAGAAATTGAAATGCGTGGAGCTAAAGCAGGAAAACAAGTAGAATTTTTAGAACCCGAATTAGAAAAAATGGAAGAGAAATATATCCGAGAGAAAAACAGACTCGCAAAAGTATTTGGAATTTCAGAAGAACTTGATAATGATTTACGTTTAGCTGTTACAGAATTGAAGGCTAGAGATGATTGGTATGTTGCTCATATGGCATTATTCGAAGATTTGAATAAAGCAATTAAAGATAGATATACAATGATCGAAAAAGCTGTTGAAGCAGAACGTCAATCACAACATATGCAAAGAGCAATCGAAGAAAGAATGGCTGAAGCTATTGAAGCAAGAGCAGCAGAGTTAGCAGAAGAAGAATAGAATATTATTCTATTTTCTTAATAAATTTTGCAGGGATTCCTCCCCATATTTCTTTTGGGGGGATATTCGTGAATTTTGGAAGTACGGCTCTACTTGCAACTACTGATCCATCACCTATAACACACCCAGGGTTTATTTGAGAACCAGCACCGATTACAACCCTTTTCCCAATTTTTACTTTTGAGAGGTGGATTCCATCTCTTTCAAATAAATGACCATTGATTGTAGCATCACCACCAATAATTGTCCTTTCTCCGATTTCTACCATAAAGCAATCATTAACAAATGATGAATTTATTTGTGCTCCTTTACCAATTTTACATCCCATCATTCTATAGTAAATATTTCCTACAAAAGAAGGCACCATCCATTTTAATGATGGTTGCGCTAGTCTATGGAATACAGAAAGAAACCCCCAACGAATTGTTAACATACTTTCAGTAGGTGCTTTAGCATCTTCAAGTTTTGGCCGAATAATCATCCCTAAGATGCCTACAATTAGCAAATCAACTATGCACCATAGTAATGCTCCAGCCCCTAAAGTAGCCCCTAGTGCAATAGCTCTTTGCCAATTTACCCAAGATGCGGTTATGCTTGAGACTTCACCAAAAAGGAAAATACCAGGACTAGCAGCTAATCCCCAAATAATAAATCCTATTGGCATTATTATAATTGAAAGGGTAGTTTGAATCCATTTGAATCCCTTCATTTTAGCCATAAAACCACTTAACTAATTTATTCAGAAGTTTGACCACGATTACGGGCATCTTCCTCTTCAGCAACACGGATTCCTTCTTCAAGATCTACTCGGCTAGTTAGGAATGTTCCTGCTAAAATTACTAGAGTAATACTCAAAATTGCTACACGACTATCAAATACAGAACTAGCAATACCATAGAGGAATGTACCAATCATTGCAGCTGATTTTCCTAAGAATCCAAAGAAACCAAAGAATTCTGAAGTTCTTGTTTCAGGAATTAATTTGGTAAACATTGAACGTGCTTGTGCACCTGCAGAACCCATTGCAATACCAACAAACATTCCTAAAATTATCCATTGCATTGATACACTAATTCCAAATGGGGCCCATACATGTTCTCGTACGGTTTTTGGCCACCAATCAATTGGTCCACCTTGATCAACTTGTGTAGGATGCCTTTCACCAACTTCGGCATCACCACTTTGTGGACCACCGACAAAGATTATTGAAAATCTATGATCTGTTGCATTGTCAAAATTTGTTACAATTGATGCAGCATGATCTTTTGTAATTGTTTTTACTTCATTATCATTTTGAGTTGCTTGCCCAGCTAAAAATGAAGCACCAAAGATTCCAACACCTACTAGAACAACTATTGCTAAAACACCCATCCATCCAAGTTCTTGCTTTTGAATAAACATCATTCCAGCACCTAATAATGCAACCATTACTAGAATAAACAAACAAACAAGTAATCCTTTTCCAATTGAACTTTCATTGGATGTTTCAACACTATAATCCGGCTCAGGGAAATATTCTTGGAAATTATTTCGGAACTCAGCATCACCACTCGCAGTTTCACCAACCCAATTTTCATAGCCTCGGTTGTAAAGAGTTTCCATTTCGTAAAGTTCTGTAGTTTCATTATATGTAAAGGTAAAATCATAGCGATTTGCATCATCAGGAACACCATCACCATCAGAATCGGTATTTGGATCTAATTCTAAGGGGGCGAATCCTGCTGCAGCAATTGCTACAAAGCAATAAATTATCAGTGCTAACATTAATGCAAATTTAGTGCCTTTAATATCTGCTAATTTTCCAAATACAATTGTCATTGGAACCGCAACGATGTTAATTGTTAATAGTAAAAGTACATTCATACTTTGGTCAATTCTTAGCACAGACTCACCAAATGCACTAGCCATACTAGCAATTGTATTTACGCCATCATAGAATAATAAATACGCAACTAAAAATAATGCAAGCACTTTGAATTTTTTAACTTCTTTAAATGTATTAAAAACTTGGGAATAAGCAACCTTTGTAGCATTTGTTATACCTTTCCATTCCATACTTGAAGGAATTTCAGGTTCAGGAGTCCATTTGAACATCATCATACCAAAACCCCACCACCACAAAGAGCTAGTAGCAAAAATCACCGCTAGTTTGAAATTAGTATCCCAATTAAATGGTCCAAGTAAAATAATTAAGTGGAAAATTAGTACCATTGAACCGCCCATGAATCCATAGGCATAACCCCAAGAAGAAACATGATCTTGGCAATTTTTGGGTGCTAAATATGGCATAAAGGAATAGTAAATTACATTTCCACCCGTGAATCCAATAGTACCTATAGTGTACATTAGTGCCAGAATAATATAGCCTTGAGAACCAAAATAAGGAGCGGCCCCCATTAGAGCAGTAAAACCAATACCAGCAATAGTATACCATTTAAGCAATTTTTTCTTAACAGGCATTTTATCAGCAATAACACCTAATGCTGGAGCAGTAACTACAACAAATACCATTGAAAATGTCAGAACATATGCATAAAATGTATCTCCAGATTGAGTTCCTGTTGCAAGGTTGTATAGACTAGCCATTAGTGCTGGGGCAATTACAGTCATTACAGTAAGTGCATAAGCTTGGTTTGCCCAATCAAAAAAATACCATCCCTTCAAAGATCTTTTTTTATCAGCAGGCATTTCAGACATTATTTTTTTAACAATATCTGAATTATTTTCATTGTTAGTTGAGACTTCGCTCATATATTGTCCTATTCAATTGGGCTTAATATATATGGGACATACCTAGTTTAAAATGTAAATTATAACTTTCCTAATTTTTCAAATACATGGGTTTCAAATGTAAAAACAGATTACGATGTAGTAATGGTAAACTTAATCCCATCAGAAAAACCAGGTGTTAAATTACATTATTTAATTAAAGCACCGGAAAATACTCAATGGGCTTTAGAGAAAAAAAACTCCTGGGATGCATCAAAACCTGCTACAGTTTATGTGACTCCAGAATTAACTAAAGAGGGGACTCCTTGCAAGGCTGCTACAGTCATTTTACGAACAAAAGGTTGCCATTGGTGGTGGAGTTCTGGATGTACTTTTTGCGGATATTTTAATGATACAAGAGACGATGTAACAAATGAAGATTTACATAACCAATGGAATTATTCTATGGAAAAATTAAACAATTTTGAAGAGGTTGAAATGATTAAAGTTTACACATCCGGAAGTTTACTAGAAGATAGAGAGATTCCAATCCAATTTCAAGAATTTGTTTTGAAAGAAACACATAGATTAGGCAAGCATCTTGTTATTGAATCAAGAACTGAACAATTGACATCAAAAAAATTAACATGGGCAAAAAAACTGAATCCAAATTTTACAGTTGCGATTGGTTTAGAAGCATATGATGATGAGGTGCTTCGTTTTCACGTGAATAAAGGATTTTCCTTAAAATCATGGCATAGGGCTGTAGAACAATTAAAAAATCATGAACTAAGAATTAAAGCTTATTTGATGTTTAAACCCCCATTTATGTCTGAAGGAGAATCACTTACTCAATGTATTAAATGGGTTAAAGCAGTAGTAGAAGATTCAGATGAAATTTCAATAAATCCAATGAATATTCAAAGAGGTACAATAATTGACAGATTGTATAGAAATGGAGATTATAGGCCACCTTGGTTATGGTCACTGGTGGAATTAATTAAAAGAGTACATAAATTTGTTAGACCTGAAAATGGAGAAACGTCTAGATTAATTGTTCATCCAACAGCAGCAGGGAAGCCACGAGGTGCACATAATTGTGGGAAATGTGATGTTGAGGTTGCTGCTGCCATTGAAAGATATTCGGTTAGTAGGACATTAGATGAATTTTCAGACTTATCCTGTGAATGTTTTTCAAGGTGGAAAGAGGAAGTCTATAGTGATCAAAACCTCCCAATACCAATTGGTGTTGGATTAAATAGAAGAAATAAAATTGAAAAATTATTTGATTTCTATTAATCAAAATTAGTAATTAGAGTGCTAATTATGCTTTGAGTTTGGTCAATGTTTATGACACCATTAATGTTCGCCAAACTATCTTTAAGGTGATAGTGTGAGCGCGGAAGAGAATATACCAGACGTAATTCAAGGTTTAGGAGAACCAGAATCTTCTAGAGTAGTGTTGAGTATTTTAGCAGTTTTAGTACTCGGAATTTTAGCAATTTCAACCCAAGCATTTAATTTGTTTGGAGACTTTACACCCTTTTCAGGATTATTCGGAACTAATTCAATTTGGTGGTTTATGTTAGGAATTTTTGTTAGTATTGCAATAGTATTAGCATCAATAGTAGGAGAGGTATTCAGGGAGTAAGTGATATTATGGCAATTGGAACAGTAATATATTTTTTAATAATAATTGGTTTATTTTTTGGAGTATCTAAAGGGGTCGGATCCTTTTCAGGAACTTTAAGAGGAATTACATTTTTTTCAATGGAAAAAGCCCCGGTTGGATTAGTTGATTTATTTTCTAAAAGTAAAGGTTCAGCAGCAAAAACTTGGATGTCATTTGGATTATTTTGGATGCCAGTAGCAGCAACACTGACTTTCATTAATTTGTGGCTTGGTTATGATTCTACAGCCTTGATGTCAGCGTTTGGAGATTTTGATCAAGAAAAATTGGCTTCTGCAGCATACATTACAACCTTTTGGGGATTCCTTGGAATGACTCTGATTGGTGCAGGATTCCATATACAAAATAGAATGTTAGGAAGTAAAGTTTCTAGTGAAGCGGGAGCATCGATGTTCTCATTATTTTGGTTTTTAATTACATTTTTATTAGTAATCTTATCATTTACTTCTTATGCACCACATACAACTCATGCATCAGCCTATTTTGCTGCATATGGGATGTTAGCCTTAGGGGTTTTAGCAGTACATCTAATGACAATTCATGATAATAAGGTATCTGAAATGAATGCTTCAAGTTGGTTGATAATTTTATCATTAGGTGCTTTAGTATATGGATCATTTAGTAATGTATGTTATTTCCTTAGTGGGAGCGAAGAAGTTGCTTGGAACATCTCCAAAGCATTACATGGATGGTGGTTAATTCCAATGTCAATGGCTATAGCACTTTACATAATTCCAAAGAGTACAGGTAATGTGCTTTGGAGTAAATTACTTTCAGTAACAGGAATAATAATGATATTCTTTACACTTACCCCATTTACAAGTTATACAGGCCAAGGACTCGGTTCTGATGATAATATACTTACAATTCAAATTGCGTTATGGAGTACTTTAGCATTAATTCCTATTTTTGCAACAACATTCAACCTTATTGCAACTATGAAAGGGAGATGGGAGTCAATGGTTGAATCAACATCTACTGCATCATCTATGGTAGCAATGATTTTACTTTCCTTGGGAGCAATTGGGGGATTATTTGCATCAATTAGTACCTTTGGGGGAGATGCAAGTTTAGCAGGAATTGGAGCTAGTATGGATCATTTGCTATTATGGGGTGTTGGCGGTTTAGTTGCCTTTGCAGCTTTGAATAGCATGCTTCCTGAATCAATGCAATTAGAGAATTATGAAAGAACTAGGCAAAGGTTGGCGTTTTGGTTTGTTACAATCGGTGCTATTGGTTCTTCTTTGATGGCAGTTATGAACAATTTTGTAAATAATGCAGTTATTGAAACGGGATATTTAGCTACTGTTGGTGCTCAAGAAGATACTAGTGTAATGGTAGCAGTAATGTTTTATTTTATCACAATTGGGACATTCATAGCAGTTCATCAATTCATTCTTACACGTTCAAGAGGTCAGCCATTGGGAACAAGTAGTGTTGAAAACATAGGAATTCAAAACTTTTCATTAATGTCAGGAACATATACGATTAGGGGTTTACTGGGAAAAGGACTTTCATTAGATACTGAAATTTATGTTAATGAAGAAGCCCCAGAAGAAGAAATTGGGGAAACAAAAATCAGAGTAAGTGCAGGATTACATGATACAGATGGAGTGGAAATCCCAGAATTAGCAGATACTGCTGATGATATACTTTGGGAACTTTCAGATTATTTAAAAGAAAATAATTTGAAAATTTTTGATATTTTTAAACAATTAGATGAAGATTCTAGTATGACATTAACCGCTTATGAATTTAGGGAAGGATTGAATAAATTAGGATTAGCAAATTTACCTCCTCATGAAGTTGATAGATTAGTAACAGCATTAGACATTAATGGAGACGGAATGATAGATCTTCCCGAACTTGGTTTGGCATTTACAAAAGACATGATGCCCGCTAAAATCATAGAAAAAGAGGTAAAATTAGAAGAAGATGAAGATATTGATTTATCTAAATTGAAAAAAGCAGCACTAGTCGAAATAGCTAAAGAAAGAGGAATAGATTCAAATGGAACAAAAAAAGATATATTAGAACGTTTGAATTCAGAAGAAGAATAAATAATAATTATCTTCAATTAGTGATTGATAATCGGCTGGTCGAGTAAAATGAAAATAGGTTTAGTTGGTAAACCAAATGTGGGAAAATCAACAATGTTTGCAGCATTAACCGAAATAAATGTTGAAATAGCAAATTATCCATTTACTACAATAGATCCAAATGTAGGAATTACATTGATTAAAGCAAGACATGCTTGTCCTGCAAAAATATTGCGAGAAAAAATTGCAGCATCAGGGCGTAAAACGGATGGAATTGAATGTATACCTAGAACTGGAAGTTGTAATAATGATATTAGATTAGTTCCTGTTACTCTTGTTGATGTTGCGGGTTTAGTTCCGGGGGCACATGAAGGAAAAGGTAGAGGGAATCAATTTTTATCAGATCTTTCTCAATGTGACGCATTAATTCAAGTTATTGACACATCTTGTTCAACCGATTTAAGTGGAAACCCTATTGCAAATAAAGAATGTGATCCAATTAAAGAGCATGAATTTTTAATTTCAGAACTAGCCTCTTGGATACTTGGAATAATTAATAATGGCTGGGTTCGAGGAGTTCGTAGAGTACAGTCTGAAGGGGATAAAGGATTAATTAATTATTTATTTCAAACGTTAACAGGAATTGGGGCAAAAGAAAATCAAATAATTATTGGTTTTAATAACTTTAAAAATAAGGAAGAAACATCCACACCTTGGGATTGGGATGAAGAAAAAAAACATAGGTTGGCTTTAGAATTACGGGAATCAATATTCCCTTTGTATGTAGCAGCAAATAAAGCAGATGTTGCAAATAAAGAAGACTTAGATAAAATAATAAATTATGTAAAAAATAAAAATAGTGTTATTTTTCCAACCGCTGCAGATACAGAATTAGCTTTAAGACGAGCTAATCGTGCCAATCTAATAAAATATGAATTTGGTTCAACCGATTTCATAATTACAGAACATGGAAAAAAAGAATTGTCATCAAACCAAATTAGTGGATTGGAAAAAATAAGAACTATATTGCTAAAAATTGGGGGAACTGGATTTGATGAATTAATTGATAAGATAATTTTTGAAAGTTTGGGGAAAATAGTAGTATATCCAGTTCAAGATGAAAATAAATGGGTTGATGGGGAAGGTAAGA
>CETB01021431.1_pt1 | contig 11025 bp, 10 predicted proteins | sample 356381 | NCBI WGS metagenome assembly CETB01 (sample SAMEA2622545, study PRJEB7988) | marine metagenome | biome: marine biome (ENVO:00000447); feature: deep chlorophyll maximum layer (ENVO:xxxxxxxx); material: "saline water (ENVO:00002010), including plankton (ENVO:xxxxxxxx)" | depth 155 m | reverse complement strand
TGTTCATTCGAATGAAGTACTTCGATAAGTGGCCTTCCTTCGATTCTTTCCATGATTATACTGGCATCCTCCATGTCAACATCCCATATTGCTGGAACTGGTGCTCCTCGACTGGCCAGCCAGATTGTCAATTTGATTTCATTCGTCATTCGTTTTCTGGTTAGACTCGCATCAAGATCTGGATGTCTCCACCCTCGAGGTCTTCGCTTTTTCAGAATTGCAGACCTTCCATGCCATGAGCCTGAAATCACCTCTGCTTCCGCTCCGAGGTGCAATCTTTCACCACCTGACCATGCCTGCATCGAATAAGCGAGGAAGTGTATGGTTGAAAAAGGGGTGCTACCACCGACAGTTGAGGCTCAACCATGACAGTGTCATTGCCGATGTGCGCCATTGACTTCACCAATGACGCAATGGGTCCTGAAGAAGCAGCAATTGCTGATAGAATAACCGAGTTGAAGGAGCAGATGGGAGACGATTTGCTAATTTTGGGGCATCACTACCAAAGAGACCAGATTGTCATGCACGCGGACTTATTAGGAGACTCTTTCCTATTATCTGAACTAGCAGCACAGTCTAAAGCAAAGAATATCGTATTCTGTGGTGTTCACTTCATGGCTGAATCCGCGGACATTCTTACATCAAACAATCAGAGAGTAATTCTTCCAAACATGCGTGCTGGATGCTCAATGGCAGATATGGCTGCTCTGAATGACGTTGAAATTGCTTGGGAAGAAATTCTCAGCAAATCAGGATTAAGCGACCCTGCAACAGCCAAAGAAGGGGACTCCTGTCTGATTCCTGTAACTTACATGAATAGTGCTGCTGAACTCAAGGACTTTTGTGGTCGCCACGGAGGAATCGTTTGCACTTCATCAAACGCTGCAGGTATCCTAGATTGGGCATACGAGAGGGCTGGACCAAATGGAGCAGTTCTTTTTTTCCCCGACCAACACCTCGGCCGTAATACCGGTCTTTCTATGGGAATTCCTCTTGAAAGGATGACGGTATGGACTCCAGGGGAAGAGAATGAGATTCCTCATGATGTGAAAATTGTCTTGTGGCATGGATTCTGTTCTGTGCACAAAAGGTTCACAGTTCCTCAGATTGAAGCGTTTAGAGAAGAGCATCCAGATGGCTTAGTTGTCGTTCACCCTGAATGTCCGATGGAAGTTGTTCAAGCCGCTGATGCTAATGGCAGCACCGAGTTCATTCGAAGGTTTGTTGCAAAACAAGAACCGGGGACCCACATAGCGGTTGGTACCGAAATCAACATGGTTGCTAGATTGGATTCACAGCATGAAGATTTACACATTCAATGTTTAGAACCTACGATATGTCCCTGTTCTACAATGTATATGATTCATCCAGCTTACCTGATGGATGTATTGGAGAGATTGGCAGATGGTGAAGTTCCAAATCAGGTTATTGTCGCTCCCGAGGTTCAAGAAGGTGCGAAAATCGCTCTCGAAAGAATGCTTTCTATCAAGCAGTAGCCTCGAAAGCCTTCCATCCTGCAAGCGCTAATAGCGGGCATAAAATCATCGTAAGCAAAACATAACCAATCGCTTTCGAAGAGTCATCATTCCACATTTCAATGGTCTCTACAGAAAAGGTAGACATCGTAGTGAATGCACCTAATATTCCTGTCCCGATGAACAAAGTTAGTTCCTTGGAAATCATCTCAGTGGCTAGCGCAGCCATGCATATTCCTAGGAGCAGAGATCCGACTGCATTCGCAAGTAATGTGCCCTGCGGATTTCCAACCCATTCACTTACAGCGAAACGTAGTGTAGCGCCTATTGCCCCTCCCAATGCCACTGCAATATACGAATTCACAAACACCTCTTGTCGGGGCAACTCTATCAAACATGCTCAAGAGCCTTACATACAGAGGGCGAATTATGACCATCTGGTTCATGACCACTAATTCGGGTAAGGTTGCTGAAGCAAGACATTATTTTGCCGAGTACGGAGTGACAGTTGAGCAATTCGAGTTCGAGGCAGTAGAGCCCCAGGCCGAAGATCTAGAAACCGTAGCTTTATCGAAAGTTGAGCAAGCGATTCCCCATCTTCCCAATTCAGATGATATGCTATTGGTAGAGGATGCAGGTTTGTTTGTAGATTCATTGAATGGTTTTCCTGGAGTTTACTCGTCTTATGTTTTGAATACACTAGATGTCCATGGCATTCTAAAATTGATGAATCACTTGAAGAGTGACGACCCCATCCAAGACGGGAATTTAAGGAAAGCAGAATTCAGAGCAGTAGCAGTTCTTTACAAAGATGGCCAAACCATTGTATCAGAAGGCGTCTGTCCTGGACGAATTGCTCACGAAGCAGTAACCGGAGATGGTTTTGGTTTTGACCCGATTTTCATTCCTGCTGATTTAGATGAGGATGGTGATTCACTACCAATTGGAACAATTGGGGCTAAAAGCACTCATGGAATGCCATTTGGTGGAATTACATTAGAAGAAAAACAGCATTATTCTCACCGCCATAGAGCACTTGAAAGTTTGCTATCTAATCTCGACAGGCTTGGGTGATGTTCTTGAGTGTGAGCGTTTTGGGATGAGGTGAGCAGCATGAGAACTTCCAGACTTGTAGTTTTCATTCTACTAGTGTCGGGTATTATCGCATTCTTCATGCTCCAAGCGGAATTAGATGATAATAGCCGCTGGGCACTAGTGGGTGTAATCCTGCTTCTGGCAATTATCTGGGTCTTCTTAGGAGATGCTCCTGAAAAAGGCAAATCCGCTACTAAGGTAGCAGTTAGACAAGTTTCTTCGGATGAATCTGAAGAACCTTCAGTAGATATTCCAGAAGTAGTCACAGAGGACAGCTTGGATGGAGCATCACTTCGCGAAAGGAAAATGGCCAAGGTTGCTTCCAGTAAAGAAGAAGATGAATCCAATCAAATTACAGTCGAGCCGGATGACGATTTAGAAGAAATCGCAGTTACAGTCGAAGAATTCCATACTGCAGACGAATTTGTAGTCGAAGTATCTCCTCAATCTATTGAGGATGCAAATATTGCTGCACACATCCAAGATAAGAGAGACCGCCACTCTCGAATCCGTGCAAGAATCAAAGAGAGACGCCGAGATCAGATGGCTGAAATCAGAGCATCTACTGCAAAGATGTGGGAAGAGCACAGTTCTGGTGAGGATTTAGTTGGCTTAGTACAAAGCGAGAATCACGGACATAATATTTTGATTGAACCAGCCAATGCAGAGGCAGGGCACGTCTATGGTGCATCACTAGTAAGAATTGATGAGTCTACTATTTTGAAATTGAGAGTTCCTTTGGACACCGGTTTCGTAGCAGTTGAAGAGGAAAGGACGACTACCGCCACTTTACCACTACCTGCTGGCTTGCCTACCCCAGAAGATTTGGGTCTACCACTGCCTCCGCCGCCAGGAGCATCAGGAGCCTTGGCAGCATTGAAAGACGAGATGGCTAACGATTGAGGTTTTGGTGCAAGCGATTGCTCATGCTATTGCACTGCAAATAATCGTAGGATTCTGATTACTTGTGTACCCATTTAGGCTCGCTTCGATTTAGGAATGCTTGGACACCGATTTCTTGGTCCTCAGTATCGAATAGTTTAGCGAACACAGTCGCTTCGAATTCAACACCATCAGTGATTCCATTGTCGAGAGATGCACGAATAGCTTGTTTTGCAACCCGCAAAGTGTGCATAGATTTCGAAGCAATAGTTTGTGCGATTTCCATCGTTTTGCTTTCTAAGTTTTCAGGAGTGCATAGATGATTCACAATACCCATTCTGTAAGCATCTTCTGCACTTACGTTGTTACCAGTCATCATCATCTCCATCGCTCTTCCGTATCCTACAAGATGAACCAATCTTTGAGTTCCACCGTAGCCAGGAATCAATCCCAATTTGATTTCAGGAGTTCCGAAAATTGAGCGGTCACTAGCGATTCGAATATCGCATGAGCAAGCAACTTCGCATCCTCCGCCCAATGCAAAACCGTCAACCATAGCAATAGTTGGTTTTTTCAGGTTCCAAATTGTTTCGATTGCATTATCTCTGAATATTTCTCTAATTTCTTGTGAACCCTTGCCAACAAATTCTGTAATATCGGCACCCGCAACGAAAGCGTTGGGTTTAGATCTCTTACCTTCTGGAGGTGGGTTTGGTTTTGCACCAGTTATTACCACGCATCTAATTGAATCATTTTCGTCAGCCCATTTACACATTTCTTTGATTCTGGATCTTATATCTTGATTCAATGCATTGAGTTTGTCCGGGCGGTTTATTGTGACTTTCGCAATCATTCCGTCTCCGTTTTCGCAGGGGATTTCTTCGATGACTAGTACTTCGCTCATGATACTCCGAGAGAGTCATATCAAATCAATTGTAAGCACACATTCAAAATGTTGAGCGCCAACGAAGATTTATGTCCGAAGGTGAAGAATCCTTAGTAGTCGCAAAAGACTTGGGCAAGAGATATGGCGATTTCATCGCACTTCATCCTTTGAATGTCAAAGTTAGTTCAGGTGAATTTTTTGGAGTGTTTGGGCCTAATGGAGCGGGCAAATCTACATTCATAAAACTCCTAACCGGGCAATTGCGACCTAGTATTGGCGCTGTAGAAGTTCTTGGAATCAATGCTGCAAAAGGCCCTCAGAAACTGAAAGCAAATATCGGAATTGTTCCAGAATCAGAATCACCACCCTCGTACTTAACCCCAAGTGAATTCTTGCAATTTGTTGGTAAACTTCGTGGGATAGACGACCTAGATGCAAAGGTCGAACATTGGATGGATTGGTTTGGTCTAGATGAAAAAAGAGATACTATGTGCAAAGATTTGTCAAAAGGGCAGCGTCAAAAAGTGATGCTTGCCTCTGCATTCATCCATGAGCCGAAGTTACTGTTTTTGGATGAACCGTTTGCCAATTTAGATCCAATCTACCAGAGGAAATGTCGCCAATGGTTGCTGGATATGGTCGCCAATGGAGGCACTATTTTCCTATGTTCACACGTACTGGAAATGGCGGAAAGAATGTGTAACAGGATGGCAATCATCAATCACGGCAAGGTATTGGCTGCAGGCACTGTAAAAGGTTTGAAAGAATCTGATGAAGAGACACTTGAGGATGTATTTATTCGATTAGTAGGTCATTCAATTGAAGAAGCAGAAAGAATGAGTGATGAAGGAACCAGCGAGGAGGAGTAAAACTGTCCGTTTCTATCTCCAGCCGAGATTGGTCTGAAATATCAGAAAAATCTCTACCAGATGCATTGGGCTCCACCAACGGAGGTATGCATCTTAACACGCCATTGGTCGGCTGGAGTGCATTTTCTGCAACATTCCAAGTAATGTTCGTTGAAGAATTTAGAGAAAATTTAGACTTCGCTAAGAAAAGACGGATTCTACTTTTCCCTTTGCTTGTAGCTTTGGTTACCATGGTGGCAACAATTGGCTTGCAATTTTTGGTTGGCGAGGGGGCTGCTCAAGGGTCAGATCCTAATGCCAACGCATTTACTTGGGAAGAGATGCGTTTTGCGCTTCATTTACCATTATTATTTTTCAGTTTAGGAATGGGTTCATTCGCATTCTTGGGGAGAGAAAAAGTGCTTGCTAGAACCGGAACCAAGAATTATCTTCTAGCCTCTCCAGCTCTTCAACCATTGACAAATCCAACAGCCCATTTTGCATATTATGTCAAAGACCTCTCTTACTATGTAATGCTCATTTTGACACCGGTTATTTCAGGAATGGCAATTGGTATTTTGTTGGAAAACTTCACTAGTGTAAGTACTCCATTGGAATATAGTAGTCTGCCTCGAACATGGATTGCTATGTCAGTGACCTTGGCTCAGGGCTTAGCATTCTCATTCATCGCCTCTTCATTATGGCTATTGGGCGGTTGGTTCAGCAGACTTACTCCTGTATTTGTGGTCGGAATAGGTACGATAATCGGCTTAGGATTGATTCCGCGTCAATACTTCCTTTGGGGATTAGCAACGCAGCAACCAGATGGAATTTTACTTGCAATTCCTGCTCTGGCAGCCTCGATATTTTTGGCATGGGTTGCATCACAATTGGTATTGGATGATTTCGAAGTAAAAGTTGTATCAAAAAAAGAGATATTTTTACCGGCTTGGAACCGCTTGAAATTTTTAGGAAATGGTCCACTAAGGCTACTTGTTGCAAAGGAAGCAGTCGATTTGATTCGCTCAGGGTCTCTAAAGAAAATGGTTGTATCGTATTCTGTACCTCTAATAGTGCTGCTAATGATGGCGTGGTTAGTTGATTTCGCCGAGGCTCCTATTCCGATTAACTTACTATCCTATGCTCCCTTTTTGGGCTTCTTTGGATTCAATTTTTACTCTTGGTTAACCGCTTTGGATTCACCTGAACATATGAATGGCTTACCACTTAGTGTTCCACAATTGATACGTGCGAAAGTAACGGTTTACTTCCTGGCAACTACATGGATTTCAGTAATTTTCCTGTGTTTAATGGCTTGGAGATTAGATGAATGGGCAGTTCTACCGGTCGGATTAATTGTGATGATAGCCAATAGTATCTACATCGTTTGTTTGACCGCATTCTTGATGGGTCTTGCCCCCAATAAAGCCATTTTTGATGCTAAAATAATGACCTGGTTTTGGATTGGAACAGTCATCCCATTACTCGCATTGTTTCTACTTTCATTTACGCAAGGAGATGTATCATTTTACGAGAATTGGGCAGACCAAGTCCAAGATAAAGGATTGCAAGCCGAAGCTGTAGAATTCGATAATGAAGCAATGGCTACCGGATTTAAGGGAATATTGGCTGTTAGTGTTGGTTTGGTGGCAGCAGCAGTACTGTTGATGAAACTGCTTGACCGCAAATGGGGAAGGGCAGAGTTCAACAATTGAAACCGTACGCGACCAACCCATGGGGCTCGTAATTGCAGTTAGCGGATTGCCTGCTGCTGGCAAGGGCGAGTTTGCTACAATTCTTGCTGCGACAGGCATCCCTGTCCGTTCAATGGGCGATATGGTGAGGGCCGAAGTAAGGGCCAGAGGGATTCCTGAAGCACCACATGTTTTCGGAGAGGTTGCTTCTGATTTGAGAGCAGAACATGGCGACGATGTATTGGCGCACAGATTAGTTTCTGCTGTCGACGAATTACTTGCTAGCAATTCTATCGTCTTAATCGAAGGATTACGGGGGACTGCTGAGAGGGATGTTTTCGAGAAACATTGGGGTGATTCTTTCAAGGTGGTTGCAATAATTGCATCAAAGCAATTACGATTCGAAAGAGTTCAATCTCGTGCACGTTCTGAAGATGGAGATTTGTCCGATCTTGAAAAGAGAGACCAGAGGGAAACTGGATGGGGTCTTGATACAATAATCGAGCAAGCAGAAATTTCGTTTTCTAATGAGGGCGAACTTGAACATTTACAATCTGAAGTATCGTCTTGGCTGAATACTCTGTGAGAGGGCCCGTAGGGCCTCTCACAATGGAGAAAGGTCATAACCGAGTGAGGCCGTGTCCGAAGTGTCAGGGGTGTATGTATGGCTAGGAAAAGCGGTGGTGGCCAAAGAAGAAGTCGTAACCAACAGCGTGCAATGTATGATGAACTTGACAAGTACCCTGTCATGCCTCCACATGCATTTGCAAGAATTGTGCGTGACAAGAGAACCCTGAATATCATCTATCAAATCATTGAACCTCCTTTGAACAAGAAAGAGCAAGAGTGGCGTGATGAGCTCCTCGATATCTTCATCCGGTCACTAACTGCAAATATCGAAGAGATCGATGCTGACCCCACAGCATACCTTCGCACAGCGATGGACAAAGTCATCAAGGCTTATGGGATGAAAATCAACAAGAAATCCAAGTCCAAACTATTCTACTATCTCCGAAGAGATTTGGTAGGATATGGAAAGATGGATGTTCTGATGAATGATGCGAATGTGGAAGACGTTTCGTTGGACGGTACAAATGTTCCAATTTTCGCTTATCACAGGAAATTCGAGTCTGTAGAAACTACCTGTGTTTGGGAGACAGATCATGAATTGGAATCATATGTTATCAAGTTGGCACAACGTTGTGGTAAGCATATTTCTGTCGCAGACCCGTTGCTGGATGCTACGCTGATGGACGGTTCTAGAATCGTTATGAAATTGGGCCGTGAAGTATCCACTCGTGGTTCAGCATTCTGTATTCGCCGATTCAAGGACGATCCGTTCTCGCCTTGTGACATCATTGCTTTCAGAACACTTTCCTCGCTTATGGGTGCATATCTCTGGGTTGCTTTCCAGAATGAAGTTCCGATGCTTTTCGTCGGCGGTACTGCGTCAGGAAAAACCACAACTCTGAATGCTATGTGTATCTTTATTCCATGGCAGATGAAGATTGTAAGTATCGAATCCACTCGTGAAGTTAACATCCCACAGCCAAATTGGGTTCCTGGTCTGACAAGACAAGGATTCGGTGGTGAATCTAATGAAGGTGAAATCGGGGAATTCGAGTTGCTAAAGGCTGCTCTTCGTGAGCGACCAGAATACATCATCGTGGGTGAAATTCGTGGTGCTGAAGCATATGTTCTATTCCAGGCGATGGCAACCGGGCACTGCGCATATTCTACGGTGCACGCTGACTCTGTACCTTCGTTAGTACACAGGTTGGAGAATAAACCGATCGATATTCCACGTGTTTTGTTACCTGCTTTGGAAGCATGTGCGATTCAGATTCAGACCCGTATTAATGGAAGACGTGTAAGAAGAACAAAACAGATTGTTGAAATTGTAGGTATAGACCCTAACTCTCTGGAAGTTATTACCAATGAAGTGTTTAGATGGAATGTAGCAAATGATGATTTCATATTCTCTGGAAAGTCATATGTTCTTGAGAAAATCATGGTCAAAATCAACTATAGTCAAGACGAGATGCGTAGAGAATTACGAACCCGTAAGCGTATTCTTGAATGGATGGTATTGAATGATATCCGTAAGGCTGACCAAGTTAGCCAAATCATTACCGAGTACTACGTAAGGCCGCATGAAATCTTAGCACGTGTTGACGGTCTACGTTGATCGATTAGATTGAATTGGAGGTGAGATGAATGGAGTTAACTGCATGGCAGAAAATTTGTCATCGAATCCTCGGTAAAGTTTTCAAGAAAAGGGCGCGAAATGATGTCAAACTTTCTGAAGACTTAGTCAAAGGAAACATGCCAATTATGCCTGAAGTGTATATGGCACAGTTGTTTGTTACAACCGTTGCAGTTACCATAATTTGTGGAGTTTTACTCACTGCGATATTCTTGCCAGATATAGGATTGATTGCTTGGTATGAATCTCGTCCAGATCTTGATTATGCTCTTGCCTGCTATGAGTGGGAATATTGGAACAGCGATTTGGTTGATGAGACTCTTGAGAGTAGAGGATGCCCATACTTTGAATACATGGAATTCCCATTCTTTGCAAAGATTCTACTTCCTGTAATGTTGGGCCTAGTTGTACCATTTGGTACTTTCAGATACTTGAAAGGTTCAGCCGCAAGAGCTGCTAAAGCACGCGGTATCGCACTTGAGAAATACCTTCCATATGCTGCATCCTACACTGCGGCAATGGCTGCAGCAAATGCAACACCTCACAAGATTTTCAAATCACTAGCGCTGAATGGAGATATCTATGGGGAGATTGCCTACGATTCGTCAATGATATATCGTGACGTTTCATTGTTAGGATATGATTTGCTGACAGCGATGAAGATGGCAGTAGATAGAGCGGCTTCGCCATGGATGACGGAATTCTTCCAAGGAATGGTCGGAACCCTAACTGCTGGAGGTTCCCTCAAACTGTATTTCCTGAATCGTGCTGAACACTACATGCGTGAAAACAGGACCCGATTGCAAGAGTTCCTTGAATCTCTTGCTATGCTGGCGGAATCATATGTTGTTGTTGCAGTTGCAATGCCACTGTTCCTAATCGTTATGCTAGTCATTATGTTCTGGGTTAGCGGTGCAGGTGCTCAGATGGAAGAAAGCACACTGTATGCTGTGGTTCTATTGGTATTACCAATGATTCACGCAATGTTCGCTTTCATTGTATGGTCATCAAGTGAAGAACAAAAAATGTGAGTAGGAGGTGAGACATTGGCACGAAAGAAGAAAGAGAAAATTATCGTAAAGTTGGACCTTCCAAAAGACGATACAACTCTGACCAAATTGTATGCCATTCTTGGTGTTAGTATTTTCCTAGGCCTAGCATCTTTCACATTCTGGGTCACCAACTCTCACTTCACTACTGCTCCTAACGGACAACCATTGTTCGTCAACATGGCTTGTGGCTATGACTCTAATTACATACCTACATTCGATGACAATGAATCTTGTCAATTTGGATTGTTGAAGGATGAACCCGATGTTTTGGTTATGACTCCTGAAGATCCATGGAAGGAGTTCATTGGGCTAGGACAGCTGTTTGATGTTCCGGGAATGGACGAGAATATTACTGCCAGTGTGCGGCCCCAACAAACATTGACGGGAACATGTAAAGTTGAAACTGCGACGCCTTCTGATTATTCGTTCATAATTAAAGATCCGAGTGGAGTAGAAATAACAAGGTATACCGGCAACACTTACGCTAACGATGACAAATGTGAAGTTTTCATTCAAAATATGGAGAAAGGTAATCTGTACCAACTGATTATGATTTCTGAAGTTGAAGTTCAGGAAGCGACATATCGTCTCGAAATGGATTACTACGACGGATTACCAGAAAACATGAACAACAAATCACAGTGGATTGGCCCTGAAGTAGAATTGGGCGGTATTTCTCTAAGACCTACGATTTTCCTGAACTTCTTTGGAATAGGCTTCTTCATCATGTTTTGGCCAGCATCATTCTACTGGGATAGAGTCAAAGAAAAGACTAACCAAATGGAAGAGAAGTTCCCTGATTTCTTGAGAGACCTTGCAGAATATTGGAAGGGTGGTCTTTCAATGACTGTGGCGGTTCAAACGTTAGCGACGAGTGAATACGGTGC
>CETB01025951.1_pt1 | contig 11047 bp, 5 predicted proteins | sample 356381 | NCBI WGS metagenome assembly CETB01 (sample SAMEA2622545, study PRJEB7988) | marine metagenome | biome: marine biome (ENVO:00000447); feature: deep chlorophyll maximum layer (ENVO:xxxxxxxx); material: "saline water (ENVO:00002010), including plankton (ENVO:xxxxxxxx)" | depth 155 m | reverse complement strand
ATACGCATTCCTGTGAATGGGAATATTTTTTCTATAAATGAGGGGAATTTTAATTCTCTAGAAACTCCCGTTAAACAATTTTTAGATTATTGTAAACAACTCGGCTCGGATAAAAAAAGAACACACACCGGAAGATTCATTGGCTCATTAGTGGCAGATTTCCATCGCAATATGCTAAAAGGAGGAATTTTTATTTATCCTAAAACAGCAGATAAGCCACATGGGCAATTACGATTAATTTATGAGTGTAATCCAATTGCATTCATTGCAAAAAATGCAAATGGCGAATCGACAAATCTAAACAACTCTATCTTAGATGTAAAGCCAATTAAAATACATGAAAGAAGTCCTTTTGTCGTTGGATCAAAAAATATGGTCGCTCGACTATTAGAATTTTATCATTAGTGGAAAAGTTTGATTTTTTAAAATTATTTAATGAAGATCCGTGTACTCAAACCATTATTGATTCACTAAACTTATCGGTAAATAAAGAAAAAATTTTTTTAGATAATTTAAATGGATCATTAAAATCCATTATTGCTGCAACTATAATTCAAAAAACTAATTTTAACATATTATTTATTCTAGAAAACCTAGAAGATGCACTATATTTTTTAGACGATTTAAATAATTTAAACATTAATACTCGGTCTTTCCTCCTCCCATCATCAAAGAGAATTAAAGCGGGGGACAACAATGTTGTTCTCGAACGAATTGGAGCATTAAAAAATATATTAAGTCAAAAAAAAACATCTATTGTTACTTATCCAGAAGCTATCCAAGAAAAAATTATCCGGAAAACTGATTTTAAAAAAAGCCGCCTTACAATAGAATTGGGGGGGGAAATCAACCTGGAAGAATTGATTGAAAAGTTAAATGAATTAGATTTTAAAGGAGAACGTTTTGTGTTAGAACCTGGCGATTTTTCAATCCGTGGGTTTATTATTGATATATTTTCATATTCTAATGAAATGCCATATAGAATTATTTTAGACAATGATCGAGTCGAAGAAATCACGTGTTTTGAGGTCGGGTCTCAAATTTCTATCAAAAAATTAACTCAAGTGGACGTATTTCCAAATATGGAAAAGGAATTAGCATCATCTGAAAAAACATTCTTGTTTGAGTATTTGCCAAAAAACACAATTATATGGATTAATAATTCTAGCTTATTTTTAGACAAAAAAAAGGATAATTTAAAAGATCAGGGCACTTCTAATTCTATTTTAAAAGATATAATTTCAAAATATCATTGCATCTATACCGGAAGTATAACAGATGAAGGGAATTTGAAGAAAATACGGTTTAATTCCACTGTACAGCCTTCCTTTAATAAGAATTTTGATATTTTAATTAATCATTTGCATGATTATAAAAAAGAAGGCTATCAAAACATGATTACGGTTTCCTCGGAGAATCAAATGAAAAGATTGGTTAGTATTTTTAACAATTATTCCCACTTAATCACATTGATAAAATGTGCCAATTCTTTAAAAGAAGGATTTATTGACAATAATAATAAAGTAGTATTATATACTGATCATCAAATTTTTGATCGACATCATCAATATAAATCTAAGCGAATTTATAAAACTGATAATATGGTTGGTCTTCGAGACATAACCAATCTAAAAAAAGGAGACTATATCACTCATTTTGATTATGGTATTGGAGTCTTTGATGGATTGAGAATTAAACACTCCGGGGGTAAAAAACAAGAGTCAATTCGAATAATCTATAAAAATGACGATGTGCTATACATTAGTATTCATTCTCTTCATAAAATTTCTAAATATAAAGAGGGTACTGTTGAGTTAAAACTAGACAAGTTAGGTTCGCCAAGATGGAAAAACTTGAAAGAAAAGGTGAAACGAAAAATCAAAGTAATTGCGTTTGACTTAATTAAGTTATATGCAAAAAGAAAAATGACTACTGGATTCTCCTTCTCAAAGGATACTTATTTACAAAATGAGTTAGAAGCATCGTTTCTTTTTCAAGATACTGAAGATCAGGTCAAAATTACTCAAGCTATTAAAGAGGATATGGAAAGCCCAAGCCCAATGGATCGATTAGTGTGTGGTGATGTTGGATTTGGGAAAACAGAAATTGCTATCCGAGCAGCATTTAAGGCTGTCGCTGACAATAAACAGGTTGCTATATTAGTTCCAACAACTATCCTTGCTATACAACATAATAAAACATTTACAAAAAGACTCGCAAAATTTCCCTGCACGATTAAATACCTAAATAGATTTGTTTCTAAAAAAGACTCAACTAAGATTATCAAAGATTTAGAGGAGGGACTAATAGATATCATTATAGGAACTCATCGGATTATCAGTGACGACATAAAGTTCAAAGATCTTGGATTGTTAATTATAGATGAAGAGCAAAAGTTTGGTGTTTCTACTAAAGATAAGCTGAAAACAATAAAAGAAAATATAGATACACTAACATTAACAGCTACCCCAATTCCAAGAACATTACAGTTTTCATTAATGGGTTCTCGTGATCTTTCTATTATGACAACATATCCAAAGAATAGAAATCCAATAGAAACAAAAGTAACCCCATTTAACTTGGAGCTAATAAAAGAAATTATTACATATGAAGTCAGTAGAAATGGGCAGGTTTTTTTTGTCCATAATCGAATAAATAATATTGAAGACTTTCACTTCATGATAACAAAAATGTGTCCAAATTTAGAAGTTAGATTTGCGCATGGACAAATGGAGTCAAAAAAATTAGAAAAAACCATCTTAGATTTTATCCAAGGAGATTTTGATGTTTTAATTACAACTACAATTATTGAAAATGGATTAGATATTCCAAATGCCAATACAATTATCATTAATAATGCGCAGAACTTTGGTTTAGCCGACCTACATCAAATGAGAGGGCGGGTTGGAAGATCAAATAAAAAGGCGTTTTGTTATTTAATGACTCCACCATTTAATAAAATGAAAGATGCTGCAATTAAACGATTAAATGCAATAAGTAATTTATCTAAATTAGGAGACGGATTTAATATCGCCATGAAAGATTTAGAAATCAGAGGAGCAGGAAATATGCTCGGTGCGGAGCAATCTGGGTTTATTGAAGAAATGGGATTTGCTAACTATCAAAAAATTCTAGACGAAGCAATTATAGAGTTAAAAGAAGTTAAATTTAAACAGTCTTCATTTGCAAACAATGAATTTCAAAGTTCAATTAAATGTTCTATTGAAACCGATTTAGAATTGTTAATACCTAATGACTATGTTTCAGATGTTGCTGAAAGGATGAACTTATATAAAAAGCTAAGCACATCCAAGCAAGATGTAGAAATAATTAATTTTAAAAAAGAATTAACTGATAGATTTGGAAAAATCCCAAAAGAAACAATTGAACTCATTAATTCTATCCATTTAAGATCATTAGCAGAAAAAATTAATTGTGAAAAAATTATTTTAAAAAAAAACAATATGATTATTGTCTTCCAAGAAAAACAAATGAATAAACCTATGGGTCAGAAGGTTTTAAATAATATTATTAACCTTATTCAAATTGATCAGAATTTAGGCCACTCTATTAAAGAGGACAATAATCGACTTAAAGTATATATAAAAAATGTGGTGAATATTAATGACAGTATAGAAATTATAAAAAAAATTCAAGCATAATTGAAAATAAAATATTAAAATTGCAGCCATGAAAAATAACTTAATCTTATTTCTTTTATTGCCATTCATTATATACTCACAAGAAACCATAACCATCTCTGGTAGCGTTAAAGATTTTGATAACGGAGAGTCCTTAATTGGCGCAACTGTCTTTATTCCCGAATTAAATCTAGGAACTAGTACTAATAATTATGGTTGGTTTTCGGTTACTATACCCGATGGCCAATACAGTGTCCAAATATCATATATCGGCTACATAACTACAACTCTAAATATAGATCCGGGGCTTAATAATAATGAATTCAATATTAACTTGAAAAAAACTAGTAATAATTTAGTAGAGGTTGAATTAACTGGGGAAAGAAAAGATATTAATATTCAAAGTTCTGATATTGGAAAATTAGAATTAGAAATTAAAACTATTGACAAACTACCTGTTTTAATGGGAGAAAAAGATATTTTAAAAACCATTCAATTATTACCTGGGATTCAATCTGGAGGGGAAGGGACATCTGGTTTTTATGTAAGGGGTGGAGGGCCTGACCAAAATTTAATTCTACTGGATGAAGCTGTAGTTTATAACGCATCACATTTATTTGGGTTCTTTTCTGTCTTTAATAGTGATGCTATTAATAATATCGAATTAATTAAAGGATCAATGCCTGCCAATTATGGAGGAAGATTATCATCTGTACTAGATATAAACATGAAGGATGGTAATAATAAAAAGTTTGGGGCGGAAGGTGGAATAGGCCTAATATCATCGCGAATAACCATTGAAGGGCCTATTAAAAAAGATACCAGCTCTTTTATTGTTTCAGCAAGAAGAACATATTTTGATGTATTAACAAAACCCTATGTTGACACAACTTCTTTCTCTGGAAGCGGTTACTACTTTTATGACTTAACAACAAAAGCAAATTATAGATTATCTAAAAAAGATAGAGTTTTTATAAGTGGATATTTTGGGCGAGATGTCTTTACTTTTAATAGTGAAGATTGGGGTTTTAATGTGAATATTCCGTGGGGTAATGCCACGGCTTCTCTACGGTGGAATCATCTTTTTAATAGCCAATTATTTATGAATACGTCTATTATTTTCACAGACTATTCATTTGAACTAAATGGCACTCAGAAATTAGAAAATTTGTCGGAGTCGACAACGAAAATGTTTTCAGGTATCCGAGACTGGAATATGAAAACGGATATTGCATATTTTCCTAAAAACCACAAATTAAAGTTTGGGGCAAATTATGTTTATCATAGATTTAACCCTACAAGTTTTAGTGGCGAATATGAGGATTTAACTTTGGAAGAGGTTAATAATCAATATGCACATGAATATGCTTTATATGCAAATGATGAATATGCTTTATCTGACAGAATCCTGTTAAATTTTGGAATTAGATATTCTGGGTTTATACAAGTAGGTCCCTTTGAAAGATATTTACAAGATAATTCTGGTCAAATTGGTGAAGTTGCAACTGATACAATAATCACATATGATCATGGTGAAGTGGTAGAGTATTATGGTGGTTTTGAGCCTAGGTTTTCTATGCGATATTTATTAAACCCATCATCTTCATTTAAGCTAGGATTTACCCAAAACTATCAATATATACACCTTACATCATTGGCAAGCTCATCATTACCAACAGATGTTTGGCTACCAAGTTCTGATATAGTAAAGCCACAATTTGGGAGACAATTATCGCTTGGGTATTATCAAAATTTTAATGAAAACATCTATGAAACTTCAACGGAATTCTATTATAAAACTATGAAAAATCTAGTTGAATACGAAGAAAACTATATCCCCGGCATTGCTGTTGGAATAGGTAATATTGATAATAATTTAACATTTGGCGATGGACAATCGTATGGGCTAGAGTTGTTTTTTTCAAAAAGGCGAGGAAAACTAAATGGCTGGGTCGGATATACGCTGTCCAAAACGATACGAGAATTTGATGAGTTAAATGATGGGAATTGGTACCACTCAAAATATGATAGAACTCATGATTTATCTCTTGTTCTTAATTATGAAATTAGTCAAAGATTGAATTTTTCTACAGTCTTTATATATGCCACCGGCAACTCGCTCACTGTGCCAAAATCAGTATATGTTATTAATGGTGAATTATTAACTGAATGGGGAGATAGAAATAGTTATCGAATGTCACCTTACCACCGTATGGATATGTCAATTACATTGAAAAATAAACCAGAAAAAAAATATAATTCTAGCTGGTCTCTCTCTATTTATAATATATATAATAGACAAAATCCTTATTTTATTTATTTTGAACCAGAAGGCCTTCTTGGTGGGGAAGAAGAAGTTCAAATCACAGCTCAACAAGTATCCTTATTCCCAATCATTCCGTCTGTATCATGGAATTTTAAATTTTAAAAACATGAAAAATTTTAGTTTATTATTTATTGTCTTTTTATTCTGTTCATGTACCAAAGAAATTGAAATTAACATCCCTAATCAGGGCTCTGAATTTGTAGTTAATGGATATATTGAAAATGGGCAGCCTGCTAAAATATTATTAACACGTAGCCTTCCATATTTTGATCCATTAAATGATGAAATAGTTTTTGAATCATTTATTAATGATGCCACAGTAACTTTAACAAGCAGTCTTGGCGAAACTGAAGAGTTGGAGTATAATTCTCTTCCCGGATTTACAGATACATGGTATTATAATTATTCTGGATCCTCTATTATAGGGCAAGAAAAAATTACATATACATTAGAGATACAGAAAGATGATACAATAGCTTATTCAACAATCACAATCCCAGAGATAGCACCGGTGACAGAAGATAGTTTAAGGTTTGTTTATAGGCCTGATGATAGCACTTATTGTTTTTTAATTGGGCATCTGACTGATCCTGACACAATTGGGAATTGTTATCGCATTTTCTCAAAGACAAAACCTATTTGGGGTAGCTCTTTAGATTTTAATCCGCCCGATGGGTATGATGATCTATATATAAGCATGTTAGATCAAGATGGAAACTATAATGATGAATATACAAATGGCTGGGATTTTAGTTTTCCAATGTATAAAGGAAAAGGATTTTGGCAAGAATGGGGAGAACAAGAAGTTGACACTGAAAATACAGATAATGAGATAGATGGAAGTAGCGGAGCCACAACAGGATTTTGGAATGTTGGAGATTCAGTCATATTAAAATGGTCATCTGTAGATAGAAAATCTTGGGATTTTTGGGCGTCACTACAATATAATAATCCAGCTGGACCATTTGGCGCTCCATCCGATGTTAATAGTAATATTAATGGTGGACTGGGCGTTTTTGGAGGAACATCTTCTCAATATATTCACCTATTAGCACAACCCGAATAAATGCTTGCCTAACTATAAACCAAGAGTCTTACTGACACCATCTCGGCCTCCTAGTAAGTATTCAATTGGATTTTCTAATGCTTCTTTAATGGCAACTAAAAACCCTACTGATTCTTTTCCATCAATAATACGATGATCATAAGATAATGCCACATACATTATTGGTCTAACAACTATTTCTCCTTCTATCGCAACAGGACGATCTACAATATTATGCATACCTAAAATTGCTGACTGCGGAGGATTTATAATAGGGGTTGACAGCATGGAACCAAACACACCTCCATTAGTAATGGTAAATGTCCCTCCTATCATTTCATCGAGAGAAATACTGCCGTCTCTGGCTTTCGTCGCTAGGCGTTGAATCTCTCCCTCAATCTCAACAAAATTCATTAGTTCGACGTTTCTTAAAACTGGCACAAGCAGTCCTTTTGGCGAACTAACGGCAATAGAAATATCTACATAATCGAAGTTAATTAATTCATCGCCATCAATCATCGAATTAACAGCTGGAAACATGTTTAATGCGCGTGAAACACTTTTAGTGAAAAATGACATATAGCCCAATTTAAATCCATGCTTTTTATTAAATGCTTCTTTATATTGTTTCCTTATTTCATTAATGCTAGACATATCAACTTCATTAAATGTGGTCAGCATTGCAGTCTCATTTTTAACACTCACCAATCTAGTAGCCAATTTCCGTCTTAAGCTAGAAAGTCGAATTCTAGTCTGTCCTCTTTCCCCTCTGCCCACACCCATCGCTGGCTTAGTGCTTAAAACATCCTGCTTAGTGATTCTACCGCCCTTTCCTGTTCCAACAACCCCCTCTAAATTAGTTTCTCTCATGATTTTCTTTGCCGCTGGAGATGCGGTGAATGCTGGAAGAGGTGCCGAGGCCACAGATGGTTCTTTTTTTGATTTAGTAGCTTTCTTTTTAATGGGCTTTGCAGATGTATCAATTTGACAAATAACTTCACCAACTGAAATAACAGTTTCAGATGCTGTAAGAATTTTAATTTGCCCAGAATCCTCAGCACTAATTGTTAATGTTGCTTTATCAGAATCTATTTCACAAATCTCCTGATCTTTTTCTACATAATCGCCGTCAGCAATAAGCCAGTTTGAAACTTCAACCTCATTGATAGATTCTCCTGGACTAGGCACTTTAATATCTAAAATCATATTTTATTTTTTAAATACTTTATTTATAATTTTTTGTTGTCTTTCATAATATCGTTTTGAAGAACCACTCGCTGGAGATGCACTCTCCTCTCTGGATATTAATTCTATTTTTAATTTAACCAATCTAAATTGATCCATAACATGAAACCATGGACCCATATTTTTAGGCTCTTCTTGAACCCAAATATATTTATTTACATTTTTATATTTAGAAACAATCATTTCCAAAGTGCGATTTGGAAATGGGTATAGCTGTTCTATTCTGACAATTCCAACATCCTTGTTCTGAATTTTTTTTCTTTTTTCATTTAATTCATAATAAATTTTTCCGCTAGTAAACACCAGGGTTTTTACATTGCTTTTCTTAACGTGTGCATCATCAATCACTTCTAAAAAAGCCCCCTCAGAAAGCTCCTGTAAACCAGAAACACATTCTGGGTGACGCAATAAGCTTTTAGGAGAAAACAAAATTAGGGGTTTTCTAAAAGATCTTTTCATTTGTCTTCGTAGCATATGGAATAAATTTGCCGGGGTCGTACAATTAACTACCTGCATATTATTTTGTGCACATAATTGAAGGAACCTTTCCATTCTAGCGCTGGAGTGCTCCGCCCCCTGCCCTTCATAGCCATGTGGTAAATAGATAACTAGCCCATTTTGTAAATTCCATTTTTCCTCAGCAGATGAAATATATTGATCAATAATAATTTGAGCGCCATTACAAAAATCTCCAAATTGAGCTTCCCAAATAGTAAGACCATGTGGCTGAGCAGCAGCATAACCATACTCGAATCCAAGGACAGCATATTCTGACAAGAATGAATTATATATTTTTAAATTCGTGTTTTTTGTTTTTACTGAGTCAAAAATATTAATCTTTGTTTCACTATTCTCGCTATTGATAATTGCGTGTCGATGAGAAAATGTGCCTCGCTCTACATCCTGTCCTGATATTCTAATAGGGTTATTATCTTTTAATAAACTACCATATGCCAAAAGTTCAGCCGCCCCCCAGTCTAACCTACTTCCATTTTCTAACATAGTCAGTCTATCTGAAAAAAGTTTCTTAGTTTTTTTATAAAAATTATGTTCTTTGGGCAAAGTAAATAATTGGCGCCCCAATGCAATCAGGTTTTTTTGATCAAAACTAGTATCTACCGGCAATAAGAAATCTACTGGCTTTGCCTTATTTAGTCCCAACCAATTATCTCTTACAATTGATTTTATTACTGTTTTAGTCTTTGTCTTTGCTTTAGTAAATTCTGCATTTAAATTCTTCAAAAAATCTTGTTCAATCCTATCTAAATCATTTTGTAATATAATATTTTCGGCAATTAACTTTTTCGCATATATATCCTTTGGGTTTGGATGTTTTTCAATTATCTTATATAATGAAGGTTGTGTAAACTTGGGCTCATCTCCTTCATTATGCCCATATTTTCTATAACACAACAAATCTATAAATACATCTTTTTGAAATTTTTGTCTATATGATAGTGCAAAATCAATAGTATGTACAACCGCTTCAACATCATCTCCATTAACATGTAATACTGGAGACAAAGTTGTTTTAGCAACATCTGTACAATATGTGCTTGATCTTCCATCCAAATAATTTGTAGTAAAACCAACCTGATTATTAATAATAATATGAACTGTACCTCCAGTATTGTAGGCTTTTAATTGAGCCATCTGTATAACTTCATAAACTACCCCTTGACCAGCAATTGCGGCATCGCCATGAATTAAAATCGGCAATAAATTAGAATTATCACCATTATATTTCTTGTCTATTTTTGATCTTGAAATACCTGCTACGACTGGTCCAACAGCTTCTAAATGAGATGGATTTGGAGCCAAACTAATCTCCACCTGATCAGCAGCACCTTTGAGTTGACGCTTACAATTATAACCCAAGTGATACTTAACATCCCCATCAAACTCATCATCCTCATAAATTACTCCATCAAATTCATTAAAGAGTCTAGCATAAGATTTTTGAAATATATTTGCTAAAACACTTAACCTTCCTCTGTGAGCCATTCCAAATACAAATTCTTTAATTCCTAAAGATGACCCACAAGTAATAGCATGTTCTAGTGCCGGTATCAGCGACTCCGCCCCTTCAATAGAAAATCTTTTTTGTCCTACATATTTTTTATGTAAAAATTTTTCGAAAGCAACAACTGAGTTAAGTTGTTTTAATATTTGAATTTTTTTATTTGAATTAAATGTTGGCTGATTATTGTTCTGATGAATAAACCCTTTAATCCAATTAACCTCTTTAACATCTCTAATGTAGGCATATTCAATTCCTATCGACTGACAATAAACTGTTTCTAAATGGGTTAAAATATTTGACAAGGTTGCTGGACCAAGACCAACTTCGTTTCCAGCTTGAAAGACCGTTCCTAAATCTTCATTTTTTAAGTCGAAGTTTTGAATATTTAGTTTTGGCAAATACTCTCTTCTATCTCGAACTGGATTTGTTTTTGTAAACAAATGCCCTCGTTTTCGAAAATCATCTATTAAGGAAATAACTTGAAATTCTTTTGAAATAGAAATTGGCAAATCTGTTTTTAATATACTATATGGCTCATTAGCAAACTCATAGCCTTGAAAAAAACTTCTCCAAACAGTATCAATAGAATCAGGGTCTGCTAAATATTTCTGATATAATTTATCATAAAATGAAATATGTACGCTCCCAAGAAATGAGTATTTATCCATTAATGATTTTTTTTCAAAATTACATTTTTATAGGTTAGAAATTAAGAAAAGAGGCATAAATTTTTATTCTTTTTTATTATAGAAAAAAGTATTTTTTTT
>CETB01172337.1_pt1 | contig 11064 bp, 6 predicted proteins | sample 356381 | NCBI WGS metagenome assembly CETB01 (sample SAMEA2622545, study PRJEB7988) | marine metagenome | biome: marine biome (ENVO:00000447); feature: deep chlorophyll maximum layer (ENVO:xxxxxxxx); material: "saline water (ENVO:00002010), including plankton (ENVO:xxxxxxxx)" | depth 155 m | reverse complement strand
CTTGCACCTGAATCCATAGCATCTTTAATGATGTCAAGTAAATAATTCATATCGCCCTTTTGCTCACCTCCCGCAATTAAGACAGGTATAGGAGCAGATCTACACACTTGAGAAAATGATGCCTTATCACCCGTCCAAGGAACTTTTACAATGTCGCAACCTAATTCAAAAGCAAGTCTTACTGCATGACTTATTCCATTGGTAATATCATTTTCATCGATTTTTAAATTAGGGCCCCTTGGATAAATCATTCCCAAAAGAGGCATTTCTTGCTCAAATGCTTGTCTCGAAATTTCTCCGAGTCTTTCAATCATTTCTGATTCAAATTCTGAACCAAGATTTACTTGTGCACTTACTCCTATGGCCCCACGTTTTTTTGCTTCAATTACAGTTCCAGTCAACACTTTGTTGTCAGATTTTTTACCACCATGTACTGTTGAAGCACTTAGATGCATTATGAAATTATTTTCGTGATTATAGTTACTAACAACTCCCTTATGAGCAATTATTGCATTTGCTGATGAAATTAATGGCATTAATTCTGTTAAATTTTCTAATCCTTTTTCTGGAAATGATGAAACAGCATGGTCAATTGGAATGACTAGGCCTTTACCATTTGGTAATATTTTTTCCAAACGTTCTTCTTTTCCCATTATGCGTTCCTAAATCAATCTTAATTATGTATGCACCGCTTAATTTAGAATTTAAAAGTGAACGTTTATCTTCTAATTCTCTTAGGGACAGTTAATGAATCCTACTAATTTGGGAAAGGGATTGCTTGTTGTTGGTGCAGTAATGCTTGTACTTGCCATGCCATTATCTATGGTTGCTACATTTATGGTGCAAGGAACAATTGACTCAGCAAGTGTAAGAACAGCAGAAAACACATGGGAATCTGAATCATGGTTGACTTCAGTAAGTTATCGAGATTATTATGCTTATGATGTGACTAATGTTGATGAATTAAATGTATTTCCAGAGGGTTGGGCAAAAACCCCTGAATTTGAATTAAAGGGTCCTTATACATTCAAAGTAACTACAGAGAGGGTATTTGTAAACCACAATTCAACTGCTGCGACATATGAATATACAGAATCTACCAGTTTTGAAAGCTGTTTTGATGTTGAATGTGAAGGTAATGGCCCGGGTGAAGATCCTCGTGAGCCACTATCAAATCTTAATGTGCCATATGCTACTTTAAGAGTCGCTACTTTACCTCAGGTTTTTGAAATCATTAGAGATGCTATGGAAGCTAGGTTTGCAATGTTAATGTTACAAGAGGAATCTGTTGACACAAACTTCAGTGATTGTTTTGCAAATGATGCAGATTACTTAGAATTTTTAAATGGTGGAGCAGGAACTAAAAACCCCACAGGAATTCTTGCAGAGGGACCATCCAGCGAACCAATTTATTATGGAGTTACAAACTTTTTAGATTCTGCTAACTCAAATTCAGAGCAAACTATGTCTGATTATGGTATTATTTCTAATTCTTGTATGGATGATATTGTGCAATGGACAGGAAATTGGCATGATGGAAGTTCAACCTATGAAGTTTCAGGGGAATATTTAGTTGATTCAGAAGGTGATCCATATCCCGAAAATGCTACAGAAAATATCACTGCTTCTGACTACGCAAATATGTCATTTGGAGGAGTAGATCCTCTTGACGGTTCATTTCCATTATTTGGATTAAATAATGGTGGCTTTTTAGATATAGAACGAACAATAAATCTTGGTAATGAGTTGGCAGGTAGTGTGTTAGATAGTATGACTACAACCACAGGGGCTGGAGGAATGGTTTACATGTCTATAGTCGGTTCAACACCTCCAATAATTGATGTAAGCGGCCCAGATTATGGTCCTGGTGGATTAGTACTTGACAAATATAGCGGTTTTAGAGGTTATGTGAATGATGCATTCCAAGGATATGCATTGGAGCATTTAACTATGAATGTACTTTTCAATGATATCGTACCTCGTTATTTAGAGGGGATAGGATCTCAACGTTGGTCTACATTATCAGTTAATGAATGGTTATTTGGATGGCATGATTCAGCTACTGCATATTCACTGTCTGGTTCTGCTGATAATTATTCGACAGGTTGGTTCTCTTTAGATGCAAATGCAAGTTTTTATGTGAACCCCGAATTAGCAGAAAAGGGAGTTGAATCCCCTGACATCCCGCCTACTTGGATTGTAAGAAATACTGGCGCATTGGAATTAACAAAATTGGATAAATTAGTAACTGCAAATAATTTGACAGAATTAGATTGGCATTCAGAAGAAATGTATGAAGCGACTTATGGTTTAGTTGATTGGGAGCCAAATGGCCTAAGATATTCAAGTGGTGGTTGGGTAGATGGTACAAATATTAACTGTGAGGGAAATAAATATCTAAAATACAATCTTGCAGGTTTTATAGTACCTGATATTCCTTGTGTTGGACATTCAGATGTAAAAGGAATTGAGGCACTTCATTATAGTATTGAAACTAATGCAACAGAACGTCCAATTCAAGCCAAATTACTCAATACTAAAACAATTTTAGATGCATTACCAGGTTCTATTCCATTATATTTCAATGCTGAAGCCGATTTTTATGCCGAACCAAAATCAGGATTTATCATCAAGGGAGATGTTGTTAGTACATTTTATCTTGATGTTGATGCACTAAATAATCCTTCAAAAGATGCCCCAACAAGTAAAGATGAACTTCAACCAGTATTTGTGATTGAAATTCATCCCGAATTAAGTGATGACCAAGCGTCATCTATACAAAGCCAAATTTATACAAATCAAAATCTTGTCACTTGGTGGACGAATTTTGATACTCCATTTGATTTTATTTTACCCATTTTGGTTTTGATTAGTGCAGCATGTTTCTTTTTCGGGAAAAAGGTGTTAGTTGAAAACGAGATAAATGAAGGTGAGGAATGAAATGTCATTGATTGAATTAAAAGGTTTGAAAAGACATTATGAAATGGCTTCTGAAACTATAAAGGCATTAGATGGAATTGATTTAACTATCGAAGAAGGAGAACGTGTAATATTACTTGGGCCTTCAGGATCAGGTAAAACAACACTATTGAATTGTATTTCCGCATTAGATATTCCAACTAGTGGTGAGTATATTTTTGCAGGCGATGACGTCCCAAGAGATAAATCAGAACAAATGACTACATTTAGAAGAGAAAACATCGGTTATGTTTTCCAATTTTTTAATTTACTTCAAGATTTAACAGTACTTGAAAATATATTATTAATTCAAGAATTAGCAGATGGAAAAGATCAAGAAAGGGCTTTAAAATTATTAAAATTAGTTGGTTTAGAGGCAGAGACAAATCGTTTTCCTGCTGAAATTAGTGGAGGTCAACAACAACGTGTTGCAATTGCGAGAAGTATTGCCAAAAAACCTAGATTATTGCTTGGAGATGAACTAACTGGAAATTTAGATACAGAGACATCCACTAGGGTGATGAAAACCTTAGTTAGTGCGTGTGAATCAGAAAAGATAACTGCAATATTTGTTACACATGATGAATCTTTGATACAATTTGCAACACGTGTAATTAGAATTGATAGTGGGAAAATAATTTCAGATGAAAAAGTAGCATGATCTTGGAGGGTTTAGAATGTCAATGCTCTTAACTAAAAGATTAATGAGAAGTCTTTGGAGAACAAAACTGAGACTTTTTGCAGTAATAATGATGGTAACTATAGGTGTTTTTGCTGGAATCACTTTTGGGATGTATGCAAATGTTGTTACTGATATGTATGAGGATACATATTTAGATGACGAAGATGGTGTAAACCTTCCAGATATTTGGGTTAAGAATCCAGGAGGAACCTGGAATGAAACTACTTCAGAAAATTTATGCCAATTAGTGGAAGATGAATGGTCTAGTGATCTTTTAGAATTAGAAAATTGTGAATCAAGATTAATTTCGCCAGGCCTTATGTATCATGAAAACGAAAGTATGTCAGCAATTTGGCATGGTATTGATGAAGGAAATATTGATCGTGTTTGGTTTCCAGAACATGAGTGTTGTTCTGGAAGGCTTGCCGAGGCTGCAAATGAGATTGTAATTGATTATCATGTGGCAAAAGGACTTGAAATTAAATTAAATGATGTTGTATCACTTGGAGCAGGATTTGGAAAAATTGATTATAATGTTGTAGGGATTGGACTCCATTCAAATCATTTTTACTTTGCAGACCAAGGTTCAATAATACCTGCAGATGTTGGAACATTTGCAACAGGTTATTTATCTGCAGAAGGTTTGGAAAAATTAACAAACGTTTCTGTAGGAACATCAAATACTCTTTTGATTGATGTCAAAGGTACTCCCGCATATGATCTTCTTTCTACACCCGAAAATGAAGGCCCTGAATTAGAATCATTAGTTGAGAACCTTACAGTTAGTTTCAGTCTTCAAGATGGAATCTCTGTTGTGGTCCATGATCGTTCAGGGCAAGAATCTGTTGAATTTTTAAGAGCGGATGTTGAGGGTGCTAAACTCATGTATCCTTATGTTACTGGAATGATTACTGTAGTTGCTGGAGTTACTATTTTTCTTAGTTTACAAAGATTAATTCAATCACAAGCAAAAGAAATAGCGGTATTAAGAACTTTAGGAGTTCCTAGAACCTCAATTATGCAAGGTTACATCTTGGCTCCATTAGTGATTGGTGGTATGGGTTCTCTAATTGGAGTATTATTAGGTTGGTATGTAGGTGGCCCCGGGATGTTGGATTTCTATTCTGAAATAATAGGCATTCCAATTGTTCTTGATACAGCCTCAAATTCAATAATTATTGAGAATGTAATGATTGCAATGGTGATAGTATTTCTTTCAGGAATAAGACCTGCTTGGCAAGCTTCAAGATTACAACCATTGGAAGTATTTCGAGGTCAAAATGAAGTAAGGATCTCATCTAGAACAATTCAGAAATTAACTGCAAAGCTTCCAGCAACATTAGGACTTACCATACGTTCAAGTATTCGAAAACCTATCCGTTTAGGGTTTACATTTATCGCTCTAGGTTTATCTATGGTATTATTTGGAACAATGGTAATGTTGATGGGTTCAATGGAGGATATTTTTGGAGCCAATAATGATTATGATGCTCAAGTTTTCATACCTTTTGAAGGAGAGGATGAGGTGATAAATTGGGCCCAAGAAAATGGGGCTGATTATGAATTGGTGCTTCAATATCCAGGATCTCCAGAGGGAGATAATAGACAATTTTTGATTTATGGGTTAGATAAAATTGAAACCAAAGATTCACAATTAAGTATGATGGGGGTTAATTTGAAAGATGGAGATTTACCAATAATTAATTCTACAATAATTCAAGTTTTAATTGATGAAGGTACAAGTGTATTTTTAGATTGGGAAGTCGGCGACCAAGAAATAATTATGTTGGGTTCAACTCCACTTAAAGTAGAGGTTTCAGGGATCACAAAAGGTGAAATGCAACGGACTATTTATTTCCATAGGGCGGATTTATCACAAATTGTTAATATGAATGCAACGTCTGTTTTGCTTAGTTTTTCTGAAGAAGTTGTAATTAATTCCGATTTAGAAGAATTATCTATTGGAATCAGTACAACAGAAGACATGAAGAAATCTATGGATACATTATTGGAACAACAACAAGGGATTCTATTTGCAATGAATGGTTTAGGGTTATTGATTGCTTTTGCTGTATTATTCAATACTTTGGTAATGAATATCGCTGAAAGGGATTTTGAATTATCTACATTAAGGGTATTAGGCGCACCAATGAATAAATTAGGAATTATGCTTCTTGGTGAACATTTATTCATTGGAATAATCGGAGGAATTATTGCATGTATCGCTTCGGTATTTATGGCTACATTGATGATTGAATCTATGGTTCAATGGGCTTTTTATTTTACTATTGAACCAACGTTTTCACATATTTTAACGATTGGAGGAATAGTTGTAGGGATGGCCATCGCACTTACTCCATTAGGTATGCGGAGAATATACAAGATGAACCTTGTAGAGAAAATAAAAGATTTATCTCAATGATAGTTAAAGGGAAACTTAACAGTCATGTCCCCCTTCGCTGTAACATATGTGGGCCGATTGGGTTATCGCAACAATGTTGGTTGGTGCTATAGTTTATGGTGTATCGGCAATAATCTTTAGACGCCATATTCGTTTATCAATGGTTGATTCTGAAGATTTTAGATCGAGTGCAGCATTATTACATACTCAGTTTGGTAGAGCAAGGTTACGTTTAGATAGAAAATTAATTGAAGCAAAAAGATTGGACGTTTTTTCAAGGCTTGAAAGAAGAAATAAGATTCTTGCGCAACTAGAAGCAGAAAAAGAGGCAGCACAAACTACAGCAGGGGATGGTTCGCAATTATCAACCATAGAAATTCTAAGAGAAAGAAGAAGACAAAGAGAAGAAAAACTATCACATACTGAATTAATAGACAATTAATTAAAATATTAGATTTTTTTAACAGATTTTATGGATTATGATGAGAAGACGCTTTTAGATTTAAAAAAAATTTGTCGTGAGAGAGGGCTTCGACTTTCAGGAAATAAAGATGAACTTATAATCCGTTTAATGGAAGATGATGAAGAAAAACTTCCAAATTATAATGTTAAGACTCAGGTTTCATTAGAATCTCCATATCCTCACCCCTTGGCAATAATAATTGGTTTAGGAATTATTTTATACGGTTTTTTTAGAATTGGATTTGCTTTACTGTTTTCTATAGGTGATGAATTTACAGATGAATCATTTCTCTTTGAATCACTTATTGCTTGGGTAATTGGAATGACTTTCATTACATCTGGTGTTTTAACTATGATGGGATATAGAAATGGGTTGTTTATAGCAATTGGAGTTTTATTGTTTTCAGGATTATTATCAATTATTTTTCATAACGAAATGAGCCCACTTTCGAATGGTTTAGACGGTGAAATACCACTGATATGGTCTATATTTTGTTCAGGTTCTTGTTTATTTGTGGTAACGTTGCCACTCTTAGTTGCTGGACAATTTTTGGAACCTGGGTGGCCACCAGCTATGCAACCTCTGTTTGATAATTTCGGGAGTTCTTCTAATTCAGAAAAAGTTTCAATCAATTGTTCTGAATGTGGTTTAAAATTATTAATCCCAAGAGAATATTCTGGTCAAATTAAGTGCCCTAATTGTGATTATCAAATGACAATTTAGATTATTTAACATTTGAAAAACCATATATTTCGGAATTATTAATTTTTGGTAGCGCACTCTTTTTAATTAGAATTGTTCTAACTCCCCATAAATCTTTGAAAATCCTGTATTTTGTAGTTGCATCTAGGTAATCAACACCAGAAGAGCCTCCTGTACCGACCCTTCTTCCAATGATTCTTTCTACCATTCGTGCATGGTGGGTTCTAAAAAGAACCATTGATTCTTCAAGTTCTACAAATGAATCAATTAATTTTCTTGGCCACGCTAGAAGAGGCAAATCACGATATGCTTCTATGAAAAGTAGACCTGCTCTACTTCTGTTTGTTCTTCCATTTGGTCGTAAATATTCTTCTGCGGATTTTAAATTTGAATTAAATCTATTTTCTAATGTTTTATTATCAACACTTGAATGTTTACTTGTTTGTTCTAATAATTTTTGATTTAAAATTTTCATTGCACTTAGATATCTATTAACAAAATCATCAACGATTTCTTGGTCATTCTCATCATCCATAAATGAACCTTCAATTGGGGTTCTTTTGAGCCATTTTTGCAATACTTCATCCAGACTTGGTTCATTGATTGTTTCTTCTAATTTGTTTAACCCCGGGATATAAACCGGGTTTTCATCTGCTAATTTCCTATAATGGGCTAGTGGATCCATTCCTTGATCACGTTCATTATTTTTAAGACCCATTAAAAATTCCAATTCTCTCATTTGCCATGATTCAAATCCTGATGCAGTACCCAATTTATCTCTAAATACAAGAAAATCTTGTGGACTTAAAGTTTCCATTACTTTCCATTGATTGGCCATTAATCTACAAATTTCAGTAACTCTATTCAAGTGACTTACTACTTTGGGAATCTCAGATTCTTCAATATGAGACCCCATCAATAAATTACGAGCACATCTTAATTCACTTAATACTAATTTAAACCATAGTTCAAAAATTTGATGAATTATTATGAAATGCGTTTCATCATTGTTTATTTCTCTTTCACAACCGATTTCTCCAGATTGCAATTCTAATAATTCATTCAATCTTAGATATTCTGAATATGTGAGTCTACTACCACTAGTGTAGGATGACATGACTCTAAGAATAGGTCTTATCTCTTAGTCGTATTGTTCTTTTTTGATTTTTTATTTATCATTAATAATATATCTAAGATTTATCTCCCAAAATTAATGCGGATAAGTGGAATAGTAACTAAAGCAATAATTTTAACAATTTTAATGACTTTAATGTCAACCTCTCCCTTTGTTATTCAAATGTTAAAAGAATCTAAGGGCGAGATGTATACTTCAATTGGAAATATGCCTAAAAATATTGATGAAACTGACAATGTAGGTAAATTTAGTTCATTGGCACTTGATAGTGAAAACAACCCTCATATCGCATACTATGATGAAACTAATGGTGATTTGTTATATACAAAATATAATGGTTGGGAGTGGAATACAACAATCGTTGATTCAGATGATGATGTTGGTTCTTATGCTTCGTTAGTTTTAGATAAAACAAATAATCCACATATTTCATATTATAATGCAACATCAAGTTCACTTAAGTATGCATATTTTGATGGTTTAAATTGGACTAATACAACCATTGATCAAGAAGGAGACGTTGGAACTTATTCCTCTATTGATGTAAGTAGTAATATGAATCCTCATATCTCATACAGAGATGAAACAAATACTGATTTGAAATATGCTTATTTTAATGGAACTTCCTGGATTAACATGACTTTGGATGGTACTTCTGGTTCGCATAACGTAGGAACTTTCACTTCAATTGCTTTAGATTCTGGTAATATGCCTCATATTGCTTATTATGATTATACAGGGGGGGATTTAGAATACATGTATAATGATGGAAATGCATGGGTGAAAATTACAGCTTATGACACTCAAAGCGTAGGGCAACACGCATCAATTGTATTAGATAGCCAAGACAACCCACATTTTTCGTTTTATAATCAAAATTTTCAAGACTTGATGTACACTCATTTTAATGGTATAGATTGGATTTTAGAAACAGTAGATAGTGCTGGGAAAGTAGGAGAATTTAGTTCAATAGCTTTAGATGTTGATGATAACCCAAGAATTGTGTACAAAGAAAGAACTGATAATAATAATGGGCATGTCAAACATGCATGGAAATGGAATGATACTTGGAATTCTCATGAAATTGACGAAGAAGGAGAATATGGCTCAATCGTAGTTGATAGTAATAATCGTTCACATTTTTCATATTATGACTTGTCAGATGAAGATTTGCGTTACCTTTCACATTCTGGTGCACACGTAGATGTTGTTGATGATATTGGTATGCGAAATGATTTTGGTGGATTGCATCTCAAATTAGATAGTCAAGGAATACCACATATTGTGTATCAGGGCACCGATGATGGTTTTTCAGTAAATTATGCGAAATTGAATGTTTCAGCATCCACCCCTTGGCAAAATGTTTGGGATTTACAAGAGATTGAAACAGGAGTTTCATATTTTGGTTCTTGGATTTCTTTAGACCTTGATAGTCAAGATAATCCTCACATCTCATATTATGGAGGTGATGGTTCTAATGGTTTACATTATGCAACCTATAACGGTACAGATTGGAATATTGAAGAAGTTGGAACTTGGACACATAATCGGGTTGGGTGGTATTCTTCTATCAAAATTGATTCAATAGACAATCCACATATTGTATTTTCTAGTTATGATACAGCTATCCTAAAATATACTACGATTGATAGTAATGGTGATTGGGTAATTGAAACAATAGAATCTTCAAATAACAAGAAAAGATGGATTAGTTTGACTTTATCTTCAAGTGATGTACCTCATATGTGTTATTATAATGAAAATATTAATCGGTTATCTTATACATATTATAGTGGTTCTGAATGGATAATTGATAATAATGTACAATCACCAAATATTACAATTTCAGGAAATACTGGACAATTTTGTGATATTGAGATGGATCAATACAATAATCCACATATCTCTTTTGATTATAACGGTGCTACGGGATTAGGTTACATTAAAAGAAATGGTACAACTGGTGTTTGGGAAGGTCAATCCATTGTAGATTCATTAAATGGAATTTCTTTTACATCTTTAGAATTAGATAGTAAAGAGCAACCACATATCATCTACCATTCAACAACAGGAACAGACAATCTCTACTATACGTGGTTTGATGAAGAACTAGATGAATGGAGGGGAAGAGATTCGGGATTAGACCATACAAATCATTACTATGATTCAACTAACTGGGGGCGTTATGGTGTCTTAGACCTTGATGGAAACGATAGTGCACATATTGTATTTTACGATCCAATAAAAACTGAAGTTCTTTACTATACTGATAATTATTACCCCTCTAGAGATACTGATGGAGATGGAATACCTGACTCAGAAGATAATTTCCCTTCAAATCCTTCTGAAACTACAGATTATGATGGTGACGGGATAGGTGATAATGCAGATAATGATGATGATGATGATGGAGTTATTGATTTGGAAGATTCGTGTCAATTTGGAATAATTGGAGCAGGACCTGATTTTGATGGGGATGGTTGTAAGGATTCTGAAGATGAAGATGACGATAATGATGGATTTGATGATGATTCAGATGCTTGTTCAAATGGGATGACAGGAATAGGTTCAGATCTTGATAATGATGGCTGTCAAGATGCTGAGGATTTAGATATTGATGGAGATGGTGTGCTAAATGAAAATGATGCATTCCCAGAAGATCCTACAGAATCTGTAGATAGTGATGGTGATGGAGTTGGAGATAATTCAGATGCATTCCCTAA
>CETB01039079.1_pt1 | contig 11064 bp, 14 predicted proteins | sample 356381 | NCBI WGS metagenome assembly CETB01 (sample SAMEA2622545, study PRJEB7988) | marine metagenome | biome: marine biome (ENVO:00000447); feature: deep chlorophyll maximum layer (ENVO:xxxxxxxx); material: "saline water (ENVO:00002010), including plankton (ENVO:xxxxxxxx)" | depth 155 m | reverse complement strand
CTGTCTATAACAGCTCCGTCGTTTGAAGTGCAGTCCACGAGAATAGTGCATCCCGTTCCTACAACACTGTTGTAATTAGCGGCTGTAGATAAAGCTGCAGTACCTCCGATTGTCGCGAAAGAATGTAGCGGCCTGTCTATCAACAGCGGCATTTTGTTTGTACTGCTTGCAGCCAATTGAATACCTCGTCTGTTTAGAGTTTAAGAGTTCTATTGAAGGAACGTTCCTCCTTCGTTCCAGATATCAGGAGACTCTCCTACTGGAGGGACGTCTCTCTGAGGACCTGCACCTAAAGCCCCTAGAGCAGTGCTCAGACCTCGTGGTGGTGGGTTAGGCTTCACACGTCCTGCTTTTTCTTTAGGGACAGGAGGAGGAGTGAAACTCTTGCCTCGTTGATCAGGTCGTGTTGTTGTAGGACCTTCTTGCGTTGCTATCTGCTCGCCATCTCTATACATATTCGTTCTGGCTACTACGTCATTCTCAGGTCGGAATGAATCCACATTCATTGGATTATTAGGTACTCCTCCTCGACTAGCTGATAAATCCCTTGCAGCACCCCTTTCAGCTTTCTTATCTGTATACCATTCATTGTATTTCGTAGCTCGAATAGGACCCGAACGATGTTTCATGTAATCAGGTACATAACTACCTGGCCTCCTAGATTTTCCTTCGTCTCTGCTCTTAGGATGTTGAGGTTTTCCTGGTACGTCAGACATTAGATAACACCTCCGAAAGGAACAATATTTCCAAAATCTATGCCTCCTTTCCTGCGATCTCTACGATTCCGTCCTCCTTTTTCAGGTCGACCTTTAGCTGGTTCTTCCCAAGGCTCGCCAACGACAATTGGTTTTTCTCCTCCCCCTCCAACATCGGGACTATGCCACCAATCTGATCTAATGTCAGGCTCTCCTCTTTCTTTTCTTCCTCCTCTCCCAATCCTTCCTTCTTTTTCCTTGCGTCTTCTCTCTGCTGGTGGTTCTAATCCTGGGGGAGGATTCAAGCCTGACTCAGGAAGAGGATTCAAGCCTGCTTCAGGAAATGGTGTGATACCTGGAATTCCATCTATTTTCATTCCTTTAGTAGTGGGCTTTTTAGCGTTTAAGAAGGCTAAGGCATCAGCTTTAAGAGGTGAATTATATGTACCCTGATCTGCCGTTTGCATTGGTTTGATCTTACCTGCTGAATTCAAAGCATTAGTAGCGGGATTAGAGGCATTGCTCATGTTTCCATCACCATTAGCAGGTAATACGCCGGCATCGCCTAGTGTCACTCCTGTTTCTAATGCGACATTCTGAGTTTCAATTCCAGTACCATATTCACCTTTAGAGGCTCGTGATTCAAATCCTTCTATACTCCCAAACGCATCTGAATTTAAAGAAGCTTTTCTATTGGAATCTACTTTACCAATAGGTTGGCCTCCTTGTTGATAAAAACCTCCGTCAGAAACTGGCTGAATATCAGGTTTCTTGACAGTAGAAGCTTTGTCGGCAGTGGTTGAATACTGCTGTAATAAGGCTCTAGCATTACTTCTTCTGACGTCTTCAGCCTTCTGTCCAGATACAACCCATCCACCTTTAGAAGTATCTACTAAAGGATTTGCTGTATCTACTAATGTATCTTTCTGCCATCTACCCATGATGGGGGAATGCCTTTTCATTTGAGAAGGATCTACTCCTCTCGGTAATCGTGCCATGTGGTTTACCTCCAGTTCATTGAGCCAACAGCTTGAGAGACTCGGGTTCCAACTGCTGTATCCGCTGGTCCCTTAATAGCCATAATAAATTCCGATCCAGACCGATCAAATGCATAGCGTCTTACTTCATCTCTCCTGTAGTTAGCTACATACAGAGTTTCAGCAAGTCGGTCTACTTCCCTGAGATAAATCTCCCTGTAATCTTTGTCAGCCTTAATAGGATCAGACTGGTAGATAGCCCTATCCGTATCTCCGGTAATCCTTTGAATACGACTAGGTTGAGGTTGTGTCTCAGATTTAAACACTTGCGACAGCTTGTAAGCCTTATCACAACGGTCTAAATGTTCGGTCGTTCGATTATAGAAATAGGAGTCAGGTATACGAGCCATCGCTTCTTCTAGACGAGCAATATCACCCGCTGGAAGATTAGCTCCAGTGTTGTATCCCAAATGAAACCGACAACGGCTTTTGTCGTAGTCGTTAAGTTCCAATCACTAATAATGCAACCTATCTATTATTGTACGGGAATTATGCAACGTAGATCAGATCTTCTGCAATAATAGTATCCCAATCGACTCGACTAATCTTTTTGAGTTGGTCTAAATTTTTAAATCTCTCCCCTGGGAGAGATAATCTAAGTTCGACTATTTTCTTCGCCGTAGCATAGCCAATACCTTTTACAGCTTTAGCAATATTTTCTGCTGTTGCCACATTGACGTTTAATCGCGTATCTACAGGAATCACACTTTCAGGCATTTTATCTTCGTCCTTATGATCTTCCGCTGTCTGAGGTTCAATTGTTTGCCCCGTGCGGCCTTTACCAGCCTCGTAAGACACTAAGTCAGCCAATGCTACATAAACAACTTGGCCTGCATTGTTTTTAACCATTGCCCAATCCTTGTCGTGATGGGATATGAATTCAACAATTTGACCAGTCTTTTGATTTTGATAAAGCGTCATAACACAAAAAAAGGACATCCGATACCAGATGTCCTTCATTGTAGGGATAAAAACTAATTAATCCAACTATGCGCCTTGCTCAACTACGTATGGAGTTCCAACATCCTCACTGTTAGGTACTGCATCATCAACAAAATATGAAACAGTAACGATGAGGTATGTGCCACCGGTAGCAGTTGAAGTTAAGGTAGAACCTGCAGATGTTCCTGTGCTGTCAGTTACGTAGACCTTAAGAGTCTCAGCACCAGCCAAGGTAGCTGCTGTAACAAGACCAGTTACTGAAGTTCCAGGAGCGATAGTTGTACTACCTACTGCAAGATCTGCAGAGTTAGAAGCAACTTTAGTAGTTGTAATTGTTGCGTCGTTTCCGATAGCATCAGCAACTTTCAATCTGTTGGTGTTAGTTCCAACAAGACCAGAAGTAGCTGTTCCAACTCCTTTATCCTTACGAACGTCAGGTACACGAATACCAACAGAGTAAACATTAGCGCCAGCTGGCAATGTTAATCCTGTGATATCTGCACGAGCTTTGTCGTCTCCTCTGAGATCTGGGCTAGGAATGACGACGTCAAAAGATGTACCACCAGTTGAATCAACTTTTGCGTAACCTGTCTTTTGATAGTAAACGCGACCAGGCTCAGACACAACGCCTTGACCTTGGTAGCTACTTAGTTGGGCAACCCAGTTGCCGGGAAAGATTTTCTTTGCCATGTGATAAATACCTTAGTAAACGAAACTGAAGGCACAAGTCACGAAATCCTTATTCAGCATTTCGAACCCAGCAAAGAGGGACCAAATCATAATAATAAAGCGCGAAAAATCGTCGTTATTATTAAGAAGAATTTGAGCGTTGTTACCACCAATACCTACACCAATAGCCTGAGGGCCAAAGAAGAGCATAGGAGCAGCGGTTGTCACTGTATTAGTGATGCTCGCGTCAGTGATTGTTACCTGTAAAGATTTCTCAGGCAAGTTGGTTGATTCGAACCATCTTACGCCCTCAAACAAAAATCCGGTAGGCATCACCGGCTGACCAGCTACAAATCCAGCTTGTCCATAAGCAGGACCCATACCTTGGAAGAAGTTAGCGTTAGGAGCTTGCTCAGGCTGGAGTGGATTCACCATTCCGTTTCCTGCATAGCGAGCTATTTCTCTGAACGCCTCGTTCTGCCTGAGATGCATCATTGCTGTTGGATCAGCAATACATCTGTAGTAGCCATCAGCAAAAGTTGGAACGTTGCGCTTACGCATGTCCTTAACAACTTGAAGCAAGTCGGTTTTTACGTCGAACTTACCTGAAGCGTTTGCTGCATAACTAATGAATGGAGCAGAACCAGCCTTAGCCTTACCGCCTGGATAAAAATATCCACCTTGGCTATCTGTTGCTTCTCCGTTAGCTTCCGCTTTAAATAGTTCATCAGCGAAAACCCTGTCACGCCAACGCCGGTAGTCATCCAAAAGGGTGAGGGACCCAATACTCTGATGAAAAACGTTGAGGTTACCTGTGTCTAAAAGTAGACGTTGTGCTGTTAAGAGAGTCTCTCTTGCAACCTTGAAAGTACTAGGAGATGTCGCATCTGTTGGATCGGCAGGACCTGTGTACTCTTTTAAGGTTACGAGAACCTTGTCTTTAACAATATTGCGGCTAGATGCTGTACCGAGTGTTTGATCTGCTGTACGCTCTCTGGAATCCTTATTGCCAGGATTTCCCCAAAAGCGATAGCGGTCGAGCTGGACCGTTTGTCCGGGCTGTTTCGCGAAATCGTGTACCACTACTGGCTCTACAGCCATCTCGATTACATAACCGGGATGGGGCCTATAGAGCTCAGCACCTAACAGCTTTGGAAAATCGTTGTCAATCCACATGGATCGCAATCACTCCGTAGCTTATAGAAATTTAATGACACTATCGACGTGTCATCACTACTATAAATGAAGTACGTAGGGTGAAACTTTTGGACGCAATAGACGTTCGAGGATTACTGGGTTTATTACTAGCAGATGGCAGCCTTGTTTCTTATCGCACTCCTGGAGGCGGTTATGTTCAATTAACTCTTACAGCAGGTCCATCTGAATCTGCTTTTCTTGAAGAAAAAGTAACTGAATTCAGGCAATTCATTCCAACAAAAGCAAAAATTGTTCCCTATAAAACAACTCCTCGAGCAAACGGTCAAACAACTCCAATCCTTCGATTCAGGGTATCGACTAATAAACTAAGACCAATACACAATCTTTTGTACCCTCGAGGGGAAAGACAAATAACTAAAGCAACATTAGGTTTACTTGGAGGGGAGGCCGCCGCGTGGATGTGGGCTGAAGGCTCTAGGCATTTAGAAAAAGGAGCGACAGACTTGGCACGAGTTGGAAATACAGAAGAGGAGGCTCAGTTGGTATCTCAATGGCTGGAGACTTTAACAGGAGCGTCTTCAGTTATTAATCGTTACTATATTCGTCCTCGTTTATCTTTTAATGCAGAACAATCACAAAAAATAAAATCCATATTACTTCCTTACGCTCCTAAATCTAGACAACATTTATTCACTGGAGAAACTTGGAATGCAAGCTCGATTCGTAGTGCGCGCACTGAGTTATTGCTTGGGCAAAGGGAAAGTAGCACTCAAGGGGAAGAACAAAAGACCTTGGCTAGAAATATCTAGATCCGAGGTTGACAAAACGTATCTCAATCATCAATTAAGAACATTACGTAAGTTACATGTCACCCCTTTAGAAGTTTTCTGGGATCGATTGGCAACAGATACTTACTACGACAAGGAACGCCTCCGTCTACATAGTGACCATCTCTGGAGAGTGTACGAAATACTCTACCCTCAAGACACTTCGTATCTATCTAATCAAGCATTGCAATTATCAGGTATACATGGCTTAACTTCTTTATGGATTGATCAAGGCCGAATTATCGGACGTAAAGGATCAATAAAAGGAAGGTATTCAGATCAAGAATACGAAAACCTATCCCAATGGCTGCAAGATTACTGGAATATAAAATGTCATCTAAGACAGAACCAATCAGCGATTTTTCAATTATCCCTAAATAGAGAAGCATTAGAAACACTAATAGATACAATTACTCCTGCGGTTCACCATGCGATGAAAAAGAAGTTACGCTGAGGAAGCCTCGAAGAAGAACTACGTCAGAGGTAGCTAAACAGGGGGCTTAAATTTTTGTAGTTTCTTTAAGTCTTAAACAGAACGCCAGGCGACTAGCTATCGTGTGGCGTCCCCTGATTTACTATATCGAGTAAGATTCAAGTAAAGAAGGACTTTTATGCCGACTCAATGACCTCGGTAACGACAGCTTTAAATAAAATATCCGATTCTTATGGGGGGAGCAGTAAAACTTCCCCCTCTTTTCTTAGACTTGATCATGTCAAATTCAATTCAGTCAGTAAGGCTAAAGATCTAGGATCGGTTGATAATTTAAATGTCGTTATAACAGGAACTATTGGATCAGAATCAGGAACTAACACTTTATATTTCAAAGTAATCAGTCAGGGTGAATCTGATATTCGAATCACAAGAAATCCGATTAATAAACACACCGATAAATATGTTTCGCTAGGAATTTTGAATGCCAATAAGAAGCCAATGCCTCTAACAGGGGACGGTTTTGCGTACAAGAACGATCTTATTAATACAACCGTCAATGAAAATCTTTTACAACTTCCGCCTGGGATTTTTTATTTCACTGTTACTTCTTCTCAATGGCAATCCGTCCCTTATAGCGTCAATTTAGAAGTTATTCGTTACGTTCAGCTATTTGGAACAGCAACAGGCTCCAACTTGTCTTACGGTCGACTCCCTCTTATCAAGGGCTACGGTACTGCAACCCTATCAAATGACTCTTATGGTACTTTACCCGCTCCTGCAATAATCAAAGCACTTACAGGCTCTGGAGGAGGACTAAAAGATAGTTATGGATTAATAATTATCAACTCGGTCGGAATAGCAGAAGGGCGTTTTGAGCCTTATGGTCGCATGTTGATGTATCACCGTATTCCTTCAGCGACGTCTGAGCTGACATCGTCTAATTACGCTACGCTAACAGTATCCTCTCCGGGCGGTGGGTACTAAATAATAGTCACCTCTCAAGAGCTGTCAAAATAGTAAATGACGAAGAGTTAACTGCAGTATGGCGTTTTCCCAGTATTTTGCGACCGAAATCCTTACTTGGATAAAAGGATCCTCGTTTCCAACTGCTTTAAGCAATGTATACGTCAGTATTCATACTGGCGATCCTGGTACTGCTGGCACTTCTAACGACGTAACATTAACCGTTACGGGAAGTTCAAATAGAACAGCTATATCTGCTTCTGCCTTTACAGGAGTTACAGGAGCCTCTCCTAGTGGTTTTGAAATAAAAAACACCAATACTGTGCAAATAACAACTAATGCACAGAATGGAACACAGCAGACCTTATCTCACTTTGGATTATGGGATGCTCAAACCTCGGGAAATTTCATAGCATCTGGAGCTTTAACTGCAAATGTAGATGTGCAATCAGGCGATACAGTTCAATTCAACGCTAATGCCTTAGCTATTAAGGTGGTCTAAATGACTCTCAACAGAAGATCGAGGCTAGTACGGGAAATGTATCGGCAGAAAGCCGGTAATCAGCAATTCAAGAATTTCGGTAATCTCGTCAACCAAGCTATAGGCGAACCTACTGTTGGTTCTATTGCTCAAGCAGGTTTATCGGGAGTCAGGGGTATAGCTCAAAGAGCATTAGCTGATGCTGGGAGGGTGGTAACTGGAACAACTCTGAAAGACCGAGCCATTGCTCAAGGATTTAGAGATACAGGAAGAAATCCAACATTAGTAGTTGACGCTGTTTCTCCTCCGCAGATTAAAGCTAACTTACCTACAAATAGAGACACATTAGAAAGAAGCAAACCATTACCTCAAGTAGATCAAATACAGGAGCAAACACCAGGTATACCAACACCTGAAAAACTTACAGAAAACAGAAAAAAACAATTAGAAGAATATATTTCTCCAGAAGGATCTGAGGAGGCATGGAATGATTTTTATGATGACTCTAAAAGGCAGGCTGAATGGGAGATTTTAACCAATCAAAACGAACCTAGAACTCAACCCGTAGTAACTGAAAACTTATCTTTTACTGACCAAGTCTTAACACCTCAAAAGAACAATCCAATTAATACGCCCCAGAAGCCCCTAGTCACGTCTAATACAACTGATACTCAAAATCCTTTAGTTCCGACGCCCCAGAAGCCAATCAAACCAACTCCTGCTAAGCCAAAGGTCACTAAAAATACTACTGCATTGCCTAAGCCTAAAAGGAAGTCCTCAGATAAAAAGATAGTTCCTTCAAAAGCAGAAAAAGCTAAAACTAAATCCCTGAAAGAAACAACCGATAAAACAATTAAAAAAGTAGAAGAGACGAAAACAAAAACAACCAGTTCTGGTACTCCTTTAGCCAAAGGCTTTGACGACCAAGTATTGGCTGGGCTATTAGGTGTCGGTATAGGTGTGGGAACTAATCAACTATTACAACCAACCCCTCAACCGAAAGACCCTAATCCACAATACGACCGTTACTACCGTTAAAAGCCCCATAAAAACTTAGGTTTTCCCCCAGGTTGAGATTTAAATCCTTGACCATTTCGAACATCTATATGGATGAATCCTTTACTTCTGTAATCTCCATATCCTCCATCCCATCGTTGCACAAGCCATAGGTGAAATTTATCTAATGTCCTGCCATCGATAGTATAAATATCCATTGCTGTACCTAGTACATGATGAGATTTCTCGCTTCCCCCACACTCTCTGTTAATTGGTTCAGGTCTGTAAAAACTAGTAACCCCTAAAGGCTCTCCCCAAGCATCACGAATTTTGTCATATTCCCTGCAAGTGTTAATTAATGTCTTCTCTATTTCACTACCCACCTCAGGAACTCTTCGTGCGTCGTATTGCAAAATTTCACCAGCTGTTAAATATTTCCCGACAGGGCAAGCAAAATCTAACCAATTAATACCATCCTCTTCTTGAGAATTTCTTGAACTTTTTTCTCTCCAATCTGGCATGTAAATTGCCCACCTATCTCCACTACCTTCAAAGCGAACCCATGCGTAATTCTCTCCTGGTATTTCCTCAACCCTTGTAACTTTAATTGTCGCTCCCTGTTTACACTCTACTTTGCCTGCTGTTGACAAAAAGCGACTGCTAATAGGTGCTTTCTTGAGATCAGTATCTTTGCGACTAATAAAAGTCATTTGACCGTCTGATTCTTGATTCCACATAATACCTTCGATTTTACGACGATTAACTAACCCAGGAAGAATAACATCTTTATCTTTAATGTACAGATTTAAGATTGCAGGTATTTCCTGATACTTCTCAGGATACTGGAAGCCTTCAAATAGTATCTTTGTTATCTCCTCGTATTCGCTATCCTCGTAAAACTTCGCACCAAAATTCCATGCGAAACTCATTAAAACTGCTTGCCTCTTACAACCGAAATAATTCCAGTCAGGGATATTTTCTAAGGCAGGTACAATACTCTTGAGTAATTCTTGTTTGAGATAACTACTACATACATCAAGATGACATGTGTCACCCATCATTACATGGGTTCCATTGGGATATTGAGTTATTCCAGTACAAATCGTAGGAATACCCACGGGATCTAGATAAGCATCCTTCTCGCATCCCTCAAGACTCTGTATTAGATGAACCGCAGAATCTAACGCTAGGGGGTGTATCTTTGTGGATCCGAGCGAATCTTGTCGTTTCTTTCGCCATTGGCTCGCGTCCTTCCAGCATTCCAATAGCCACTTCTTCAGCGTACGATTCACTGTAGCCCTTAGAAACAAGTAATTCGTATAAATGAAGAAAAGAATCTAATTTATCATTAGCAGGCGAAATTTCCTCGCCCCACTCTTCAGCTAGCGCGTCGTGAAAATCAGAATCACCGGCTACCCTCATGTAGGCGAGGAAAGAATATCTTTATTTTAATCTGCTCTTAAATAGATGCAGCGTAAGTTTCTGGGGTAAGGCCAGATTGAGCTATATCTGCTTCTAAAGCTTTATTATGCTGATTCAATGTAATTAAATCTTTTACACCTTCCTGATAATGCTGTGCAACAGCGTTGGCCTTAAGATTTGCATCACTTTCGTTCAACATTGCATCTTTTGCCGCCCTTTCAAAAGCACTCATGTACTGAGGATTTGCTGTAGCTGCATTTACCCTTTCAGCCGCTGTCATTTGTTGAACAGCCGTTCCTGTCCCATCTGAACTGGGAGCACCTGATGGATCCGTCAAGTGAGACGGTCTTCTTACATTTGCTGTCATAAATAAAAGGCCTCGAAAAACGAGGCCACGTAACGACTAAGCTTCGGAAACTAGAACCTTACTACGTAATGCATCTGGAGATGCAGAAGTAAGAACCTTCCAAGCTTCAGCAGGATTGCTATCACTCATATTAGAGAAAGCAGACCAGAAGTCATCAGATCCGGCCTGAACGCCAGGAGCTGGCATATCAAGTTGAGGACGTTGGAATTCTGGAGCCTGTGGAGCTGGAGCCTGTGGAGCTGGAGCCTGTGGAGCTGCCTGAGCTTGTGGAGCTACTTGAGCCTGTGGAGCTGGAGCTTGTGAAGGAGCTGGAGCTTGTGGGGCTGCTTGAGGTTGGAAACGCTGTTCCCCTGCAGCGACTTCTGCTGCTAGGCGATCACGAGCTAATTCAGTTGGATAAGGACCTTCTGGACCGAAGAATTCGTTGACGTAAGAAGAAAGCATTTCAGGGTTAGTCAACATTACATGGTATGCAGCATTGTCTTCTGCTGCTGCACCAATCACTTTTTTAGCTTTATCTAAAGAGCCTTGCATTGCCTGAACCTTTTCTAAGGTTTCAGATGTCTGCTTAGCTTGAGTTAATAAAGCATCTTCAACTACACAAGCATATCTATTTAATAGTGCTGGTGCTTCTGCTCCGAAGTGGTTTAATACTTCAAGACTTTCTTTGCTTACGCTTCCTAGATACGCGTCTGGACTTGGTGCGTTCTGCTCTGCTTGCAAGCTCTGCACCTGTTCCTGTGTCAACTGGGGCTGCACCTGCTGGGGTGCTACCGCCTGGGGTGCTACCTGCTGTGAATAAGCCTGCGTTGCTTGGGGCCATGAGGTCGGGGTCCCCGAAATTGATGGAGCCGCTTGGTAACCTTGAGGCGCTGCCTGCGAGACCGCCGGTGCTGGAGTCTGTGGGGTCGGTGTTGAGTAAGCTGCCTGCGGTTGGGAGGGCTGCTGAGTGCTCAGGTTCTCTGACAACCTGTTGTACGCCTCCTGCCAAGGATTGACCGCCTGTGGAGCCGCCTGTTGTGCCACCTGGGGAGTCGAGTCCACCGTAGGTGTCTGGGGTGAAGCTTGGGCGGT
>CETB01016393.1_pt1 | contig 11069 bp, 8 predicted proteins | sample 356381 | NCBI WGS metagenome assembly CETB01 (sample SAMEA2622545, study PRJEB7988) | marine metagenome | biome: marine biome (ENVO:00000447); feature: deep chlorophyll maximum layer (ENVO:xxxxxxxx); material: "saline water (ENVO:00002010), including plankton (ENVO:xxxxxxxx)" | depth 155 m | reverse complement strand
TTGGTTGAAACCGACCACTTAACCAGGATTCGATAACTGTAGGAAACAGTCCATACACTCCCATTAAAATCACTGGTAGCATCATAAGTAGAATACAACGGAGTTGTGTATGAACAACTTCCTGAGGATACATTTGAGGTCCCGATGTAAGAACCAGTTGTTGAGTTGTACCTCTTTAGGATAGGAGTGGTATAAACTGTGGTTGATGAATAAGTTGCAGAGATATATTCATCTCCATTGACGATAACAAATCCACGATAATTGGATGTTGAAGAAGTGAGTGAAAATGAAGAAAGAGGTTTAGTGGAGCCAATAAATCCTAGGTCACCGTTTGCAGCAAACCCTCCAGTATTGTTGATTGTACCAGTTGATGTAGCTTCAGCAGAGCGGTCTAATCCATTGACATTGTTAGTTGGATTGCCCACCAACTCGACTTGGTCATTTTTAATATCAAGATTATATCGATTTCCATATGCAAAACCTGGCGGAGTTCCCACCCATTGACCTGAACCAGCACCGCCAAATTCAGAGTTAGTAGTCATGTTACCCCATGAAGTTGAGGAAGGTTGTCCTGCAATGTCAAATGTTGCAGAAGAAACCTCTGCACCATATGGGAATGTAAGGTTCCCCGCAAAGCCATCTCCTGTTCCAGTGAAAGTATGAGTATAAGATGTAGAACCATCTTGAAATTGCGTTTCAGTAACATCTGCTAACGCCATTGGAGATAGTACTGAGATAACGAAAATTGCCGTTAGGAATAGTGATTTTTTCATCTCAAACCCGCCTCTTCGCCCTGTGGGCCTTCGGCCCACGTGTTTACATCCCATTTCAACTATACTCCGTCAAGTCATTATCAAGAAAAGCAAAAATCGAATAAGAAGCCTGACTTTCGCCAAACAGGTGAGACACATGGGATGGTGGGATAATCAACACGGAAATCAACTCAGAATATCAGGGACCGCTACGTTCGCATTCGCTTTACTGACTACCATGTCGGCAGCACAATTGATGTTCTTACAAGACAACGCTGACTTTGCAGATTATACTGGTTTGGCAATCGTTCTAATCGTAATTGGCGCAATCGGACTTGCTGTGTCAGCTCCTGCATTCATCAATTTGAATGCTAGAGCCAGTACTTTAGAGAGAATCAAGACTATCAAATCCACTTCAGAATTGAGAAAAATGAAGGCTGATGGAGATGAAGCAGCCCGAATCCTAGGTGGCGGCCATGAAGAAGCATGGAATGCATTCCTTCAAGAGAAGGGATTGAAGAAGCGTTGACCACTGGGTAGTTGTAATGGGCGAATACGATCCGATGCGCACTCTCGTCCGCGAACTCGTATTAGCGGCGGGAATGATTACGCTACTAGTGCTAGCAATGTGGGCCCATACTGGTTCAATGCCCCCGTTAGTCGTGGTAGAATCGAATTCTATGCAACATGATTCAGATGGTGAAATCGGTACTATTGACGCTGGAGATTTGGTTCTTGTACACGCACCAGAGGATAATCGAATAGTCACATTTGTAGAAGCAACCGACTCTAAATCGGACTACTACGGCTATGAATCTCTAGGAATGGAGGGTGATGTAATCATCTATGAACGTAATGGAGAGAGTGATAGTACACCAATTATTCATCGAGCATTGTTTGAAATTGTAATTGGACAATCAGAACCTGTAGAGAATCAAAGCCAGTGTGAAGGAGGAGTATTCTGGGAAGATGTTTGTATTACGTCTTGGTCTGTTCCCGGTTCTGACCAAGTTAATGTCAAGGAAATCAACCTAATTTTTGATGGAGAAAATACTGGGAAATACGCTTGTGAAGGAATTGCTGCACAGCATGGTTCCGAATGGTTCAGCGTTGAGAATTATACTCCAATGAACCCGGGTTACATCACTTTGGGAGATAATAATGATTGTAATGATGACCAAGGAGTATTCGAATTCGCTCAAGGGCTCTCATCTATCCACAGTGGAATGATTAGACCTGTTCAAGAAGATTGGGTTATTGGCATCTCAGGTGCTGAAATCCCTTGGCTAGGAACTGTGAAATTGATGGTCAGCGGAGGAGATTCTCCTGGCGTTAGCCAAGTACCTGGTCAATCATTCATATTCCTAATTTTATTCGTAGGAGCGGTTTTGGTTGCTCCAATTGTAATTGAACCAGTAATCAAGAGAATTTTACGAAATTCTCCAGAAGCGATTGAGGCTGAGCTCGAGGATGCAATAGCAATGATTTATTCTTCCGAAGAAGAATAATCCGATTTGGTTCCTGCAAGTTTGTAATCTGCGCTGTCAAGTCTGAATTCAACATACCTAACCTCATCATTGATATCTGAAAGATTGGCTTGGTCTAGTAATTTTTCAACACGATCTCTTGTTCTCTTTAGGCTAGACAATCGTTGTTGCTTAGTCTTTGGAATTCTTAAATCTCCTCGCATATCTTTTAGCCAATTCTCCAAAAGATTGGACGCCCAATCAATTGATTGAACTCTAGGAGCTAGTAGTATCTCATTCGAGCGATGTCTAATTCTTACGAAACCATCGGGCATCCTTCTAGTTTGAATTGAATTAGGTTGATGCCATTGGCTTTGGCGAATAATTAGTGAGTCTTCTTCGACAATTTCCTCACCTTCTGTCGACAAATCCATAATCGCAACCCTATCGGAAAGACGAATCAATAATTGGACAAAATCATCATCTTGCGCCCATACAGAAATCTCAGCGGGTTCCTCGCCCAGTGCTTCGACAATCCATGATTTCACTTCATGCCCCACTGCGTCCATGCTAATGCCAAGCAGGCGCCCTTCAAGAACTACTCGACACGGGATTGAAGTGTGAGTGCTGAGTGGGCAGTGCATGGCAAGTGGTTTCCTGTCGGTTCAATTCGGCTGGACTGAAGTCTTGCTACTAGTCTTGGCGTGGTATTTACTGCTAAGATATTGGGAAAATAGTGGTAAACTCGATGAATGGAATGCTTCGAGAATTTTCTTCGGAATGGTCCTAATGGTCCGAACGGCCAAAGGGAAGATATCGCTAGAGAAAGTATCCAAGCCTCGTAAATTTTGGCGAGCATACGGTGAATTATCTCTATGGGTCTGTTGGGGTGCAATGTTTATTGTGGCTGCAGGAATTATTCTTGCAGTTATATCGGCTATTATCATGGGAAATCAGGCTGAAGCCAGACCTGTTTCCGAATTGGTTGCAATTCCAGGCCTAAGTCCAATTATTCCACTAGGATGGGGAGTTATCGCATTTGTAGTGTGCCTAGTGATACATGAATTCGGCCACGGCATACAGGCACGTGCGCATGGAATGCGCGTACGCAATTTCGGCCTACTAATGGCTGGACCTTTGCCATTAGGTGCATTCGCTGAACCAGAATACAATGAAATTGCTAACTCTCCAAGACGCGAAAGACAGAGGATGTTTGCTGCTGGGCCAGCAACCAATATTTTCGCTGCATTCATTCTCATCGTTATTTTGGGGCAAGTAGCAGGACAATTTTCAGCAGCAGATCCTGGTGTTCACTCCAGCCAAATCATCGTAGATTCTGGAGCGGATGAGGCTGGGCTAGAAGCATGGGATGTAATCACTCTAATCAACGGTAGTGAAATTCGTAATTCTAACGATTTCGTAGATGTGATGGGGGGATTGTCTGCAGGTCAAATTGTTCCAATGGAAGTTGTAAGGTATAGCGATGGGACTACTGAAACGCTAATGGTTAATCTTACAGATAAATACCAATATTACCTCGACCTTGGATACGAAGAAGATTTGTTAGAATCGATGGATATCGAGCAAGGAGATGCATTCTTGGGGGTTCAAAACCTAGCCGGAGGAACTGCAGGAGTTGACCGCCTAGCAGGTTGGGCACACCCAGATTTTGAGACCAGCATTGTAGGTTACCTAATCAGTGTTCCAATCAATACTGGTCAAATTTTGATAACTCCATTCGAATACCAAGGAGTGGCGATTCATCCGGCGCAAGAAGAAATGCTCGATTCCGGTGATGGTTGGCTTGCATCTACTATCGGATTGAGTGGCCTTTTGTTCTTGGTTAACCTACTATTTTGGTTGATTTGGGTGAATATTCTGCTTGGATTCACTAACTTATTCCCAATGATTCCTTTCGATGGTGGCCATTTGTTCAAGGACATGGTTCATGGAATCATGACTGGAATTAGAAAACTAGGAAAGAAAACTGGTCTGTACAAAGTACATCCACTTTGGGTCGAACATTTCACAAGAAAAGCATCTTCACTCTCATCGATGATTCTGTTCATTGTTTTGATAGTCCTCATCGGTGCACCATATCTGTGATTCGCAGTTGTGAAGGTTCTGATTCTTCTACAGTGCTCAAATCAACTGCCTTGATTCTCTTATCCAGAGATTCTAGTGAAGTGCTTGCCTCTTTTCTACATACTAATGATAAGAATTTATGCAGTGGCATTCCTTTTTCCCAATCAAGGAACGGTTTGCCGTTTCTTGTCAGAGGAAGTTCTGGAATTCTTCTAGTTAGCATTCCTAATCTGCCAGTTAAACGACCAACTTCCACTCTGAAAATGCGCCATGAGTCTCCTCTAACCCCCTTTAATCTGTAGGCATAAAGTGGCATCAATTTACAACGCTTACCTTCGTAAATCATAGCTTGATACTGATCCCATGTCCTTCCTGAGAGATACAATTTTGATTTTTTGGAAGTTTTCACTTCGATAGGGAAACAAAGGTCTCCTCTAAGAGCGAGTAAATCGCCGCTTCCTTCCATTCCGGAACCTGCTGCTCTGACTACTAAGAACGGTCTTTCGATTACTTGCCTAGCTTTAGCTTTAGCAACTGCATCGCATGACCTAGTAACCGCATCTACTCCTTTTGGTACACCTGCGAGAACTGCGCGAAGTTCTCTCTCATACTGTCCTGCCACAATAGAGAATCAATGTCAAGTGCTTTTGATGATATCGCTGTTTACGCGTCACATTGAAGCGTGATTAGCACTAGGACGGTATGTGCGCCGAATAGCGGTCAGAACGGATAATTTTCGACTTTCTTTCCATTTGATGCGAGAGTTAAAGAGAAGAAAATGTGAATTCGTAATGTTAGCCTCTGGTGAAAAATGGGATGGTATACTACTAACTTCACCTGAAGAAGTTCAAGATGGTGATATCCCAGCAACAGAAGATACACTCGAAATCTCTGTAGAAAGGGCGATTCAAGCATCTAGAGGATTAGATTCCGCCATACAATTGGTGTTCGGAGTAGACCCTGGGCCTAGACCTGGAATTGCTTGGTTAGCAGACGGAATTGTTGTTGGAAGTGCTCAACTCGAGCAAATTGAAGTTGTTGCAGAGCATATAATCGGTTTATCTTCAGCTGTAAAACATAAGAGAATGTGTGTCAAAGTCGGTGACGGCGCTCCACTAATTAGAGACAGAATCATCAATCAATTAATTCTCAAAGGAATTGAAACATTACAAGTAAATGAATACCGAACCAGCCGAGGTTCAAGAATCAAAACGCATCAACACGCAGCAACTAGAATTGCATTGATGGGAGGAACTAGAGTCGATGACATTAGGGAATTGAATCCCACTGAAGGAGATTTGAAAGAAATTCAAAGACAATCAAGAATCATGAGTTCTGGCAATCTAACAATATCTACAGAATTAGCAAGACTAGTCGCTTGTGGAGATTTATCTATGGAAGATGCAATCAGGAGAGCCTGACACGATATCTTTCTCTTCCTTTCGAGTACAGAGTAATTACTCCACTTGATGAGACACAAATTGCAATTGAGTCTGCCAACTGACTGATTGCCCTAGCAGCAAGATGCCTGCCTCCTTCTCCAGGTTTCGGATTGATTCCTGCTGGGACTTGCACATATCTTCCAGCATCGCTGGCTATTCCTTTAGAATTGAATAGAATCGCTCCATCTAACCAAGCGAATTCGGCTAAAGTTTCATGATTATTTTGAACTGATACACTTTTTTTGGCATCGGAGTGGCCTTTGAAAGGATTGAGAACTAATGCCGTTGTATATCTTCTGAGTTTAGGCACCGAACCTATCGCAAATAATGCGCCAACTGCATGACCTTCGCGACCACGCCCCCCAATATGTCTTGCCAACTCCATCAGTTTAGCAAGTACTTCGATTTCCATATCATGCTCATTAGCCATTATCGCCAACTTGTTTGATGCTAGAGTACTTGCCTCAATGACAATCACTCCATCCATTGGTTCACCCATGATTGCTAGAATCCTATCATTCGATTTGAAGCGGCCTTCACCTAAACCTTGTAGAATGATGTCGTGAAGGCTATTCAAAACTGATAACCCTTGAGAAGATAGTGAATCCTCGAGAACTTCGACCTCAAATCCTAATTCTTTGAGATTATCACTAACCTTTGAAGATGAAGTAAGTGTAACGAGCCTCATCTTCTTAGGAAGGATTTCTCTGATTCTCTTGACTGTTCGTGAATTGTTTGAAAGTAAGACTGCTGCAGAAAAATTTGAGCGGTCATTTTCGATTGCCGAAGCCACCAAATTTGGCAGATCGACCATTTAATCCCCTCATTGCATGGTGGTATCGATTCCCGGAAGTTGATCTTCAGATTCTCGATATACTGTACGCATGTTTTTAATGAAATTCTTTTCTTTAACAACAATATTGTATTCCTTGATTCCTGGGTTTTTTTCACCATCCATCAACCCGAGTAGAGTCTCAAGTGTTAGACGTGCACCTTCACGATGAGGGTATGCGAAAACACCCATGGATAACGGTGGAGCCATCACGACTTTGACTCCCTTCATTCCTTTCAATGTATCAAACAGGTTGTGATATGCTTGTGGAAGTAGATCTCTTCTTGACTCATCTTGATTTGGTCTGCGACAATCAGGGCTTACAACGTGAATAATGTGCTTGAAGCGTTCTTTCAGATTGAACGGTTTTGACACAACATTTGTTGTAACTGGACAAGGCGGTAAATTCAATTTTCTTTGCTCTACGCTTACACCACGGCAAAATTCGCGAAGTTCATCTCCTGCGGCTTTGTGAATTTGTGCATCCAAACCCTCCCTTCCAGATAGTCGGTTATTAGCAGGAGTGACTACAGCATCAGCTTCTTGTAAATGGAGTTCCCCCCCTATGACTCGAACTACTCCCCATCGGCAAGTTCGCGCCATGTACAACTCGACCATGTTTTGAGCAGGGGGGGCCGTCCTTCATATACACATTGACGATTTTAGCAAAAATAGGCTAATTTTAGCACATACAATCAATCGAAGTGACTTTGAATAATCATCATGCCCATAGTAATATGTCCCCCGCTCGAAAAGCGCTTTTTTTAGTCGCGCTTTTCGTGATTAGTACGATTCATTTGCCAAATGAAAAAATCGAGATGAATGAAATTAGTGATGAGATATTCAATGGATTTAGCGTCGGTAATGACATTTGGAATGAAACACCTCTCGGCTCGATTGCGGTTCCAGGTGGTTTTGAACTCTCAACTGCGGTCGACTACAGTGACGTTGCGGTTTTAATTAACAATAAATCTGAAGCAAGTCGTACTATTGGATGGGCTTTCGTGACTGCAAGAAACATTAGTGCAGACAGAGTATTTGTTTTCGATAATTCATCTAATCCAACTGGAGAGACTATCAATAGAGATCAATTCAACACATATTTCCTAGACCCATTCAAAGTAATGCTTTCTAATTACAATGGAACTGATATCAATTATCTAGTCACAACTAAAGGAATTCCATTAAGAGTAAATGGAGGTAACAACAAAGCTTCCTTTGATCAAGAAATATCATTGGCAGGTGGCACCTATGATTCAGATATAGGAGCAGACTGGTGGAGTAATCACGACTATGGCCCACTTGCGGGCAAACAGATGAAGGAATTTACAAGAGATGAGTATGGATTTTTCCTAGTCACAAGGTTGACGGGTTATACCGTTGACACTGCCCTGGAGTTGATTGAAAAAGCAAACAACTCGTATGGTTCAAGAGGTATGCATGTATTGGATTTAGCAACAAACCGAAACGATACTGGTTACAAATTTTGGAACGATGATTTGTATGTTGCAAATAGCACACTTAATGGCAGTATGAACTTGCCAGTTTATTTCGATGAAGAAACCGAATTTGTAACAAATATGTCCAATGTTCTCGGTTATGCATCATGGGGCAGCAATGATGGAAATTGGAACAAAAATTATCTCGCGAATGGTGGCTTTGATACACTAGATTCCTCATGGTCTAGCGGTTCGAGATATTGGAATATCTCTGGCCCAACGGTTTCTGCAGGTGATGAGTTCAACTGGTCGTATCAGACATCTAACAAACAAGGTGGGAATGGAGCATTCGAAGCTTCGATTTCTTCTGAATGCAGTCAAGAATCTGGTTATCTGCTACCCGGAATGTATGCTGAATATTTCGATAATGAAGGAATTAGTTTCAATGCCGCATCTATGCCTACTCTTATCGATAGAACTCCCGACCATATCAGATTAGAAAGCGATCTTGCATACTCCTCATCTGGAAATGCATACCCTGGTTTGGATGACCGATTCAAAAACAACTGGGGTGCGAGATTTAGTGGCTTAATCGATGTACCAGAATCAGGAAATTGGACTTTTTATCTGAATACAGACGATGGTTCTGAGTTATGGATTAACGGCGCAAGTGAAATCCAGAATTATGGAATGCATGGGATGCGGGAATATTCCTCTACATTGAATCTAAGCGAAGGGTATCATGATTTCAGAATTGAATTCTTCCAAGGAGGAGGGCCGCATGGATTGAGATTTTCTTGGGAAGGCCCAAATGTGAGTAAAACAACAGTTCCTGCTTCCGCTTTCTTCGTATCAGGAGATTATGTTCCCAAATCTGAAAATCTAATTCACAGATGGGATTTCGAAGAAGGCAGCGGAACACAATCTAATGATAGCATCGATAATAACTCAGACTTCACATTGTATGGAATGAACTCTTCTAATTGGAAGAATTGTATTGATGGAAACTGCTTGTGGTTTGATGGAACTGATGATTATGCCAAAGTAAATGTCGATGATTGGTTGGGTAATTTCACTATCAGTCAATGGGTTTGGGCCAACACATCAAACCAATCTAACTATGCTTCTACATTTGCAATAGACGATAATGCAGGTTCAAATCAATCATTCCAACACATGATTTCTGGCGGTGAATGGAAACTACATAACAACCAAACTAAGTCATTTGGAGACGTTATTCCGCAAAAGTGGAGCCACTTGGTTACTGTGTTTGAAACGGGTGAAACCAGACAGTACATGGATGGAGTTCTGGTAAATTCAAACTACTATCCTAACGGTTCTGTCAATAACTTTGACTTGTACAAACTTGGAGTAAATCGAGCCGGCAACTCACATTTTGAAGGCATGATTGACAATGTGATGGTTTGGGATACTGCCCTCAGTAATAGTTCAATCACGGTCCTTAGTAGAAACATAATCGACAATTGTACGGCCTATTCAGGTAATGGTCAGGGGGTTGCATATCTCGAAACTACGCATGATATTCCTACTAACTTCACCAACCATGCATGGGTAGTATATGCCCACGGTAAGAGGGATGGAGACGTATTTGGAGAATATGAGCTTCAAGTTACATCATACGATTCTAACGGGGCCGAACTTAGTTACAATGAATCTTCAAAACAAGATTACACCGCGTCATGGAACTCTGAAACAATGCGCTTTAGGCCTCATGAAAATGCTACCAGTTTGAAAATTAGAATCTCGCTTGACATTGTTCCTACATCAACTGAAGGTTCTCTATTCGTTGATTCTACTGTTTTGCGAGTAATTAGACCGCACATGGATTGGGTAAACGGTTCAATTGTCGAAACCGCAGTTAGTACAGGTGCTCGATCTTTCAATTGGGGTACAACATACGGTCAATCACTAGTTGCTGATATTCTTGAAGACGGCGCAAGTGGTATCAAAGGATACGTGTACGAACCATATCTAACCGCTGTATCATCTCCTAGCGTACTACTCTCATCTTATGCAAGTGGGTTCAACCTTGCTGAGTCCTATGCTGCTGCCAACACTATGACTAGTTGGATGGGCGTTGTTGTTGGTGACCCTAAGATGAGCCCTTACGCTGACATCGTTCACGATATCGACATCATCGATGTAAGAGTTGTAGAAAATGTGTCAAGAAATCAGAATTTCCAGATTGAAATAGCAATCCAAAACATTGGTCCTGGAACAGCGATTGGTAATCTGAAGGTAATCGACAAATTAGGTAGCCTAGTCTTGGTGAATCAAAGTGTGATGATGCCAAATGGCGCAGAGAATGGTAGTAGACAAATCATCAAGTTACAATTGAACACATCTCGTGAAGGTTGGAATAATCTAGCGGTGCGCTGGGAAGCTACATCGATATTGAACCCAGAACGAAATATCGACAATAACCTGGTCGACTACACTCTTTGGGTAAACAGCGCACCTGTAATCGAAGACATTTTTTGTGATTCATCACAATATAGTAGAGGGGATAGATTTGTTTGTAGTATTGAAGCCAGTGATGATAGTGGTATTCTAACTACAGATATTGCATGGCGAATCACAAATGGTAACAACAGTACTGAATGGATTTGGAAAGGTACAGGTAGTCAAGATGGTTTCTTGTGGTGGACAACCATTGACCTGCCCTCAGATGTAGAGTTAGGAATGCTAGATATCATGGCAAATTCAACTGATGAGTCGAATATTTCGACCATATCTATCGCTTCAGGAATTGCACAGATAACCGATGCACCAGCGTTTTGGTATGGCATTCACGTATCGGGTGTAGATGATCCTGAATGGGGTGGTGCTTCTGTACTAACTTCCTACCCTGCTATTGGTGTACTCAGAGGGCATGTCCTAACACTGAGAGCATGTGTACTCGATACCGATCATGACCTTTCTTCTCAAGCACCATTATTTTCCACAACTCGAGGACAGATTGACGGGCTGACACACGTTGCTGGAAGTAGTTCTGACCAACATTGTTACATCGCATCATTTACACTACCTAC
>CETB01358595.1_pt1 | contig 11083 bp, 10 predicted proteins | sample 356381 | NCBI WGS metagenome assembly CETB01 (sample SAMEA2622545, study PRJEB7988) | marine metagenome | biome: marine biome (ENVO:00000447); feature: deep chlorophyll maximum layer (ENVO:xxxxxxxx); material: "saline water (ENVO:00002010), including plankton (ENVO:xxxxxxxx)" | depth 155 m | reverse complement strand
AAAACAAACATGGATGAATTTGCAATGGGCTCCTCAAATGAAACAAGCTTTTTCGGAAGCGTGCATAATCCTTGGAAAAAAGGTTTTGTTCCTGGGGGAAGCTCTGGAGGATCAGCAGCGGCAGTTGCAGCTGGTATAGTTCCTGCTGCAACTGGAACGGATACAGGTGGATCAATTCGGCAACCTGCTGCACATTGTGGAATTACAGGATTAAAGCCAACTTATGGAAGAATTTCAAGATGGGGAATGATAGCCTTTGCCTCAAGCCTAGATCAAGCCGGACCACTTGCTAGAAATGCAGAAGATTGTGCAATTTTGCTTAACTCAATGTCAGGATATGATTTAAAAGATACGACATCGTTGAATTCTGATGTACCAAATTTTTTAGAAAATATTAATCAATCTATTAAAGGAATAAAAATAGGTATTATCAAAGAATTTAATCTTTCTGATCTAGATGCAAAAATTCAAAAGCGTTTTGATGAATCTAAAAAAGCCTTTGAAAAATTGGGAGCTGAATTCATTGAGGTCTCACTTTCAAATATTTCAGAATCTGTTCCAACATACTATTCTATCGCTCCAGCAGAATGCTCATCAAACTTATCGAGATTTGATGGCGTGCGATTTGGACATAGGGCTGAAAATACAGATGATCTCAATGATCTCTATATAAAATCAAGAAGTGAAGGATTTGGAGATGAGGTAAAGCGAAGAATACTTATTGGTACTTATGCGCTTTCTGCAGGTTACTATGATGCCTACTATAAAAAAGCACAGCAAGTTAGAAGGTTAATAAAGAATGATTTTGACCAAGTATTCAAATCTGTAGATTTATTGATGACCCCTACTTCTCCAAGCACTGCTTTTAAATTCGAAAGCAAAGGTACCCAAAATCCAGTTGAGTTATACCTTGAAGATCTTTTTACAATTTCATCGAATTTAGCTGGATTGCCTGCAATCTCAATACCTCATGGACAAGTGAACTCATTACCAGTGGGATTACAATTAATTGGAAATTTTTTAAGAGAGGATCTTTTGCTTAATGTTTCGCATATTTTTCAACAGAACTCTAACTTTCACAATGCAAAACCAAATTTGGAGAATTTTTAATGAGTTGGGAAACTGTAATAGGCCTTGAAACTCATGTTCAACTATCAACAAAAACAAAATTATTTTCAAGGGCCTCAACTAATTTTGGAGCAAGTCCTAACACAAATGTAAATTTAATAGATTGTGGTCTCCCAGGAGTTCTGCCATCTGTTAATAAAGAAGCATTTTATAAAGCCATCAGATTTGGAATGGCTATAGGTGCTCATATTAATCAAACCTCTATTTTTGATAGAAAAAACTATTTTTATGCTGATCTACCAAAGGGATATCAAATTACCCAAATGGATTTGCCGATTGTATTAGGGGGGTCAATAGAAATTTCGACGGATGATTTAACTAAAATAGTTAACATTACAAGAGCGCATTTGGAAGAAGATGCTGGAAAATCAATTCATGACGAATTTGAAGGCTTCTCTGCAATAGATCTTAATCGAGCGGGGACTCCTCTTTTAGAAATAGTTTCTGAGCCTGAAATGTCAAGCGCTAAAGAGGCAGTAGCATATATGAAAACAATCCATCAGCTTGTTACCTACCTAAATGTATCTGATGGAAACATGGCTCAAGGATCTCTAAGATGTGATGCAAATGTTTCCATTAGAAAAATTGGAGATAAAAAGCTCGGAACAAGAACAGAAATTAAAAATATTAATTCTTTTAAATTTATTGAAAAAGCTATTAATTTTGAAATTAAAAGACAAATTAAAATTTTGGAGAGTGGAGAAAAAGTTATTCAAGAAACACGGCTTTATGATAGTGCTAAAGATGAAACACGGCCTATGAGATCTAAGGAATTTGCAAATGACTACAGATATTTCCCAGAACCAGATCTTTTACCAGTAGTAATTTCAAATGAGGAAATGCAAGAAATTAAAGATAAATTTCCTGAACTTCCAAAGGAAAAAGAGTCTCGCTATCAAAAAGAATATGGTTTATCAGCATACGATGCACAAATTATTGCATCATCAAAGTCCATGGCTGATTTCTTTGAATCTGCCATAGAAAATATAGAAAATTACTCTCTGCTAGCAAATTGGTTAATTGGTGAAGTAAGTGCATATCTAAATAAAGAACTTATTGAAATTAAAGAATCTAAATTAAATCCAAAAAATATGGCTATGCTTATTAACCGAATCGATGATCAAACTATTTCAGGTAAAATTGGCAAATCTATTTTTGAAGAAATGTGTATGAGCGGCTCTTCACCAGATAAAATTATTGAGTCTCAAGGCTTAAAACAAATTACTGATGATGGCGCAATTGAAAAGATTATCGATGAAGTTATAAATAATAATACTAAACAAGTTGATGATTACAGAGCTGGAAAAGATAAACTATTTGGCTTTTTTGTTGGTCAAGTGATGAAAAAAACTCAAGGTAAAGCTAACCCTCAAACGGTAAATAGAATCCTAAAAGAAAAGTTAACAAAATAATCTATCCTTTAAAAGGATCTAAAATCATTGATTTGATATTATTTGCTAAGTTTCCATGAACGCCAACGTTTTTTAATTCTTCTTTATTATCTTTTGGCCAATAAAAAGTTTTAAATACGTGATCCCATATAATAAGGTTATTTCCGTAATTGTGATTTGCTATTTCTGGCTTAAAATTATGATGCCATCTGTGCAGTTCTGGTCCGGAAAAGAAATAATTTAAAATTCTTTGATCTTGCTTAGCATTAACATGTTGCCAAAAGCCATGAACAGTGCTGAAAATAGTTACTAATGCAATAACCTTAGCATCTGCACCTACTATTAATAACGGCACTATTCCGCAAACCTGAAGCAGTGTCACATCAACATAATGAAATCTTGTTGCATTGAACCAGTAAAGTCTTTGAGGATTGTGATGAATACTATGAAACCTCCACAAAAACGGAATCTCATGACAGCCCCTATGAAACCAGTAAAGTCCAAACTCAGAAATAATTAAAGCAAAAACCAGTTGTGAAAATATATTTAAATCTGATGGCCAAAGATCAAAACCTCCTCCAGCAAATTTTAAAGCTATAGAAGTAAGAAAAATTTGTAACAATTGACTTTGAAATACAATGTAATTTAAAACAAAAAGTGACGCATCTGGAAAAAAATTTTCTTTTAAGTTTGGTCTCCAATCTTTGTATAAAGGTACAAAGAACTCTCCAATTACTGTAAACAAAATTGAACCAATGCCAGCAAAAAGCAAGACTTCTAATTCGCTAAACCCATTTTCGAGTAATAAAATTGAGGTACTCAGAACAGAAATTATGCAGATTAAGTATCCAAACCTAGAAAAAACTAGTTGCATAAGTTAAAAAATATTCTAGTTTATATAACCCACATAGATAAAGTTTCTGCAATATATGCTGGTTTTTCAACACCTTCTATCTCCATAGATACAGATGCTTTAACTAGATATTGACCCGGATTTTTTTCTATAATGTCAACAATTGTTGTGTGAAGCCTCACTCTAGAATCAACTGCTACTGGACTTAAAAATCTGACTTTATCAAGTCCATAATTTAAACCCATTTTTGCCCCTTCAACTACTAGTGCTGTATCTTTACCAAGGCCAGCAACCAATGATAGCGAAAGAAAACCATGTGCAATTGTTGAACCAAATATAGGAGTAGCTTTTTCAGAGTCCACATGAATAAATTGATGGTCTTCTGTAGCATCTGCAAATTTATTAATTCTATCCTGATCAACTTTAAACCATTCAGTTGCTTCTAACTCCTTTCCAACATAATCTTGTAAATCCTCAGGTTTAACTATTGTTATTGCCATTTTATTTCTCCATTAAATGATCTTTATAATCTTCTCTTAATTCAACCTTTTGTAATTTTCCAGTTGCTCCATGTGGGAGCTCTTTTACAAAAATAATATCATCGGGCAGCCACCATTTTACAACTTTCTCTAAAAGAAAATTATTAATCTCTTCCTTGTCCATTTTGTTACCGTCTTTTGTTATTAAGAATAATAATGGTCTTTCATCCCATTTTGGATGAGGTACCCCAACAACACATGCTTCAAGTACATTTTCATGAGTAAGTGCAGCATTTTCTAAATCTATCGAGCTAATCCATTCTCCACCAGTTTTTATAACATCTTTAGCTCTATCAACAATTTGCATACAACCATCAGGATGAATTGTTGCAACATCGCCAGTATCAAACCAGCCTTCCTTATCTGCTGCAGGACCATCTGCTTTAAAATATGTATGCATTATCCATGGACCTTTTACCTTCAGAGCCCCGCTAGCCTCTCCATCTCTTGGAAGTTCATTATTTTCATCATCAACTGTTTTAATCTCTACACCAAACATCGGATATCCTTGTTTTGTTTGAAGCTGATATCTTTCCTCTTTAGGAAGACTCATGGTTTTCTTTGTTGGAGCATTTATAGTTCCTAATGGACTCATTTCAGTCATTCCCCATCCATGGGTTAAAAATGCGTCGTGCTCTTCATCAAATGCTTTAATCATTGCGTATGGAGCTGCAGAGCCTCCAACCAAAACTTGATCAACTGTATCTAGCTTAAGACCTTGTTCTTCTAGATATTGTAATAATCCAAGCCAAACAGTTGGAACACCGAGCATTGTGTCAACTGATTCTTGCTTTACAAGCTCATATAAGGATTCTCCATCTAAAGCATGGCCTGGTAGTACCAAAGTTATACCACCGATTAAAGCACAATAAGGTACACCCCAAGCATTGACATGAAACATTGGAACAACTGGCAAAACTGAGCTTGAAGAGTCCAAACCCATTGCTACAGATATAGAAATTGCATGCAACATAGTCGATCTGTGTGAATATAACACTCCCTTTGGATTACCAGTAGTACCAGAGGTATAGCACAAAGCAGCTGCATCATCTTCATTTATATCCGGCCAATCATATTCATCAGATTCACCCTTAATTAATTCGTCATAACTTAAAGCATCAGTAAGATTATTTTTTGGAATTGCGTCTTTCGATGAAGCGATGATTATTTTTTTAACAGTTTCTAATTTCTCTTTAACGCTTTCTACAAGAGGGATGAATGTAGGATCAACAATTAAAACCTCATCTTCAGCATGATTAAGTATATAAATTAACTGATCAGGAGAGTATCTTGGGTTTAGGGTATGCAAGATGGCCCCCATTCCAGATACAGCAAAATAAGTTTCAAAATGTCTGCTGTTATTCCAAGCTATTGTTGCAACTCGATCATGAGCATTGACGCCAAGTTTTGTTAAAGCATTAGCAAGCTTTTTAGAACGTTTGATTGACTCTCCATATGTGCTTGAAACTATGGATCCATCAACTTCTCTTGAAATTAATTTTCCATCAAAATTATATTTTTCTGCATGTGAAATAGCTTCTGGGATAGTTAAGTCCCAGTTCATCATATTTCCTTTCATTGAAATAACCCCTTTTATTTGAACTTATATTCTAAATCTTTTTTTTAGAGCATTGATAGATTCATCATTTTGCTCCTTCAAAATAAATCTTAACATATGTAAGTATGAATAAACCTCGATTTTGACTGGATGATGCCATGACCACAGCAAACTTTCGATATTTGATAAATCATTCTGATGATCTTTCATAGAAATTTCGAATTTAAAAAAATTAAGAACTTCAATAAACTTGCTAGGAAAATTCTTTTTTGAAAAGTACTCTTCAATCGATATCTCTATATTATTTATAAAGTTCCCAAAAAAATCTAGGCAAATCAAATCCACTTCTATAAGACCGGTAGGATTAATCATTAAACCATTAAGATTTTTTGCAGCCTCTAATGACATAGATTTATATGACTCAAGAATAACTTTTGGACCACAATAGTCATTAGCATAGAAGTTATCCCAAAAAATTAGAGGTCTTTGAAAAAGATTATTCCACTCTGCAATTTCCTCAGCAGATGAGTGCTGAGAAACCACATTAGAGCCTGTCCAAAAAATTGGTACTGATGGATGAAGGGTTTCCTTGAAAGAAATTAAGTAATCGCTTGAATAAATATTTGGCAAAGCTAATGATGACGCATACTCTTGTGGTACTGTAAAAAAATTAATTTTTGGACACAAATTAATACAATCATTTACAATTTTTGCATGACGTTCGCCTGATGAATCTTCATAAAGATCATCAAATAAAATTGCGATATTATTTACTCCCTCTTTGCTGATAGATGTTATTTTTTTAATTAATATTTCTAGATCTTCATCTGATTTAAAATCAATACCAGGTGAGATACCAAAAATAATCTCTATCTCAAGTAAATTAGCTTGTGAAACAAAAGACCCGAAATGAATTAACCATTCTTTTGGATATTCATTTCTCCATTCAGTCCTATGATTTAAATCTTCTTTGGGACAGTAAAAATATGTTTTTAAATTATTTTTTTTTAAAACATCTAGGATTCTAAATCTATCAGACCAAGTTAAAAGTCTGCCATAATATCCCTCAATATATCCTAAAAAATTCATTTTGCTGCAAGTAATTTAATGATTATAATAACAGAAGCTATATTGTAGGCGATCAAAGGAATATTCTTATATTTTTTCTGCATGAGTATATCGATCAATGCCTTGAAGATCTTTCTTAGAAAGAATATTTTTAAAACCACACTCTTTCAGAATCTCTGAAACATCACCAGCTTGTTTAAAACCATGTTCAAAAATTATTTTTCCACCTTTTTTTAATACATTGATTGCCTGAGATGCTATTTCAAAAAAAATTTTTGCTCCATTATTTGAAATTAGGGCTATTTTGGGCTCATGCATTAAATCTTTTAAATGAGGATCATTTGAATTTATATATGGAGGATTAGAAATTACTAGGTCAATGGATTCATCTTTAACAAACGAAATCAAACTAGACTGAATGAGAGAGATGTTTTTTAAATTATAAAATTCAATATTTTTAGAAGCAACTTCTAGAGCAGGACTAGATATATCCGAAGCAATAATCTTTATTTTTGGTCTTTGAAGAGCTATCGAAATAGCTATACATCCTGATCCAGTTCCAACTTCCGAAATTACAGAATTATTCATTAATTCTAATTCTAAAGCCCAATCGACAATCAATTCTGTTTCTTGTCTCGGTATAAGCACTCTGGGGTCTACAAAAAAATTATTTCCGTAAAATACTGACTCTTCTAGTATGTAGTCGAGTGGTAAACCATTAATGTATGATGAAAAAAAAATATCTATTTTTTTGATTTGTTCTTTGGTTAAATTTAAATCATCCTCAAGGGCAATAATCGAATCACTAATTCCTAGAGATTTTAAGAAATATCCAAAATCACGAACTATATGTTTATGAGAATTAAGATTTGATTTTGCAATCAAAAAAAATGATTTAAGAGTTTGATTCAATTATGAAGATTTTTCTAAATTAGAGAGTTGAGCTAATTGATTTTCAGTAATCAATGCTTGACAAATTGCAATCATATCGCCATCCATAACTTGATCTAAATTATGCTGAGTTAATTTAATTCTATGATCAGTTATTCGTCCTTGGGGAAAATTATAAGTTCTAATTTTCTCGCTTCTGTCTCCAGTTCCAACAAGAATTTTTCTTTCACTAGCAATTGAATTTTGTTGTTCATCTATTTCATTCTGCTTAAGCTTTGAAACTAATAATGCCATAGCTTTTGCTTTATTTTTATGTTGAGATCGGTCATCCTGACACTCAACAACTACACCGGTAGGTATATGAGTCAACCTGACAGCTGAATCAGTTTTATTAACATGTTGTCCTCCTGCACCTGAGGCTCTATATGTATCTATTCTTAAATCACTTTTTTCTATTTCTACATCTTGCACATCATCCACCTCTGGTAAAATTGCAACAGTTACTGTTGAGGTATGAATTCTACCCTGCGATTCAGTCTCAGGAACTCTTTGAACTCTATGAACACCTGATTCAAATTTTAGAAATTTGAAAACTCCAACTCCATTAATTTTTGCAACAGCTTCTTTTATTCCACATGGTTCAGATGGCTTAATATTGACAACCTCTATCTTCCAACCTTGACGCTCAGATAATCTTGAGTACATTCTAAATAAATCTGATGCAAATATAGCTGCCTCATCTCCCCCTGCTCCTGCACGTATCTCAAGAAAAGCAGATCCATCATCAGCCTCATCTTTTGGTAGAAGTAGAAACTTAAGATTTTTTTCTAACTTAGCAATTTTTTCTTGATTTGAATTTACTTCAATCTTTGCCAATTCGATTAACTCTGAGTCTTCGGAATCCAAAAGTTCTTTTGCGCCATCCAATTCTGACTCAACATCTTTTAGTGATTGAAATAAATCAACAATAGGAGTAATTTCAGAAAATTCTTTGTTTAACTTTGTAAATATATCAATGTTGTCGGTAGCCCCCTCCTTAGAGAGAGCTTGGTTTATCTCATCAGATCTTTTTTGTAAACTTTCCAACTTTGCAATAATTGATTTTTCAAGCACTTCTAATTTCCTTAATCATAGAGAAAATGGCATTCGAATTGAGTGTTGAAAGGTATTTAATTTGGTCATTTGAAACTAAATCTTTATTTTTAATCAATAGAAATGGATCTTTTGAGGCCAAAACCTCATTTATATCTTCCACACTTAACTCCTTACAAATTTTTTGAAGAACTTCAAATGCTATGTTCCTATCTTTTTTATTATTTTTTTCTTTAAATAAATATTGAACTCTATCATGAATAAGTGCCCTAGCTTTTATGGCCTCTTTTGACCTCTCGTCTAAATTTTCTTGAGTTACAAGCTCAATATCCTCAATTGTGAAAAGATAGGCAAATTCTAAATCCCTGACTTGATCTTCTATATTTCTTGGGACACCTAGATCAATTAATAGCATAGGTTTATTCCTTCTTAATTTCATTGCATCTTCAATCAAACCTTTTCCAATAATCGGTAATTGAGAATTAACTGAAGAGACTAAAATATCTGTCTTTTGGATTAGTGAACTAAGTTCAGTTAAATGATTTGTTACAAGACTTAAGGATTGATTAATTTCTAAAAATTTTCTAGACCTGTTTACTGCACGAATTTTGCTAATTCCATTTTCATAAAAATTTTCAATTACGCTCATTGCCATTTGACCAGCGCCAACTATTGTGAGATTTTGTTGGCTAGGATCTTCAAAGATCTCCTGAACTATTTTTAAAGAAAGGCCTGAGACAGATAGCGGATTAAAGCCAATTTTTGTATCTGTTCTTGCTGATTTAGCAATTGATAAAATTTGTTGAGATATTTTTTGCAACTCTCCATTTAATACTCCAAGCTCAGTAAAATTCTTTATAGATTTTTTAAATTGTCCTAATACTTCCTGCTCTCCCAAAACCTGAGAATCCAAACCACATGCAACGCAACACATGTGTTCAATTGCTCTTTCTCCTCCAAAAAAATATAAACCTTGTTTTACAGAATCAGCACAGCCTAAATAATCAAGGGTTTTTTTAGCAACTGAAAGAGATAGAGTGGGAGCTCCATAAAAATAAATTTCGGTTCTGTTACAAGTTGATAGAGCAAAAAAAGATTCTATAAATTCACCAAACTCATTTTGGAAGAATCTTTTAAAGTCATCTTGATTAGAGTCATTTATAATAAATAACTCTCTATCTGATAACTTAGTTGTCTTATGATTTATGCCGAATAACTGTAATTCCATAACAAAAATTATTTTAATATGCTGCTGGGTATTTCTAGCTGCATGTTCTTCAATTTCTCCATCAATTTCTTCAGAAAAAAGTTATATAGGCAAATTTTACTTTTCTCAAAATAAACAAAATTCTAACTTTATAATAAGGATAAAAACTTTTCCTGATGAAATCATTATACAGGTTAGTAAACCGTTAATAGGAAATCTGATGAATATAAGATTAAATCATAGTCATGGATTTAGTTATTTCCCTGAAAAAAATGAATTTTTTCAACTTTTGTTCCAATACTATTCAGAGAAAGAATATTTTAATTTTTTGAGTTCATGTTTTTACAATTTAAACTCTAGACAAAATGTCTTTTCCATAAAAAAAAATAAAGTTGAGCTAAAATGCGAATTAAAAAAAGAAAATGATATTGAATTTTATTTTGCCTCAATCAATGACTTCGTAATTAACGGTGTCTTAAAAAATGAAAAATATTAAATTAAGCTGTCCAGCAAAATTAAATCTTAATCTTTCAATAATAAAAAAAAGAATTGATGGAATGCATGACATTGAATCACAATTTCAACTAATTAATCTATTTGATGAGATGTGTATAAAAAAATCTTGTGACAAATCAAATAATATTCAAACCAACCTCAAGGATTTAATAGATGATGAAAAAAATATTGTATTCGAAGCTATTAATGAGTTATCAAGATATGTTGGAAAAAAGATATATTGCGACATAAAAATTACAAAAAATATTCCTATAGGTGGTGGCCTAGGTGGCGGTAGTTCAAATGCTGCTGGAGCATTAATTGGAATTAATTACTTATTTAAACTTGGTCTTTCCTCAAAAGAACTAACGTCTATAGGAAAAAGTCTAGGAGCAGATGTGCCTTTTTTTGTATTTGGCAAGAATGCATGGGCATCTGGAATAGGCGATAATTTAATTGAGGAAAAGAATTTTTCTAAAAAGAAATATTTGCTTCTTTTTCCACAAATAAACTCTTCAACTAAAGAATTATTTTTTGAGTGGGATAAATTAGACATAAATTCTCAGAAAAAAATTCAACTAAATGAAGAAAATTCATTTTTTCCCTTATTTTTGGAAAAAAATAAAGATTTAAATAAAGTCATTCAAAACCTGACTAAAATGATTCCACTAAGACTATCTGGAACAGGCTCTACAATGTTTTGTGAGTATGATGACCCTGAGGAAATAGAAAAAACATTAAAAAAAATTCCTTGTAAATGGAGACACTCTTTTTGTGAACCATTACAATGTTCACCATTATTAAGATACATAAAATAATGGGGTGTGGCCAAGCGGTAAGGCAACGGGTTTTGATCCCGTC
>CETB01087617.1_pt1 | contig 11106 bp, 9 predicted proteins | sample 356381 | NCBI WGS metagenome assembly CETB01 (sample SAMEA2622545, study PRJEB7988) | marine metagenome | biome: marine biome (ENVO:00000447); feature: deep chlorophyll maximum layer (ENVO:xxxxxxxx); material: "saline water (ENVO:00002010), including plankton (ENVO:xxxxxxxx)" | depth 155 m | reverse complement strand
TTTCCCGTTTCTGCATGTTTGATTTTATTGATGTATTCAATTACTCCTGAACAATCGAAAACTGTTGACAATAACGTGAATTAATGCATTAAAAATTGTTATTCTTCTTCCGAAAAATAATTATTAAAATATAACCAAGCATAACTTACTTGAAGCAAGGCTAATAACGAAATTAAACCTAAAATCATTCCACTTGGCCGAGGGAATATATCTGAAAATGGCCCGCCAACAAGCCAGGTAATAATTGCAGTTAATATTCCAAAAATAAATAAATTTAACATACCTTTTTTGGGGTTTTTCCATCTATTAAGTGTTGGAATCAATCCGTTGATTTTAAAATGCCATCTAAACCACGCCAAATAAAGTAAAATTCCGCCTACTAAACCAAGTGAGCCTTGAGTAAAACTCACATCATTCCAAGGTCCTTTCCAACCAAAATCAGTAAATGTTTGGGCGATTAAAATAATTCCGATAATTGCTAATCCTTGCCAAGGTGGTCCTTGATTCTCGGAAGTAGTTAATTCGGCCATACATGTGCCAATTATTACGAGCGCTTGAAAGCATCCTATGTTTTGGGACACATCATGGGGCCAGAACACGCCATTATCCTAGCAGGTGGAATTGGAAGTAGAATGTTGCCTGCGAGTAGTCTTGTTCCCAAAGAAATTATGCCATTAATTGACTTACCAGCAATCAGTTATGCAATTAAAGAAATAAAGGATGCCGGAATAAGCAATATTCATTTAGTAATTAATGAACATAAAAATTGGATAATTGATTTACTAAATTTTAATGAGAAAAATATTGATGCATTACAAAAAATTAGAGAAGATATTCCTTCAAATATTTTAAACCCCTTAGAAAATATAAATTTACAAATACATATTCAAAAAGAACAATTAGGATTTGCTAATGCAATATCTTATGCATTAGATCATATTAATGGCCCTTTTTTAGTATTATTAGGAGATAATATTCTGATTAATGAACACTTGCCGCCCACAAAAAAAGATTCTAGAAGTTGTGCATCATTAAAATTAATAGAAAAATTTAATCAAAATAAAAGGCCAGTAGTTGGATTACATAAAATTGATAAAAAGAAATTGAGTTCTTTTGGAGTTGTAAAAAAGGTAAATGGGAAAATTATAGAAATTGTCGAAAAACCTACGATTGAAAATGCACCCAGTAACAGTGTATTATGTGGAAGATATTTATTTACAGATGATTTTAAAGAATTATTACTAAAATATTCAGTAAAAGAATTTGGCGAATTACAATCAATTGCAATTCAAAAACACTGGATGAATAGTAAAGAAGGTCTTGATTATGTGGATTTAGACGATCATGATTGGTATGATTCAGGGCAACCAGATATTTGGTTAAAAGCACAAATTGATCATGCACTAAAAAGAAGTGATTTAGGCCCGGAATTAAGGGCATGGCTTACTCAAAGATTATCCGAATGAATTGGTGCAGGCAAAGGACCTCCATCATTGAGATATCTTTTCCATTGTAAAGTTCTTTCTTTTCTTCGAACTTCTAAAACCTCCCAAAGTGGCTGTAAACTTAATGCATTTTTTGTATGTATTTTTGTGATTATTAAAGCAAAACATTCTGTATTAACTTCATCTAATCTTAACAATAATTCACGTAATCTAATTGCCAAAACTTCGTCCCCGTCTAGCCATAATGTACTAAATATTCCTCTTTCATCTTTTGGAAAAATTGTAATGTAACTTCTTAAATGCGATACAAGATTTCTTCTTACAATTATTTCAGGATGAGTAATTAATTCAAATAATTTATTTGCAAATAATTCTTCATCTAAAAATCGAATGTCTCCAACAGTAGAACTCGCGGCTGCTAAAACCGTTTTATCATTAGAAAGCAGCATTTTTTCTAAGTAAGGTAAAGCCTTCCATTCAATTCTTCTAAATAAACGAGTTAATACATCTGCCAAACCTCTTTGAACATTAACTTCTTCTCTATTTGATAATTTTTCTAATAATTTTAATCCTGTTTCTAAATCTGCTTCCACTAAACGCGGTAAACAAATTGATAACCTTATTGGTATTTCAAGAAAACTATCATTAGCTGCCCTCAACATTTTTTCTCCAATTCCTAAGGGGGCTACTAATTCTTGTCTTTCTAAAAGTAATACAATCCATTCAATTAATAATAATCGTCTACTCTCTTCACTTTTTTCTAACCTTTCCATTAACCATAATGCTGATTGTACTCCTCTTTCGTGAACTATTATCCCCAATCTAGGAACTTTTGCAGTTGGATCCCAACTCATTTCATGGGGTCCGCTTTCTTTATTTGAATGCCAAGCACCTGGGCGAGAAGCAAGAGCAATACTTTCCAACAAATGATACCCTTGATATACAGATTGGCCATGTGGTTTTTGACATAATCCATTTAGCATAAAAATTGCAATCCACCAACGTTCAGTATCTGGAGCATATTCGTCTAAAGCCCTTGAAAGCCAATCAGTACAAATTGCAAACAATATTCTTTCAGCAACTTCTTCTTTTCGATTTATTAACCATTTTTCATATTCTTCAAATGGTTTTTGAGTTAATGACATTTTATATGGAACCATGATTTCAACTATACTTTGTAAATGCCTTTCAAAAACTATTAATTCAGCATCAAAAATATTTAATGTTTTTTCAATTAAACTTTCAACATCTTTTGGATGAATTGAAGGGAAATCCGGATCCATTAACGGGGGGTTTGGTAAAGGCCAATGGGGTTTAGATTGTTCTAATGCTTCAATAAGGTTACTTCTAGTAGTCTCCCTTACAACTTCAGTAACATGTTGTTGAGGTTTCAAGGTACCTCCTCCCCACATTAAACAATTAAATATCAAGTTCAATATTCAAATTTTGAATTAGTTCCTTGTATCTATTACGTATTGTTACTTCTGTAACACCAGCAACTTCTGCAACTTCTCTTTGTGTTCTACGCTTACCACATAATACACTTGCAATGTAAATAATTGAAGCGGCTATTCCTGTTGGACCACGGCCACTTGTAAGTTCTTTTTCCATTGCTGATTTAATTAATTCATGAGCTTTTGCTTCTACTTCTGCATCTAAACCAAGACCCGAGCAAAATCTTGAAATGTAATCTTCAGGGCCTGTTGGCATTATCTTCATTTTAAGTTCTCTAACCATAAATCTGTAAGTTCTTCCTATTTCTTTACGACCAGTTCTACTTGCTTGACCGATTTCATCTAATGTTCTAGGAACACCGCATTGACGACAAGCAGCATACAAACTTGCTGCTGCAACACCTTCAATTGAACGACCACGTATTAGCCTTTTTTCAACGGCTTTCTTATAATTTACAGCCGCCGCTTCACGAACAGATTTAGGTAAATCTAAACGACTTGCCATCCGGTCTAATTCGGCTAAAGCCATAGCAAGATTACGTTCTGTTGCATTACTTACCCTACTACGTTTTTGCCATTTTCTCATTCTATAAAATTGAGACCTGTATCTTGAATTTATTGTTTTACCAGAATAATCCTTATTCTGCCAATCAATATCTGTTGATAACCCCTTGTCATGTAACATAACTGTCATTGGGGCACCAGTACGTGCTCTTTGATCACCTTGTTCTGGACTAAAAACCCTCCATTCTGCACCTTGGTCAATCACATTGTCTTCAACAACTAATCCACAATCATCACAAATTAATTCGCCACGACCTTCATCTCTCGTAAGTGATCTTGACCCACAATCTGGACATTTTACCAAATCCTCTATTTCTTGTCTATCTCTCATCATATCTACCTCCATAGTTCATTAACTATCTATAGAAACATTCAAACTGCCAAAACATATCTTATTTAAACATTCCGATATTTAAATAATTAAAAAATAATGATTAGTTGTCTATATTAATGAATAATCAAATAGACGATGTATTTACGATAAAATAGAGGGAGAACAAATGTCCAAGCCATCTGATTTTGTCAGCATTAGTCCCGGTAAACGTGTTCTTTTCTTAACAAAAGATTTAGATTTAATTAGAAGCCAATTATATGATGGTTTAAATTTAAATATGGAAGATCTAGAAGTTTCCGATTTATTGGATGATATAAATACTGATGTTATGACTCCTGCTTGGGTTTGTTTTGATCATGAGCCAGCAGAAATTGCAAAAAATGCATATGCTGGACTAATGCAAAATGGCATTAGAGTTTTCAATCAAAATGCATTGATAGATGGTAATTTTGAAATTATTGTTTCTGGACAAAGAAAAGGCACTGGTTCTTCAAGAGAAACCGCTGCTCAATGTGAAAGATGGGCAGGCATCAAAATTGTAATTGCTGCTTCATTCGCACCAATTCATGAAAGAAATAATATTAATCTTGGACAATTAATGGGTAATCATGAAATTCTTAAAAGATTACAAAAAGGTGAAAAAATCGCATTATCTGAATTTACATCAAAATATGACCCCGTAACTAAAATAATTATTGAAAACGGTGGGTTATTCCCATTTGCTTCAAAACTCAAAAAAGGTGAGATTTCTTTGCCGCCATTAAATACTTCTAAAAGGCCAATGACTATGGCTGAAAAAATTATTGCTAAAAATTTAGTAGGTCAAACATCAGATCAATGTGTTAAACCGAATGATCCAGTTATTTCAGAAGTTCAAGGAGGATATAGCCATGAGTTTACGACTGCACAAGTTCATACATTTTTAAGTGAAGAATATGGGAAGGATTATTCTTTACCAAACCCAAGTAAATTTGCCGTTTTTGAAGATCATTTATTGTACGCTGCACATAATCCAAAATTTATACCACATATGGATAAAGTTCAAACTTTAAGAGATTTACAAGTTAAATTTCAAAAACATACAGGAGTTAGAGATTATTCTGCTGTAGATGGAGTCTCTCCGGGTATATGTCACCAAGTTGCTCGCGAAGAATTCATTGAAATCGGCGATTTCATTCAAGCAACTGATTCACACACATGTATGGGCGGGGCATCTAACGCATTAACATATGGAGTAGGGGCAACCGAATATGCAAGTCTAATCTATTCTGGTTTTACATTTGTAAAAGTGCCAGAATCAATTCGTTTTGAATTAATTGGTTCATTAAATGAAGGATGCACTGCTAAAGATGTTATTCTACATATTTTAGCAGACCATGCAAGAAAAGAATTAACACTAAATCGCTCAATGGAATTTGGTGGTTCGGGCCTCAATTCATTATCAGTTGATGAAAGGGCAACACTTTGCAATATGGCTACTGAATGTAGTGCTAGAACAGGTATTTGTGAGCCTGATACCTCTCTATATGAATGGATGGAAAAAGAACAAAATCTAGATTTAGAGGATATGAAAACTAATTCGGTGTTCCCTGATAAAGATGCTCAATATGATGGTGGAATTCATACAATTAATCTTTCTGAGATTAAACCTATGGTTGCACATCCAGGCAATCCAAACAAAGGTATACCTTCAGATCCTACAAATGGGGCAAATATCTCAGATATTGGAGAAGTAAAGATTGATATTGCTTATGGAGGTTCTTGTACAGCCGGAAAAGAAGATGATATTTCCTATTATGCTGTGGTATGTAGTGCTGCAGAAAAAGCAGGATTAACTGTAAAAGATGGTGTGGATTTTTATCTTCAATACGGTAGTAAACAAGTGAAAGAGTCGGCCATAAAAAATGGTTGGCATGATTTATTCCAAAGGGTTGGCGTTAAGTTAATCGATCCTGGTTGTGGTGCTTGTATTGGTGCTGGTCCAGGTGTTTCTATTACATCAGATCAAGTTACTGTTTCAGCTATTAATCGTAATTTTCAAGGCCGTTCAGGGCCTGGAAAATTATACTTAGCAAGTCCTTTAACTGTAGCGACAAGTGCATTCTTTGGAAAAATCCTGTCATACAATCCGGAATTATTTAATTGATGAATAATGGTATGCAAATACAGTTTTTAAGTTAAATTCTTATTAGCCGTGGAGATACGCATCTTATCTAAGGTAGTTGGCCCTAAGTCATTAGGACATAGGAGGACCAAAAATCCAGAGTTGGTAAAATGAGTATTGCAGAAAAAATGGCTTCAAATCAAAAACAAATTGCTATATCCGAATTTTTTGAAAAAAATAAACATTTCTTGGGGTTTGATACCCTAAACAGAGCTGTCATTACAGCAGTTAAAGAAGCCGTTGATAATTCACTTGATGCTTGTGAAGAAGCAAGAATATTGCCAGACATTTCAATTGAAATTCAAAGAGTCCCATCCAAAAAGGATCATTTGATTTTAATTGCCAAAGATAATGGTCCTGGAATCCCTCAAAAGTCAATTGAAAATGTATTTGGAAAATTACTTTATGGAAGTAGATTTCATGCAATTAGACAGTCTAGAGGACAGCAAGGTATTGGTATTACAGGGGTTGTTATGTATTCTCAATTAACAACTGGAAAACAAACTTATGTTAAATCTAAAATTTCTTCTGAAAATACTGCAATTGAAGTAAGTCTAGGAATAGATACAAGGAAAAATAAAGCGGTAAAATATCGTCAGGAACGGGTAATTTGGACTGAAAATGATGAAATTATTGAGCATGGCCTTATGATAAAAACGGAGATGAAGGCAAAATTTCAAAGAGGTAATCAATCAATTGGCCAATACCTAAAAATGACATCAATAGTTAATCCACATGCAAATATTAGATTCAAATATATTAACTCTGAAGGTGAAACAGAAATTGATGAATTTTGGAAGCGGGCAACTCGTAACTTACCTAAAGCTGTCAACTCTATCAAACCTCACCCCCATGGAATCCACCTTGGTCAACTTCAACGCATGCTAAAAGATTCTGATGAAAGGAAGCTTACATCTTTTTTGAGGCAGAATTTCAGTGGAGTTTCTTCACGTGCTGCAAAAGAGGTGTGCACTAAAGCGGGACTTTCTGATGGCGCTAAACCTAAATTATTGAAGACGGAGCAAATCAACAATTTACTTGATGCTTGTGCAAATGTTAAATTTTTACCACCTCCAACAAATTGTTTATCTCCAATTGAAGATTTATTAATTAAAAAAGGGCTTTCAAAAACGATTGATTCTAAATTTGTTACTACATTAACCAGGAGTCCGCGAGTAACTTCTGGAAATCCTTACCAAATAGAAGTGGGATTGATTTTTGGAGGGAGCATACCTTCTGATCAACAAGTACAATTGCTAAGGTTTGCAAATCGTGTTCCTTTAATGTACCAACAAGGTGGTTGTTTACTAACTCAAGCGATTTCATCGGTAGATTGGAGACAATATGGATTAGAACAATCAGGAGGGAAAGGTGTACCAAAAGGTCCTGCAACAATTCTAGTTCATCTTGCTAGCACAAATGTACAATTTACAAGTGAAGCAAAAGAAGCTGTTGCGTCTAATGAAGATGTGCTACAAGAAATTAGAAAATCATTATTAGAAGTAGGCCGAAATTTAAGACGGCACATGAAAAAGAAAAAGAAAATGGCTAAAGCTCAAGAAAAATTTGACTTGGTTAATGATATCCTTCCGGCAATTGCTGAAAAAGCATCATCATTATTAGATAAACCAATTCCAGAACTTTCAAGGACTATTTCAAAAATTATGAATGCTGTGATTTTTGAGCAAAGTACTGTTTGGGATAAGGAAACAAAAACAACAAAGGTTAAAGGTACTTTATACAATTATACTGCGCGTCCAAGATCATATACAATTCTAATGAATTGGCCAGAAAAGCAAGGGGCCATCATGATAGATAATCAAAGAGGTGGAAGAAAAGAGACTACAGGTTTATGGGCATGGAAAATTGAAACGTTGCAAACTGGTGAACGAGCTATTATTGAATTTGGTTTAGATAATTTAGAAAAAGGTGATTGGACTGAAACAGAAGTATTCTATCGAGGTTCAGCAGAAGTAATTGGTGCGAGTAAGCTTGATGAAAAGATACTAGAAGAAATGAAAAAACAAAATTCTGAAGAACTTGATGAAGATTTGGGTATTGAAAATGAGATTGATGAAACGATTAGTAATGTTGCATCAAGAGCAGAAATATCCAATATCAACACAAATGATGTTCAAAAAGAAAGTATTCAAACAAAATTATTTGAGGAAGGTGATGAAGAATGAGTAGAAGAAGAGAAGATGGAGAAACAAAAGAGGCATTACATCAAATTGTTAATGAGATGTATACAAAATTAGAGAAAGGTGAAACACCTACAATGACTTTACCAGTTAGAACCAAATTAAATATTGATTTTGATAAAAAGTTAGGTGTCTACAAATATGGGAAAAAAAGGTCGACAAGAGATGCCTCTAGTCTTGGAAGCGCAAAAAATCTTCTACGTGCACTACACATGGTAGAATTTATTGATGAAATGATTGAAAATGGTAAATCATCAACATTAAGAGAAATGTACTATATTTCTGAAGCGTGGGGACACGGAAAATTTTCAACTCAAAATGAATCAAATAATTTAGCTGAAGATTTAGAAATTATTACCTCTTCAATGAGAGAAGATTTTAGATTGAGGCCAGAAGAAGATGGATCTCGAATTATTGGAAATTTAACAATTAATGAATTAAATAGAAGAGGAGAATGGATGAAAATTAATGCAAGAGATGATGTTGGTGATTCGGGATACGGCGTTCCATACAATGTAGAAGAAGAAAAAATACAACTATTAGACCACGATATTGATTTTATAATGGCAATAGAAACTGGTGGTATGTTTGATAGATTGATTGAAAATGGATTTGATGAAGAATTCCGTTGTGGATTAGTACATTTAAAGGGGCAGCCCGCGAGATCAACTAGGAGGATTTTAAAACGAATGAATGAAGAATGGAATCTACCAGTAGTAGTATTTGCTGACGGAGACCCTTGGTCATTTAGAATATTTGGATCCATTGCTTACGGCGCTATTAAAACTGCACATATATCAGAATATTTAGCGACTCCAAGTGCCACATATCTAGGAGTTACAGCAGACGATATTATTGCATACGACTTGCCTTCGGATGATTTAACAAGTAAAGATGTAGAGGCTTTAAAATCAGAATTAAGCGACCCTCGATTTTCAGACGGTTATTGGCAAGAACAAATTAATACAATGCTAAAACTTGGGAAAAAGGCTGAACAACAATCTTTAGCAAAATATGGTTTAGATTTCGTAACTGATACATATTTGCCCGAAAAATTAGCAGAATTAGGATTGGCTTGATAAAAAAACACAACTTGGATAAATATGGGCGAAATGTCAAAACAACCATCAACATGGTCATATAAAACCACTAAAATATTACTAATTAGTTTTATATTTTTTATAATTATTCCAATTGTTGGATTTACAAGTGAGTCTGCTGGTTTAGAAACTTTGGCAAATCCCGAAAAAAAACATATGATTGAATTAGGGAGTAATGAATCTGGTTCTGTAACTCTATATCCTCAAAATATTTACACTGTTTATGTAAAATCTGATTCGAATGGTTTTAACAAAAATAAAATTTTAATAATTGATGAATTAGGTAATGAAATAAAACCAAACAGCACCTCAATATTTGTATCATTATTCTCTGAAAATGGAGAAACATACGATGGTGTCTCAAGTTGGCTTTTGCTTGAAGAAAAAAATATCGAAATACAAAATTCAGCAGAACAAAAAATATGGTTAGTAAATGAAAGTGAAATTATTGAATCTATCTTGGAAAATGATATATTTATCGGATCTGTATTAAGTTGTTTAACATCATTATGTTTGGTTCCCGTTATTATTATCTGGTTTGTAATAAATAGACCAAATCCAAAAGCAATGAATATTAAATTTATTAGGGAAGATGAAGAAAATTCAATACATGCAGAATTAAATCAACTTCAAAATAGAATCCCGAATAGTGATGAATTATATCGTGCAATCCACGGTAATGAAAACATGAAAAAGGAATTGAAAGAAGAAATACAAAAAGAAAGGGAAAAAGATTCTATTCCTGCCCCATTTATAGATAGGCCAGATGGAGTTACCATTAAAAAAGAAATGAGTATTGTCAAAGAAAGTAATGATTTTATTACAAAAACAGAAACTGACGAGGAAAATAATGAACGCTGGAAAGAATGGGATGGGTAAAAATTCATTCGTGTGGTTTTTAACCTAGCACCTTCTAGGTAACTTCGGGTTTACTAGTGAATGACGTAGATGAGATGTTATCTTTATTAGAAAATAAAGCCAGAAGAGAGATTCTTCAACGCCTTGTTACAGAGCCACATTATGCATATCAATTGGCAGACCAAATTGGTGTTTCACAACAAGCCATTACTAAACATCTAACATTATTAGAAAAAGCTGGTATGGTACAATCTGAAAAAATACCAAGCTCAAAGGGGCCTGCAAAAAGAATTTATTCTGTTCAAAAATCTTTTAGCATTAGAATAGATTTGGGGCCAGATCTATTTAAATTAGAAAAAAGACAATTGCCAAAAGGTGGACCAATGAGACTTAGTAATCGTTTACCAAATAATTCTAAAAAAATTGCAGAAAACCTTTCAGGAAGGAAAAGAATTGGCATTGATGAGGCTATTTTTCTTTTGAGTGATCTTGAAGAATCATTAGATAAATTAGACAGCCAAAGAGATGCTTTAATTGCATTACATCAACATATAAAAAATAAAGCGTCTCCTACCATAGAAAATGATTATGAAAATTATGAAGAGCGCCAATTAGTTCATTCTGTATTTAAAAATCCAAGAGAAAAAATAGATGTTGAGCAATTAGCATATGAATTACAAATGCCACAAAATAATGCAAGAGAGCTCGCAGATCTCTTTTATGAAAAACTTACAAGAAGCATGGCTAAAAAAAGTGGCAATATCATTGCAGCACCTAAGAATACCTCACTCCCGTGGTGGGCCACACTTAGTGAAAATAATGAAAAATAACCTTTAAAAAACGATTATTCTTCTTCTTCAATTTTCTTAACATTAATTGCGTTTGGGCCTTTTGGGCCCTCTCCTACCTCAAATTCAACAGAATCTCCATCTCTGATGGATCCATCTACTTGAGATGTATGTACAAATAAATCTGAGCCTTCTTCT
>CETB01150944.1_pt1 | contig 11112 bp, 11 predicted proteins | sample 356381 | NCBI WGS metagenome assembly CETB01 (sample SAMEA2622545, study PRJEB7988) | marine metagenome | biome: marine biome (ENVO:00000447); feature: deep chlorophyll maximum layer (ENVO:xxxxxxxx); material: "saline water (ENVO:00002010), including plankton (ENVO:xxxxxxxx)" | depth 155 m | reverse complement strand
GATTTAGTAAATATAATTTGAGAATTACCTATAAGATTATTATTAAAACCAGTGGCACAATAATCAAAGTAATAATTCCATTTTTTTATAAAAATTTCATCATATCCAAGACTAAGTATTTTAGATTTATTTTTATTGAAATTGCTTTTCCATAACTTTAAAGTCTGCACATAATGTTCAGAAATATCTTGTATTTTTTCAACTTTCAAATTTGCATACTTTTCTGCAGCTTCAACAATCCTATTTTCAGGGTGTATCATGCCATTTGGAAAAATATATTTTTGAATAAAATCTGTATTTTTTTTATATGAATCAAATCTTGATTCAGGAATAGTTATAACTTGAACAAAAAGTTTTCCATTAGAATTAAGAATTTCGTTAATTTTTCTAAAGAAAATTGGTATTTGAGTGTAGTTTAAAGCTTCTAGCATTTCAATTGAAGCTATCTTGTCATATTTTTTATTTATTAATCTGAAGTCCATCAAATTAAAATTAATTTGATCACTAATTTCTGTGTTTTGAGTAACATAATTAAGTTGAGCTTTTGATAAAGTAACTCCATCTATATCGCATCCAATATCGTCATGTATTTTCTTACACAAACCTCCCCATCCAAAACCGATATCCAAAAATTTATCTTTTGAATTTATATTTAAACCATTGATAATAGTTTCAAATTTATTAATTTGAGAAGTATTTAATGATTCATGTAGATTTTTAAAAATTCCACATGAATAAACCATGGATTCATCTAGAAACAACGAAAACATTTCGTTACTTAAATCATAATGTTTTTGAATATCTTCTCTTTCATCTTTTTGTAAATAATATTTAAAATTAGTAAATACAAATTTAATGGGAGTGAGTACAAATGAAATCAAATTTGTTAAACGTTTATTAATTGATATTTGAGGATTTTTAGCAAACAAATCTAAAGTATCGTATAAATTATCTGTTTCCCATTTGTTTTTCATATAAGATTCTGCAAAACCTAATCCTTGTTTAATCAACAAGTCATTAAAAAAAGTTCTGTCATTTATTTTAATTGTAGGTTTAATTTCAGATTTAATATTTCCAAATCGATAAGTTTCGTTACAATTTTCAATAACAAGTGTTAAATAACCTGTATTAATTTTTCGAAATAAATAGAAAATTATTTTCTGTGATATAGAATTAAGTATGTTGATAAACATGAGTGATCAATTTATTGGAATCAGGCCCTTTGCTTGATAATATTGCTCATCAGCTTTATAAGAACTTCTAACCAAAGGACCTGCAACGACTCCTTTGAATCCTAATTCTAAGCCTATATCTCGCATCTGATCAAATTCTTCTGGTTTATACCATTTCTCTACTTTTGCGTGTTTAGGAGTTGGTTTAATATACTGACCAATAGATAACAAGTCACAATCAGCTGCTCTCAAATCTTTCATTGTTGATACAATTTCATCCCAAGATTCTCCAAGTCCTACCATCATTCCTGATTTAGTAACACTATAATTATTAAGTTCTTTTGCTTTCAATAGCAAATCCAGAGACAATTTGTAATCGCCTTTAGCTCTTACAAACCTGAAAACTCTTTCAACTGTTTCAATATTGTGATTTAATGTTTCAGGATTCGCATCCATAACCGATTTTAAATCATCCCAATCCCCTTGAAAATCAGGAATCAATACTTCTACTTTACATCCAGGAGAATTTTTGTGAATTAGATTTATTGTTTGTCTAAATATAAATGCACCACCATCAGGAAGGTCATCTCTATCTACAGAAGTAATCACTGCATACTTTAAATTAAGTTTTTGTACAGCATCAGAAACTCTAATTGGTTCTTTTATATCTAATCCAATAGGTTTGCCCGATTTAACAGCACAATATCTACAGGCTCTAGTACAAGTGTCCCCTAGTATCATAAATGTAGCTGTTCTATTGTCCCAGCATTCACCTATATTAGGGCATTTTGCGTCAGCACATACAGTATTGAGTGAATTTTTCTTTACAAGATTGTTTACTTCTATATAATTTTTACTTCCAGGCATTTTTGCCTTAAGCCAGGAAGGAAGCCTGCGGGCTGTTGTCATATAATTGTAACTCCATTATTTATAAATTAATTATATACTAATTTGAATAAATCTAATATAAATCTATGGTAAGTAAATATAATAAAAAATTAATAAAATTAAAATTAGGTGATATAGGGTCAACAGGAGATACTACAGCTATTGTAAATTCTGAAACAATAAATGTTTTTGGTGGTATTCCTGGAGAAATTGTTTTAGCTGAAATAATAGAACAACAAAGATCCAAAAGGAAACAAAAAAGAGTATTTGGAACAGTTAAACAAATTTTAACACCCTCAAGATACAGAATTAAAACACCATGTGATTTTTACGGGCATTGCACAGGATGTAATTGGCAACATATAAATTATCAATATCAACTACATTTAAAACAATTAATATTAAAAAACGAATTATATAAATATTTAAACAAAAGTATAAAAATTGAAAAAATCATCCCTAGTGTCAATCAGTTTAATTATAGAAATCATGGAAGATTTTCAGTAAGACGAAATGGTCAAATAGGATTCACAAATAAAGTTACAAAAAAATTTGTAGGAATTAATAAATGCCTTATAATGAGCGAAAATATAAATTCCCACATCAAAAAATTAGATTCATTAGTAGGTGAAACATCTCAAATATCAATAAGAACTGCAGAATATACTGAATCATTTTTGATACAACCTAAAATAAAAAATAAAAAAATAAAGATCGAAACGGGTCAAAAATCCTATAATGAACTCATTAATACAAATAAATTTCAAATTAGTTCTCCTTCATTTTTTCAAGTCAATACACCTCAAATCTCAAAAATGTCGAGAATAATTAATTCACTTATAAAAGATATAAATAAAAATATTCTTATTGATGCTTATGCAGGGGTAGGGACATTTGGAATAATATTAAAAGAAAAATTTAATAAAATAATAGGTATCGAACAATCTTACTCAGCAGTGATTGACGCAAAACAAAATATTAAAAAAATTAAAAACTATCATATGGTAATTGGAAATTCCGAAGAAGTAATATCTGCCATTAAACCAAAAATTGATCTTTTGTTATTAGATCCATCAAGAAAAGGATGTGACGAAAAACTGTTAGAAAACTTGATATTAAATCCTGTAAAAAATATCATATATATATCTTGTGAACCAAAAACTCTTGGAAGGGATTTAAATTTGCTTACACAAAATTCGAAATATAAAATTATATCAATAAATCCAATAGATTTATTTCCCAATACTCATCATGTAGAGAGTATTACATTATTAAAATTAAACAAATGAATTAAATGAATATATTTAACATTGGTAGTATGGAATTAATTTGGGTACTTGTAATTGCGTTAATTATTTTAGGACCAAATAAACTGGTAAAATTTTCTAAAGAATTAAGTGGTATTTTAAAAAAATCAAAAAAATGGATCTATGAATTACAAAATTCTTTTGACGTAAATTATCAACCAGAACAAAAAGATAAAAACGATGTCGATTGAGTCCAAAAATTCTTTTTCTAATCATGTCCAAGAGCTAAGAAAGAGATTAGCTATAAGTTTTTTTACCATAGTTGTTATATCAATAGTGACCTTTGTATTTCACAAAAATATATTAGAATTTTTAATTAATCCACCAAACGGTGTAACATATTTTAAAACTACAAAACCAATTTATACTGAATTGACTGAATACATTTCAGTTGCTATAAAAGTATCTATTTATACTGCATTATTAATATCGTCACCAATTGTATTTTCCCAATTAATAATGTTCTTGAGCCCAGGCTTAAATAAGAGTGAGAAAATCTTTTTATATACAAGTATTCCTATAATATATCTAACATTTGCTTTAGGTTTAATTTTTGGATTATATATCTTATTTCCACCAGCTATAAATTTTTTGGTAACATTCGGTTCAGATATTGCAAATCCATACATCCGAATTGGAAATTATATCAATATATTAATTTCTCTTCTAATGTGGATGGGATTAATTTTTCAAACTCCATTATTAATGTTTATACTTGGAAAATTGAAAATAATAAATTCAAACAAAATAAAAAAATTTAGAAGATATTTTTGGGTGATTTCATTTATAATCGGAGCTATAGTAACGCCAACATTTGATCCTGTTAATCAAACATTAGTAGCAATACCAGTTATATTATTATATGAAATAGGATTTATATTAGTTTGGATTATAAATAGAAAAGATTAAACTAAGATTTTTTATTATCAGAAGGAGAAATACTTTTTTGTTCTGAATTAGGATCTTCATTTTGAGTCTTGCGAAATTCTTTTATGGCTTTACCAAAAGAACTGCCAATTTCGGGTAATTTTTTTGCTCCAAATAGTAATACTCCAATACCCAATATTGCTATCAATTCAGGTGCGCCTAAACCGAACATAAAAACTCCTAATAAAACTGATAATGATTATATAATACTTAAATTTAATAGGTAAATCTAGACTTTACGTATAACTCCAACTACCTTACCTTTTATTATCACATCTTTCGGATCAAGAAAAAGAGAATCATAATTACTGTTCTCAGGTCTAAGCTCAACTTTGTTATCAGTAAAATAAAATCTCTTCAAAGTTGTTTCTTCGTTATCTGGTAACCAAGCCGCTATCATTTCACCATTATTAGCAACTACATCGGGTTTCATAATAACTATATCATCACTAGCAATCAGAGCATCAATCATTGAATCACCTTTAACTTTTAATGCATACAGACCAGGTTCGTTTTGTATATTGTTAGGTAATTCTACGTAAGGATCGGTATCTTCATTAAAAGAATTATAATCAGGATTTACCATTAATGGCTCACCTGCAGCAATATTTGAAATTATAGGAATTTTAACACTTTGAACATTCTTATTTAATTTAATTGCCCTAGAAATATCCGATCTCTTATTTAAATATCCATTTCTTTGTAGAGATTTGAGGTTGTAATCTACAACTGATGTTGAAGTAATATTACATCCTTTTTGTATTTCTCTAATAGAAGGGGAAATTCCATACTCTAAATAATAATTTTCTATAAATTGAAGAATGTTTTTTTGTTTTTGATTCAAATTTGACATACATATATATTAGCACATATGTTCTGATTTGGCAAGGTTTATTAAGTTACTACTTATTTTTATTCATAAAATTTAACTGTTGTATCAGTCTTGATTTCTTTCTTGCAACATTGTTTGCATGAAGAGCATTTTTTTGCCTCGCTCTATCTAGTGCAGATACAGCTTTTTTGGCAAGTTCAGATGCTTTACCTGAATCGCCTTCAGAAATAGCTTTTTTAGTATCACTAATTAAATTTTTCACCTTGGTTCTATAAGGTTGTTTTTCCTGATACCTTCTTGAATTTACTTTTGCAGATTTATTTAATCCCAAATTTACTCCTTTAATTTATTCTTTTAACGTTTATTACGTTATTTATATTTTCTAATTTGTTAATAATGCTATAAAGCTGGATTGTATTTTTTATAAATATTTTTAGAGTTATGTAACTATGATCATCTCTATTTTCAGTTAAACTACCAGAAATATTTATACGTTGATCTGAAAGTAAAGATGTAATATCTTTAAGTAAACCTACCCTATCTATCGCTTCAACGTAGATTCTAACAGAATATAGAGTTTCATTTAAACCCCATGAAACGTCTATAAATCGATCAATTTCTTTTTCGTTTTCAATATTACTACAATTTTTGTCATGAATAGTAACTCCTCTATTACGAGTTATATATCCTGTAATTTCATAATTTTGAGCCGGAGAACAACATTTAGCTAATCTTGTTGTTAGGTCCCCCACTCCTAATACTTTTACTTTATCTAAGTGCCGATCTATAATAGGCAATTTTATTGAATCAGAATCAGCGTATCTTCCAATATCCACATTCTTAATCAAATCATTTATTGAAAAATATCCATTACCTAGATTATTTAGAAGGTCATCTTCAGTTTTATATTCTGTAAAAGATACTATATCTTTCATTTTCAGACCTAAATCTAATTTGGCTAACTCTTTATCTAAAATAAATTGTCCTCTCTTAAGGTTCTCTTCTTTTTCAGATTTCCTGAACCATAATCTGATTTTCTCTTTCGCTGAAGCAGTGACTAGATAACCAAGATTCGGATTTAACCAATCTAAACTTGGACCAGTTTCACTTGGACTCGTCACAATGAAAATTTTATCTCCATTTTTTAAAACTGAATTTAGTGGAACTAATTTTTCATTAACTCTAGCGCCTATACAAGAATGACCTATATCCGTATGGATTCTGTAAGCAAAATCTAAAGGTGTTGATCCAATAGGCAGTTCTTTGATGTCTCCATTGGGAGTGAAAACATATACTTGATCGTTAAAAATATCAGTTTTGAAAGAATCAACAAACTCTTGATCACCGGGCACTTCTCTTTGCCAGTCTAATAATTGTCTTAGCCAAATCATCTTTTTATCAAATGTCGAATCATCAGAAGATCCTTCTTTATATTTCCAGTGAGCTGCAATTCCGTATTCTGCATATTGATCCATTTCTGAAGTTCTAATTTGGATCTCGATTTGAAAATTATTATCGCCATTCACTGTTGTATGGATAGATCTGTACATATTATCTTTTGGCCGGGCTATATAGTCATCAAATTGGCCACCTAATGGAGGCCACAAATTATGAATTGAACCTAAAGCGATATAACAATCCTTAACATCTTGAACTACAACTCTAATTGCAAACAGATCATTAATTTCATCTATTGTTTTATTTTCCTTTTCATAAGCTAATATTTTTCTGTACGTGCTAAATAAATGTTTTGACCTACCTTTAACTTCTGACTTGATGCCTTCATTTTCAAGTTTGTCTGCGAGTAATTTTACTGCTTTTTCAATATACTGATCTCTATTCTTTCTCTTACTATTAATTAATTTTGCTACTTTCTTATACATATTGGGATCTAGGATTCGAAAAGACAAATCCTCTAATCTCCATTTAAACTCCCACATACCAAGCCTGTGTGCCAATGGAGCATAAATTTCCATAGTTTCTTTTGCAAATTTAACTTTTCTTACTGAAGGTAAAGGGTCAACCGTTTCCATATTATGCAATCTGTCGCTTAATTTAATTAATACAACGCGAACATCTTCCGCAACTGTCATCAGCATTTTACGTAAAGTTTGAGCTTCTGCCAATGAATGTGTTTGAGTATTCTCTTCCCATTTGATTTCTGACACATTTTCAACTTCAGTGAGCTTGGTTACTCCATAAACTAATTTCGCTATATCTTCTCCAAATATGACAGATAATTCTTCGTTAGTTACGTCACAATCTTCGACGACATCATGCAAAAGTCCTGCTGCAAGTGTTTGATAATCCAAATGTAATTCAGCTAAATAATACGCAGTAGCTAAAGGATGAGTTATAAACCTGTCTCCTGTAAGTCGAATTTGGTCTCCATGAGCATTTTCAGCAAAATCATAAGCTTTTTTAACAATCTCTGACTGATCAACAGTTAAATAAGAGTTGATCAAATCTTCAAATTTTTTATACTCATTTTCTAAATTTGTTGCTACCATCTAATAACTCAGTACCACTTGAATATAAATGTTGATATCAATAACATTAATTATAATAAAAATTATTAAAATAAATAAGGACTAAAATGTTCAGTTCAATTAGAGGAACAAAAGATATATTGCCCAAAGATCAAAAGTATTGGGATTATTTTAAGAATGAAGCATTCAAACAATCAGCAATTTACGGGTTTGAGAGAATTGATACTCCTACTTTTGAAATGACTGATCTTTTTCTTAGAGGAATTGGAATTGGAACTGATATCGTAACAAAGGAAACCTACTCTTTTATTGATAGAGGAGAAAATAACATTACACTCAGACCTGAAGGTACTGCTTCAGTGTGTAGAGCTTACATTCAAAATGCAATGTACACAGAATCACAACCAAAAAAATTCTACTATTTTACTTCAATATTTAGATACGAAAGACCTCAATCAGGAAGATTAAGAGAGCATCATCAATTTGGTATAGAAACCCTAGGAAGTAACGATCCATTTTTAGATGGTGAAATTATTCAATTTGCTTGGAATTTATTATCTAGACTAGGGTTAAATAAATTGAACTTAAACTTAAACACAATCGGAGATCAAGATGACCGAAAAAATTATATAAAAAGTTTGAAAAATTACTATACACAAAGTGATTGGGGAGATAGTAAATGCAAAGACTGCGAAAATAGAATAAAGACAAATACTCTTAGAATATTAGACTGTAAAAATAAAAATTGTCAAAATTATATCAACGAAGCTCCAAATATGTTGGATTATGCTTCTGATTTAACAATCAACCATTTTGAAAAGGTTAAAAATTATTTAGATTTGTCCAAAATAAAATATACAATTAACAAATCTCTTGTAAGAGGTTTGGATTATTATACTAATACGGTTTTTGAAATAACTTCGAAAGAAAATAAAAGTCAAAACGCACTTGTTGGCGGAGGAAGATACAACGGTTTAATTGAACAATTAGGTGGCCCGAGTACACCTGGAACGGGATTTGGAATGGGGGTGGAAAGAGTCATAAATGAAATTATTGAATCTAATATCAATATTAATGAAAAAATAAATTCTAAAATATTATTTACCTCAATAGATAAAAACTCATATGACAAAAAAATCAAATATAATTTGATCGCTAGAAATAATAATATTAATTCAGAAATTTCTACTGAAGGAAAAAGCCTGAAAGCAACTATGCGTTATGCAAATAACAATGATTTTTCTATTGTTATTATTTTAGGTCAAGATCCTAATGGTAATAACAATACTGTTTCCATTAAATACCTTGAATCAGGAAAGCAAGAAAATATTTCGGAAAATGAATTATTAACTATGTTAAATAAAAATAATAATGAGTAATAAACTAGAAAAAAAAATCACTGAAATACTAACTGAATTCAAATCTGTAGAAAATCAGATTTCTAATAGTAACTCCTCAAATTATGAAGAAAACAAAACAATTTATGCTAAATATTCAGAATTAAAAAAAATTGCTGATATATGCGAATCATATAATGAATTAAACAAACAATTAGAAGAATTAAAATCTGTAATAAAAGATCCTGGGTCAAAAGATATTCACGAATTAGCATCAGAAGAAATAAATACTCTTAATACTCAAATTAATATAATTAACACTGAACTCGAAGACAAACTTTTCAATACCGACGAGGATGATCAAAGCAATGTTATCATGGAAATCAGAGCAGGCACCGGAGGAGAAGAAGCTTCTCTGTTTGCTCAAGATTTATATCGCATGTATACAAGATATGCGCAAAGAAATGGATGGAAATCAAATATTTTAAACTCTAATACTACTGGACTTGGTGGAATAAAAGAAATCGTGTTTGAACTAATAGGTGAAAATGTATATAAAAGTTTAAAATACGAAAGTGGAGTTCACAGAGTCCAAAGAATTCCATCAACAGAATCAAGCGGAAGAATACATACTTCTGCAGCAACAGTTGCTGTTTTACCTTTGCCAGATGAAGTCAATATAGAAGTAAATCCAAATGATTTGGAAATTGACGTTTTTCACGCTAGTGGTAATGGTGGTCAAAATGTACAAAAAGTTGCTACAGCTATAAGAATAACTCATATTCCAACGGGAATTATCTCTGTTTGCCAAGATGAAAGATCACAATTAAAAAATAAAGAAAAAGCACTGTCAGTATTACAGGCAAGAATTTATGATATGGAAAAAAGAAAGAAAGAAGAAGAGAGAGCAAAAGACAGAAAACAGCAAGTAGGTTCTGGGGATAGATCTGAAAGAATAAGAACTTATAATTTTCCTCAAAAAAGAGTAACTGATCACAGATCTAAATTCACTCATCATGAAATCGACAAAGTTCTAGATGGAGAATTTAATTCTATTATTGAATCTCTGGTTATATTAAATACCAACAGATAATAAATGAACAATTGTGAATATAAACAAATTAATACTTAAAAATAAATCTAGATTAGAAAATTCTAAGATAGAAGAAGCTCAATTAGAATCAGAACTTATCATTATGCATGTTCTTAATTTAAACAAATCTGATCTTTTACTTAATTTACAAAAAAATGTCACTGAATCAGAATTGAAAAAAAACGATGACATTATAAAAATAAGACAAAAAAACATTCCTTTAGCGTACATACTAAAATATCAATATTTTTATAATGCAAAATTTTATGTAGACAACAAGGTTTTAATACCAAGGCAGGAAACTGAGATACTAGTAGAAATATGTTTGACTATTCTTGAAAATACAAAATCAAAAGTTAAAATCCTTGAAATAGGAACTGGTAGTGGAATAATCACAGGAACATTAAGTCAAATTTTAAATACTAAGAATATAGAATATATAGCCACAGATATAAGTATAGAATCATTAAAAATTGCTAAAAATAACATTTTAAAAGTTAATAAAAATACTAAATTAAACCTAATTAACAATGATTTGATAAATGGATTAAAAGGAGAATTTAAATTTATCATTTCAAATCCTCCTTATTTATCTACAGAAGATATGAAAACAATCAATAAAGAATTAAAATCAGAACCAGTAAAAGCATTGTATGGAGGTGAAAAAGGATACGAAATAACTGAAAAAATCTTAAAACAATTAAGTGAGTTTGAAATACTATTTGAAAATTTAATCCTAGAAATAAATCCAAGTAATAAAACTTATCTTCTGAAAATGATAAAACAATTATTTTCAGATTACTTTAGATATGTAATAAAAGATTACAATGGAAACGATAGATTCATACTTTTAACTAAAAATAATCCTACTAGATTTTTAAATCAGTTTAACTATTGTCCTAACTGAAAGAATTTACCTTCTGTTTTTATAGAAGGAGCAACTATCATTTGTGCTTTGTGCATATCTCTAATGGAATAAGCTCCAACAAAACCCATACAATTTTTTAACGCTCCCATAAAGTTTTGTGTACCATCACTTGTAGAAGAAGGACCATTAAGCAATGTGT
>CETB01168424.1_pt1 | contig 11132 bp, 9 predicted proteins | sample 356381 | NCBI WGS metagenome assembly CETB01 (sample SAMEA2622545, study PRJEB7988) | marine metagenome | biome: marine biome (ENVO:00000447); feature: deep chlorophyll maximum layer (ENVO:xxxxxxxx); material: "saline water (ENVO:00002010), including plankton (ENVO:xxxxxxxx)" | depth 155 m | reverse complement strand
TTGAAAAAAAAAATTTTTTTTTTTAAAAAATTACTACATCTAGAATTTTATTATTTGAAGTTGAAAAAAAAAATATTTTTCACTCAATACGTTAATTGTGCAACCAAAAAACGTTTAAATTTTTTTTTTCGAACTTCTCCTGCAGCGTTCATTATACAACCAAGATCGATTTATTTTTTTTATTTTAAAAAAAAATATTGAAATAAAAGTAAATGCTAATAAAAATGTTTTTTTAATTTAATTATCATGGAAAAAACATCTTTAAAAACAAATCTAGGAACACCCCAAGAAGAGAGTACAATTGATTGGAAGTTAGTACAAATTTCATTTAAAAAATCTTTTGGAGAGGAAATATATTCTAGTTGGCTTATAAACATCTCATTAATTAAAGAATTTAATGATCACGTTATTCTAGCTGTTAAAACTAGATTTTTTAGGGATTGGATTACTTCTAGGTACGCAGACAAAATTTTAAGTGAGATTAAAAAACATAAGATCAGTATTAATAGACTCGAATTTAAAATTGAACCAGATAGTAATTCAGTAGAAAAATCACAAATTATCAGTGGAAATATAAATAAAGTTTCAGATATTAAAAATTCTATTTTAAACTACAATAGATTAAATACAAATTTAAATTTCGAAAACTTTGTTGTTGGTTCAAGTAATAATTTAAGTTTCCTTTCAGCAAAAAAAGCTTGCTCTCAACTCTCAAGATATAATCCATTATTTATTTATGGTGGAGTTGGATTGGGCAAAACGCATCTTTTGAATGCTATCGGACTTGAGTTAAATAAAGATAACAAAGTAATGTTTATTTCAGCTGAAAGATTCATGTATCAATTTATTAAATCTATAAAAAAAAATGAGATGGTAAACTTTAAGGATTATTTTAGAAAAGCTAATGTTTTTATAATTGACGATATTCAATTTATAAGGGGAAAAGAAGGACTCCAGGAAGAGTTTTTTCACACTTTTAATACATTATTTGATCAAAGTTCACAGATAGTTATATCCTCAGATCGTGCACCAAATAAATTGGATAGGGTTCAAGATAGAATAAAGTCACGTTTATCCGGAGGTCTTGTGGTTGATATAGGAACACCAGATTATGATTTAAAATTAAAAATCTTGAAAAAGAAAATTTTAGATTACCAAAATTTTTTTAAAGAAAATCCAGACTTACAAGATGAAGTAATAGACTATATCGCTAAAAACACGAATTCAAATATTAGAGAGTTAATTGGAATATTTAATAGAGTAGTAGCTTTTGGTAAAATGAGTAAAAAACCACTTAACATTAATGATTGTAAAATCATTTTAAGAGATGTGTATAATAGCAATAGAGTAGTCAGTATAGATAAAATCCAGACAGTAACATCAAATTTTTTTAGTATCAGTTTAGCCGACATGTTATCTCCGAGAAGATCACGGCCGCTTGCACGACCAAGACAAATTGCAATGTTTTTAGCAAAAAAACTGACTTCTAGATCTCTTCCAGAGATAGGACGAAAGTTTGCTAATAGGGACCATACAACAGTTATTCATGCAGTAAAAACTATTGAGAAAATAATAGAAAATAATGACGAAACTAGAAAAAATGTTGAAGAGCTAAAGTCATTAATTTTGAGCGATTAAAATGCAATTTCAAATTAAGCGTGATAAATTATTAAAATCATTATCTGTTGCACACAATATCATTGAGAAAAAAAATACACTTCCCATACTTTCAAATGTTTTACTAGAGGCAAAAAACAAAATACTTAATGTAGTTGCTACTGATTTGGATTTGGTTTTTCATGAGGAGATAGATGATGTTAAAATTCAACAAGAAGGAAGCACGACTACATCAGCAACTGTTCTTTTTGACCTTTTAAGAAAATTGCCTTCGAATTTAGACGTTGACTTTGATTTACAAAGTGAAAATAAATTAAAAATTTCAGCTAAAAATTCTAAATTTAATCTTTTGTGTTTACCTGTCGGTAATTTTCCTAATTTTGCACACAACTTTCAAACAAAACCCTTTAGTTTGGAAAATAAGAAGTTTTTATCTTTATTAAATAAAGCTAAAATATCAATGTCAAACGATGATACTAGGCATTATTTAAATGGAATTTTTATTCATGTAACTGCCTCAAATAAAGGTACGTATTTAACTGGAGTTGCTACGGATACGCACAGACTATCTTCTAGCAGCATACCAATAAAGGAAGCAGAAAATTTTAAGCCATTTATACTTCCTAAAAAAAGTGTTTATCAGCTTTGTACTTTATTACAAGAAAGTGATGAAAATATATTACTTTATATAGGTGATACTAAAATCCAATTTGAGATTGGAAAGTCGAAAATCGTTTCGAAGGTAATTGATGGTAAATTTCCAGAATATAATAAAGTTGTACCTAAAAATAATAATAAAACTCTAAATGTTAGCGTAAAGGATTTTGTTAACTCTGTAGAAAGAGTAATTACAGTTTCAATAGATAGAAAAGAAGGAGTTAAACTCACTTTAGATAAAGATAATATTCAATTATTTGTAAATAGTTCATCTTCGGGTGAGGGAAAAGAAACTTTATCAGCTAATTATAATTCAGATAACTTAACTATAAGTTTTAATGCAAGATATTTACTAGATATTGCCTCTGAAATTGAGGATGAAAAACTAACTATGAATTTGGGTGACGCTGTATCACCCGTTCTAATTCAAGATAATTCAGATAAGCAGAGTTATTATGTTATTATGCCAATGAAAATTTGAAAAATTAGCTATTTGATAAAATTAAATTTATTTATCATCTATTATCCTTACCCACCAATGTAAATTTGATCAAGTATTAATAAACAATTTTATATACGGAAAAAAAAATGATATACTTATTTTTTCAAATAGATGACAGAAAGCCAAAAAAATAACATAGCTAGATCATACAAGGCAGATTCAATTAAAGTTTTGAAAGGTCTTGAAGCTGTAAGAAAAAGACCCGGGATGTATATTGGTGATACAGATGACGGTTCTGGATTACACCACATGGTTTTTGAAGTCCTAGATAATTCAATCGATGAAGCTATTGTTGGTTTTTGTAAAAATATTTCTGTTACCATGCACAAGAATCATTCAGTAACAGTTGAGGATGACGGCAGAGGTATTCCCGTAGACACACACAAAGGTGAAAAAAAATCTGCAGCTGAGGTGATTATGACGCAATTACATGCAGGGGGGAAATTTGACCAAAATTCATATAAAGTTTCTGGAGGTTTGCATGGTGTAGGTGTTTCTGTAGTAAATGCTTTATCTGAGAAATTAGATTTAACAATATTTAGAGATGAAAAAGAGTATTTTATTTCTTTCAAGAACGGAAAAGCTCTAAATAATATTAAATTTATAAAGAAAACAAAAAAGTCTGGAACTAAAATAAATTTTATTCCTTCAAAAGATATTTTTTCTAGTACAAAATTTAGCTTAACTGTACTTCAAAAAAAAATGAAAGAATTAGCTTTCTTAAACAAAGGTCTTAAAATAATACTAACAGATGAAACACATTCTAAAACGAAAATTTATGAGCATAAGTACGATGGTGGAATTGCAGAATTTGTAACATTCTTGGATCAAAAGAAATCTTTATTAATTAATAAAAATGAAAAAGCAGTTTTTAAAAAACCTATTTATATTAAAGGCGAAAAAAAACAGGCTATAGTTGAATGTTCTTTTCAATGGAATTCTGGATTTTCTGAGGATGTTATGGCTTTTACAAATAATATTCATCAGCGTGATGGTGGAACACATCTTCTTGGTTTTAGAAGTGCCCTTACTAGAATCATAAATAAATATGCATCTGAAAAAAATTTAAACAAAAAAAATAAAGTAACAATTGGTGGAGAAGATATTAAAGAAGGACTAACTGCTATTTTATCCATAAAAATGCCTGATCCAAAATTTTCCTCCCAGACAAAAGATAAATTAGTTTCATCTGAGATTAGAAATATTGTTGAGACAGTTGTTACTGAGAAAATTTCAATTTGGTTTGACCAAAACCCATCTGTAATAAAAATAGTCCTAGAGAAGGTTTTACAAGCCGCAATAGCAAGAGATCTAGCTAGAAAAGCAAGAGACAGCGTGAGAAGAAAAGGCTCTTTAGAGCTGTCGGGCTTACCAGGAAAATTAGCAGATTGCCAAATTTCAAATATGGAGGGAACCGAGTTATTTATTGTCGAAGGAGACTCAGCCGGAGGTTCCGCAAAGCAAGGAAGAAAAAGGGAGTTTCAGGCAGTTTTACCCTTAAGAGGTAAAATTTTAAATACCTATGTAAACGAAAATAAAAAAAAGAACGGATCAAACAATGGACACGAAACCAAAGCCTTATCTAAAATGATGTCGTCAAATGAAATAGTCACACTTATAAACGCTCTTGGAACAGGTTCTACTACTTTTAATATTGAAGATCTCAGGTATGAAAAAATTATTATAATGACAGATGCTGATGTGGATGGCTCACATATTAGAACTCTATTATTAACTTTTTTTAATAACAAACCTTTTAATGAGCTCATCGAGAAAGGCCATTTGTATTTAGCTCAACCTCCTTTATTTAAAGTCACAAAAGGTTCTAAAAGCACCTACATAAAAAACGAAAAGGAACTAGAGGAATACATTATTAAAACAAAAGATGGTGCTAAAAAAAAATTAAAAAAATCTGAATTAGAAAAATTTATAAACAGTGAGAGACAAAAACTAAATATTCAAAGATTTAAAGGGTTAGGAGAAATGAATCCAGAAGAGCTATGGCAAACAACTTTGAATCCTGAAAATAGAACTTTATTAAGAGTAGAGTACTCTAAAGGCACCAAAGAAAAGTCTAAGGAGGACCAAAATATAATTAAAATACTAATGGGTGATGAAGTTGCTCCAAGAAAAGACTTTATTACTGAAAAAGCTTTAGAAGTAGAAAATCTAGACATTTAAATATATGAAATTATCTGATCTCGTCAAATATGATGAGGATTTAAAGTTAGAAAAAAATACTGTAGTAGTTTTAAGATGGATAGCTTTAATTGGTCAATTAGCAACTATATATACAGTTCATTTTTTTGTAGGTTTTGAACTTCCATTAATTTATTGCTCTTTAACAATTTTTTTTGGAGGAGTAACAAATATTTTCATACAATTTAATTTAAGGAAAAATCAAATTAATAATACAGAGTCAACAATACTTTTATTTTATGATGTTATACAATTGTCTGTATTAATTTACTTAACAGGAGGAGTTACAAATCCATTTATAATTTTTATTATAGTACCTGCTATAATTTCTTCAACATTGTTAAATTTAACTAGTACTTTTTTTTTATCATTTATAACAATAATTTCTTTATTGTTACTTACGTTTAATTATTACCCTTTACCAAGTGATGGAGATATTCATTTTCATGTTCCTGATTATTATATTTACTCAATTCCTACAGCTCTAGTTGTAGTTCTAGTTTTTTTAAATTACTTTGGTTTCCGTTTTGGATATGAAGCAAGAAAGAGAGGTAATGCTTTAAGTAAACTAGAGCTTATCTTGGCAAAAGAACAAGAACTAGAGTCGATTGGACACCAAGCCGCTGCCGCTGTTCATTCTTTAGGTACACCATTATCAACTATAACTGTAATAGCAAAAGAACTTAAAAAAGAAATATCGAGTGATAAAGATTTTAAAAAAGATATTGATATATTATTAGAGCAAGCAAAGAAATGCGGAAATATATTAAAAAAAATATCACAAAATAAAATAGTAGATGACGATTATGTTACAAATGTATCTTTGCAGGATCTACTTTATGAAATTTCGAAATCTTTTGAAGAAATTAGTAAAAAGAAAATAAACCTTAATTTTAGTAATTTAACAAAAAAAATTCCTATCACAAGATCTCCTGAGATAACATACGGAATTCGAAACTTTGTAGGTAATGCAGTGAAGTTTTCTAAAAGAGAAATTGATATAAATTTATCTAAAAATAATGATGAGGTTAAAATTCAAATTTCCGATGATGGACCTGGTTTTCCAAAAGATATTATAAAAAATATTGGTGAACCTTACATTGCGTCGAAATCAAAAAAATTAAAATCTAAGGCAGGTTTGGGATTAGGAACTTTTATCGGAAAGACTTTGTTAGAAAGAAAAAAAGCAATTATTGAATTTTCCGACTCTAATTTAGGTGGTGCTTTAGTTGAAATAAGCTGGAAAAATTACGATATAATAAAAAAAACGTGATCATATAGGTTCCTGTTGAGTCATACAGTGTAAAGTGCCTAATCCCCATACTAAGATTGAACTATCTATTAGAACTACTTTTCTATTTTTAAAATATTTTCTAAATATTTTTAGAATAAATTTTTCTTGTGGGTCATTAAAAGACGGAACTAAAACTATTTTATTTGCTATATAAAAATTTAGGTAACTTGCTGGCAATCTAACACCGTTAATAAAAATAGGCTTTGGCATTGGTACGCAAATAACTTCAATTTTTTTCTGATTTTCTTTTTTAAATTTTTTTAATATTTGTAAATTTTCCTTAAGGTTTTTATAATTTTTATCTTTTTTATTTTTCTCTATAGCAATAAATATTTTATTTTTACCAATAAATCTGGCAATATCATCTATATGTCCATGAGTATCATCACCACATATTCCTTTGTTGAGCCAAATAACTTTTCTTATACCAAAAAACTTACTAAATATTTTATTGTAATCTTGTTGCTTTAATCTTTTATTTCTTTCCTGAACTTTGCTCAATAAACATTCTTTAGTTGTTAAAAGAAGACCATCACCATTAACATCTATAGATCCACCCTCAAGAACAACTTTTTTTTTGTTATATATTGGTTTTATAACTTTAATTTTTTTAAATTTTTTGACTTTTAAAAAGGCTTTATTATCATTTTTATAATTTTTATATTTTGCCCACCCATTAAATTCCCAATTCGATAGTATATTTCTATTATTTGAATCTTTAACAAATATTGGCAAAAAATCCCTAGTCCATGCTCTATCGGTTTTGCAGATTATAATTCTTATATTTTTTATTTTTGCTCCAAAAATATCAAGAAAAAATTTTATTTTTTCTTGATAAGACTTATTTTTGATTAAGATATTAACTAACTGAACTTTAGAAAGCTCAGAAATTATTCTACTAAAAACAAAGGGTATTTGATGAAATTTGCCAGGCCAATCTTCCCTATTATGGGGCCAGGCTATCCATGTGGATTTCTGCGGTTCCCATTCCGCAGGCATTCTGTAAATGCCTTTAGTACGGATTTTAGGCATCTCTAGGGTTGTTTAATATACCTTTATAATAGTCAATTCTTCTGTCCCTAAAAAACGGCCAATGTCTTCTAACATTTTCAACTTTTTTAAAGTCAATATCACAAATTAAAGTTTTATCTTCTTGTTTGGTTTTAGCAATTATATTTCCACTCGGATCAAAAACAATTGTATTTCCCCAAAATTCCAATTTTTTGGAGCCTTGTTTTTCAATTCCAACTCTATTAACAGCTGCAACATAAACTCCGTTTGCAATAGCATGTGATCTTTGTACAGATATCCAAGAATCAAGTTGAGATTTTCCAAACTTCTTCTTTTCTTTTGGATGCCAACCGATTGCTGTCGGGTAAAAAAGTATTTCTGCTCCTTGTAAAGAAGTGAGTCTTGCCGCTTCTGGAAACCATTGGTCCCAACAAATTAAAGTTCCTATTTTTCCATAATTAGTCTTAAAAGATTTGAATCCAAGATCTCCAGGTGTAAAATAAAATTTTTCATAAAACTGTGGATCATCCGGTATATGCATTTTTCTATATTTACCAATTATTTTGCCTTTTTCATTAATCACCACACAGCTGTTGTGGTATATACCCGAAGCTTTTTTTTCAAAAATTGGTGCAATAATTATGATTTTGAGTTCTTTAGCTAATGAAGAAAGAATCTCTGTTGTTTTTCCAGGTATTTTTTCAGCCAAATTGAAATTCGAATGCTTCTCTACCTGACAAAAATATTTTGACAAAAATAATTCTGGTAAACAAACTACTTTAGCTTTCTTTTTGCCAGCTTCTCTTATTTTTTTTATTGCATAACTCAAATTTTTTTGAGTTTCAGACGACATTTTCATCTGTATTAGAGCTATTTTTACTTTTGTCATTTTACTAAAACAATTTTTGGAAATTTCTTCTTTGCCTATTTTTCCAATTTTTACGGTGATATGCATCGCTTATAATTAAGGGTAATACACTAGTAGCTTCGGCAAACACCATCTGCTCTTTTGTGGTATCAACCTTTCCCCAAGAGCTTGCCTCTTTTAATGTAGAACTACTACAAGCACCATCTCTTGTATCAGCAACAGTAATTTGAATTGCATATTTATGCATATCAACTTTTTTTCCAAGAAGTTCAGCACATACTACCGTATCTTGTACAAAATTCTTTGGTACACCACCCCCAATCATTAGTAGACCAGACTCCTTAGATTTGAGTTTTATTTCTGTTAACTCTCTAAATTCCCTTACCGAGTCTATAGTGATGTGTTTAGTTGGATTTTGCTCTTGATGCATTACGAGTCCAAAGCCGGCCGAACTATCAGTGAAAGCAGGACAAAAAATAGGGACATTATTATCATATGCCAATTCAACTAATGAATCTTTTTTCTTTGCATTTTTTTTTAAAAATTTTCCAATTTCTTTTATGAATTCTCTGGAAGTATATGATTTTGGGATTAAATTATTTGCAATTTCGCAAATCGTTTTATCACAAGCTTGTAATTGTTCCTCATCAATATAAGTATCATAAATTCGATCAATGTAATTTTCCCTTAAAACTTTATCATCTTGAAACTGATCGCCCTGATAGTGTTTAAAACCCAAAGCTTCGAAAAAATCCATATCTATTATAGATGCCCCTGTTGCCACAATAGCATCAACCATATTGTATTTAATAAGATCAGAATAAAGTTTCATGCATCCAGCAGCTGAAGTGGAGCCAGCTATTGTTAGGAATATCGAACAATTTTCATCACTAATCATCTCATTATAAATTTCAGAAGCTTTAGCAGTGTCTCTAGATGTAAAAGACATTTTTTTCATAGACTCAATTATTTTTCTAGAGTCAAATGATGTTATATCTATGTGTTCTACTTCTGATTTTAATAGAGATTTTTTATTATGTCCAAGAGAAGGACCATTTTTTTTGTTCATTATGCAACCAAGTAATTAACTTTATCCTTACGGTCATACATCGAAAGAATAGGTTTGTCATCTACTTGATAAATTTCGTCCGAATAAAAACCATTAAAATTTGTTCTAAAAGTTGTTCCATAAGCACCAAGTTGACCTAACTCAATATAATCACCCTCTTTAATATTATTTGGTAAAAGAAAAGGTCCCTTCATATAATCAAGACTATCACAAGTTGGTCCATAAAAATTAAAAGCTGTTAATTTTTTGGAAATAGTTCTTCCATTTTTAATCATTCTTGAAGGTAAAACAAAATTTGGAACGCCTGCATCGAATAGAGAACCGTAAGTTCCATCATTAATATAGAGTTTTTGTTTTTTCTTTAAAATTATTTTAACTATTGTTGATCCAGCCTCTGCGACTAATGCACGACCAGGTTCACAAAATATTTCTGGCATTTTTACTAATTTTAAATTTTTAAGACCTTGCTTTATTTCAGCCATATAATTTTCTAATGGTTCAGGCATTAAGTCTGGATATATTGATGGGAAACCACCGCCTATATTAATTACATCGGGTACTATTTTAGTTTTTTTAATAATATTCCCTATTTCATTTATACCTTTCTTAAATGAAATTTTATCCATACATTGCGACCCTACGTGAAAACTCAAACCAACTTTTTTCCCATGTTCTTTGGAAAGTCTCAATAAACCTAAAGCTTCACTAGATAGTGCACCAAATTTTCTAGATAAATCTATTTCAGCATGTTCATTTGATATTGCTATTCTAACGTATAAATTTAAATCTTTTGCATTATTAGTAGCCTCTAGAATTTTAAGAAGCTCCTCTTTTGTATCTAGAGCAAAATCTCTTACATTGTACTGAAAGTATGCCTCTTTAATGCTATCTCTACTTTTCACTGTATGCATGTAAAAAATATTTACTTTATTGTTAATTTTTCTTATTAATTTTATTTCATTAATTGATGCAACATCAAAATTCTGAATTCCGTTATTAATAATAATTTTAATAATTTTTTCATTTGGATTAGTTTTTACTGCATATAGAATTCTTCCAGGGAAATTATTTTTAAAAAATTCAACTGACTTTTTTATTGATCTCGGTCTGATGCAATAAACCGGGTTTTCAGGTTTTAGCCTGTTAACTAATTCATTAACGCTTTCAAATTTTCGCATCGCATGTGTCCCCCGTTTAATTACACAAAAAGCTTCAAAAAAAATTTATAAAAAGCTTGTATTTTGCCTTTTAATGGTTTTCACATTTATGTAAAGTAAATAATGCAGGGTTGTCGCATTGTAATATAGCCGAGAGTGACTATATGGAGATAGATGAATAAGTTTAAAGAAACAGCTAAAAGGTTAAATCTTTCTGATTTTGAGGATAAGTCACTTCTTATAGTGGACGATGATGATCCGCTTAGGATGAGATTGTCAAGAGCTCTAGAGAGGAAAGGATTTCAAGTCAAAGACGCAAAAACTGTTGAAAATGCTATTAAAATTGTTAAATCTTCACCCCCCAATTTCGCATTAGTTGATCTTAGGCTAGAGGATGGCAACGGACTAGACGTAGTTGCAGAGATCAAAAAGGTTAAAACTGATAGCAGAATTGTAATGCTCACTGGATACGGGAATCTGCCAACAGCAGTTGCCGCTGTAAAAGCAGGAGCTATAGACTATATTTCTAAACCTGTGGATGCAGACGATGTCGAATCCGCTCTTTTAGCATCAAAAGATAACAAGGCAGCACCTCCAGAAAATCCCATGTCCGCAGATAGAGTAAAATGGGAACATATTCACAGAGTTTTCGAATTGTGCAATAGAAATGTTTCAGAAACAGCTAGAAGACTTAAAATGCATAGAAGGACTTTACAAAGAATTTTATCTAAAAGATCACCTCGCTAGGCTCTTATTTT
>CETB01358596.1_pt1 | contig 11155 bp, 9 predicted proteins | sample 356381 | NCBI WGS metagenome assembly CETB01 (sample SAMEA2622545, study PRJEB7988) | marine metagenome | biome: marine biome (ENVO:00000447); feature: deep chlorophyll maximum layer (ENVO:xxxxxxxx); material: "saline water (ENVO:00002010), including plankton (ENVO:xxxxxxxx)" | depth 155 m | reverse complement strand
GAACATGCCGATGCATACCGCACCATCAGCGATGACGAACTAGCCACAGCTCTAGGTGGATTGGTTCCTGAGGTTGATGTTGTGGCCCTGAATGAACAGGGGTTGGCTTCTGTGTGGGCATCGAGTATGCGCAGATGCTTCACTAATGGATGGGATGGCTGGATAGACGATAATTTGGCTTTCTGCTCCAACTGGGGGTTCAAACCATCACAACTTACTATCCCCGTCACTATTTGGCAAGGAGATTTGGATCTAATGGTACCATTCGCACACGGCGAATGGCTTCTCAAACACATCCCCACAGCCAAACCCAGACTCGAGCCGGGGCACGGCCACCTTTCTCTAGTCGCTGACTGCAGACAGGCAATTATCGACGATTTAATCTCAAATCTTTGACTATCTTCCTGCGACGGCTTCTTGGCTGTCGGACATCTCGAAAGCCCGATGGCAGTCGACCGTGAAGAACTTCAGAGGATGGCTCAGTTGGTTGAGTTCAACCGTGAGAGGATGCAAACCATCGAGCAACAGATTCGCCAATTGGAAACCATCAGGATGGAGCAAATTCAGGCCATTGAGGCGCTACGAGCAATTCCAGAAGATGGTGCCGAAGGAGCCATGATCCCCCTCGGCTCCGGCCTACAAATCATAGCTGACATACCCGCCGATGCAGGGGCTGTAATCGACATTGGGAGCAGAATTCAGGCAGAGAAGACCAGAGAGGAAGCTGCTGACATACTCAGCAAGAGGGGCGTAGAACTGGTTGCAGTAATTGACAAGATGCGCCAAGAGTTCGACGAACTCGACAAGGCCACTGTAGAGACTGCCCAGAAATTCAATGAGAGCGTGGAAGGACTAGAACCAGAGGAACTCGCCCCACCCGAGCCCGAGACTCCAGACCCGAAGAAAACCCCTCGTCGCAAAAGGAAGAGGGGAACCGAACTCACACTCGATGACTGAGGCTAGACCATGGGCTTGTTCGACCGCTTCAAGAAACGCTTCAAGAAAAGTGCCGAGGACGAAATTTCGGTCGATGAAGACTCGGTCGAGGCAAAACAGGCTTCAGAAGAAGGAGCTCAAATGCGCCAAAATATCACCAATACAAGAGAGCCCCCACTCGCTCCTGAACCAATTGAAGAACCAGAAGATGAGTGGGACGACAACAACATCGCTCCAGATCCTTTTGCTACCCCCCCAAAAGATTCCAAGCAGAGGAAACTAGCTCATAGGGCAGCATCTGTAGAACAGGCGAAGAAACCAGAACAACCGATGGAGCCCAAACCAGAAGCCGACCCCATGCAATCTACCACCGGTCGTAAACTAATCTCCACTGGTCCTGTGAAGTTAGAAGTGGACTTCGGAGATAGCGCTACAAAGACCGGCGGTCGAGTAATCACAGCCAGTTCAAAACTTGAATCAATGCTCGAAGAACTGGAGGAAGATCTCCTAACTTCTGACATGGCTCAAGGAGCAGCCGAGGAAGTCATTTCAACATTGAAGGCAAACCTGATTGGAACCCGACTAAGTGGTGTTAAGAAACTCGATGTAGTCCTCGAAGAGGCACTCAGAAACACATTACTTAGACTACTGGAATCGGGCTACTGGGACTTCAACAAGACAGTCGACTCCTTCCTAGAAGAGAGCAGACCAGTCGTAATCATGATAGTCGGTGTGAATGGGACTGGTAAGACCACGACCACAGCAAAAATTGCCCACCAACTATCTGAACAGGGCAAATCAGTAGTCCTTGCAGCAGCCGATACATTCCGTGCCGGAGCAATAGATCAACTGGCAACTCATGCTGAGAGAATAGGAGTTCGTTGTATACGCAGTCAGAGAGGAGGAGACGCAGCAGCCGTCTCCAGGGACGCAGTGGACAGCGCGAAGGCGAGAGGAGAAGACATCGTCATCATCGATACTGCAGGTAGGATGCAGAACAAGACCAATTTGATGGAAGAATTGAGGAAAGTGCATCGAGTGACTCAGCCCCATTTGGTACTATTCGTGGCAGATGCCCTAGCAGGCAACGACGCAGTCACACAGGCGGTTGAATTCCAGCGCATGCTGAGTTTCGATGGCGCTGTGTTGTGCAAACTCGATACCGACGCTAAGGGAGGCGCAGCACTCTCCATCGCACATGCAACAGGCAGACCAATCGTTCTAGCTGGAATAGGTCAAGGATATGAAGACCTTATTCCCTTTGATCCAGAATGGCTCTTGGATTCAATACTCTGATTAATTGGGATAATATCTTGATGCCTTACTTGGTGTTTGGAAAGAAATGTACGATTACCAAAGTAAGAGAGAGTCGGAACCGCGGCGTTCTTGAGTCCCCACCCTCGCGTAGAGTCGATGTCGAGCGACGAGCAACCCCTTGCTTTGGTCGTGGTGGGCAACGCAACGGTCGAGGGGCGCCTACGCAGTATTCTGAAGAATCAGGGCTGGAAGACTGAGACCTGTGGGGATGGCGACAAGGCAGTAGACGAGTTCGTCGATCTCCGCCCCAAGCTGGTATTCCTCTCCCTCGACATCCCCTCGATGGACGGCCACTTGGCCGCACTCGAAATGAGAGAGAGTGACTACGAGGCTAGGATAGTATTCGTTAGTTCCAGACAACGCATTACTACAGCTCGCAACGCAGCTTATTCAGCCGGGGCAGTCGCCGTACTAGAGACGCCCCTGACCCAATCTGTATTTGATGAGAACTGGGATTCCATGATGGGAGACATTCCTCCCGCACCCGGTTTGGCCGATCTCGATGAACTCTATCCAGAACCGGATGAACCAGAGTTCCCACCAATGCCGATACCACCCGTCATGCCTGTAATGCCCGAAGCAGTAGTCATGCCAGAGGTCCAAACACCAGTAACAGCGCCAACTGAGAAGCCCAAGAAGAAGGGTAAGTGGTTGAAGAGAATCCTAGTTCTTCTGATACTGGCTACCTCCGGGGCAGTTGTGGCCCATTACTTCGATTTCGTCGATCTAACGGAGTATATGCCAGCGTTGGAAGAATATCTTCCCTGACTCATCTTGTGTTCAGGGCCGACCAAGTAGCATCGGCGTAAGCCTTCGCAGCAGCCACCCGATCATCCGACTTGTGAATACCCGTTCCCACAATTACTGCATCCGAACCGGCCCTGACAGCGTCCGAAGGATGCCCATATCTTTGTCCGAGAACTCCTTCCTCAGCAGAGAGATTAACACCCGGTGTCCAGATCATCTTCCCCTTTCCGACCTTTCCGCGAAGCGATGAGATTTCTTCAGGAGAACTTCCATTTCCAATGTACCCCATTACATGCGGCGAAGCAGCACCAGTTGCGATTGTTTCGTCGGTGTAACTATCTGTCAGAAGGTTGCCCCTACTGGACATCTGAGCTAGCAGGAAAATTCCACCAATCCGCTGCACATCATCCCATCCAGCAGCAATCCCGTCAACGATATCCGGGCCCGAGATTCGATGTGCTGTGACAATATCGGCCCATGAGCGAATATCGTATACCCCACCCATTTGGGCCTGAGAAACTCTACCAATATCTGCGAATTTCCGGTCTTCGAACAATAGCAAATCATGTGCATTAGCCGCGTCTACGACTTGTTGCCAAGACTCCTTAGTGTAGTCTTCAACCATGTCAACATGAGTCTTGAGAGCTGCAATATGAGGGCCAACTTCATTGATGAGTTGGACCAATTCTGCAGTGGTATCTAAGTCGGCTGCTAGTACGACTAGAGTCTGCTTCTCCACAGCGGCTTCCATGAATCGATGCGATAGTGGATGTGCGGTGCTGGACCACCTGCTGCCCCATACATCGGCCGCTTGCATCGAATCACCCCGCCCATCCGCATATCTCAAGGCTTTCCCCAAGTCAGGGATAGAGCCTGCGTTGCGACCACAAACCATCTTGTTTGGTTAGGACAACCCTCTCGTGCATTCTACTAGGTCTACCAGACCAATATTCAACCCGGTTGATTGTGATTAGATACCCACCCCAATGATCTGGCAATGGAATCTCTTCGCCCTCAAACCGAACCTCTTCCTCCTCGAATCTACGCACCAACTCCTCTCGAGATACCAAAGGCCTACTCTGATTCGAGACCCGTGCTGCTATCCTACTCTTACGAGGTCTCGATTGATGATATTCTTCCACCATACCTCTATCCATCGGAGATGCAACCCCTTCAATTCTGACCTGACGCTCCATCTTCGGCCACCAAATTGTCCCTGCTACTGAGTTACAAGATGAGATCTCGTCTGCCTTATCGCTCTCGATATTGGTGAAGAAGCCAATTTCCTCATCTTCCAGATGCTTGAGTAAAACCATCCTGTTCCGGGGTTTTCCTTGCGAGTCGACAGTTGCCAAACTCATCGAATTAACTTCAGCCACACCCGCATCCTTCGCATCAGTCAGCCATTGAGAGAGCAGATCTAAGGGGGTTTGAGGATTGGCAATCAAAATCTCACCACCATCTCGGTACTCCTTGCGCATACTTCTCATGCTATTCTCCCACATCCTTGTGTATATGTATTCGTGTAAATTCAAAGTGGATTGTCAGAGCCCCAGTCCGATTTATTCATGTAAGGATGGAAATCAGCATTGAACATGGGTCAGACCCCCAAACTGCATCTGCTCTATTCGTGTCCATTTTGCTGGAAAGTGCGAGGTCTGTTAGAACACCTCAATATAGAGACCGAATTTATTGGTATTAATGGCCTGAAAATAAAGAAAGAAGTCTCATTTGCCGGAGACTGGGGCAAAGTTCCAGTGTTTACCGATGAAGATGGAGAACACCATGTGGACTCAACCCCGCTTTTGCGTTTAATCGATGCAAGATATAATGCCGGCAAGATGGCAGCCCAGGGCGATTCTAAGCGACAAGAGAAATGGCTTGAATGGGCAGACACTCATCTGTCAAAGGCAACTGTTCCGATTCTCTATGGAACCCTCGGGGCCGCCCTAAAAACCACCACACGAATATCAAAGATTGAGGAATTTGATTTCTTCTCCAAGCGGCTATATGCTTGGGCAGGATTCCCAGTAATGTGGGGCTTTATCGCTCGTAAACGCGTAAAAAACGACGGACGAAAACCCAAGAAACTCTGGCACGACCTGTTAACCGAATTCATTGCCGAACACAATGGAAAACCCTTCTTCGGTGGCGACACCCCCGATCTTGTTGATTTCGCAGCTTTCGGTTACATGCGCTCAATCTCTCCATTTGTCCAATTCAAACAACTCACCGATCACTCCGATGGCATGGCATGGTACAACCGGATGGAAGCATCATTGAATTGATTGAACCAAATGAAACACTAGGAGAACAAGCCGCTTTGTTCATGGACGGACGGTATCCGACATACGGTATGGGGACGATTCCGGTTCATTCGGTTGAGGTTACCACCAAGGACATGGAAGGACTCCCCGATGCCAGAGGAGACAGTGTTCGAGGTATATTGTCCTCAGACTATGGTATCGATGTTGGGCGTGTGAGGGTAACACTTGGTTACCTGATTAAGGCGGATTTACAATCTGAGAAATTACAGAGAACAGTCTACGATCTGTTCGCCGATCCTATCATTGAACACGGGTCCTGCATTGGGAACCTACTAGACGATGCGAACATCTTCCCTGAACATCCCGAGGCCATTATCCAGGTCGGATTCAAACCCGGCGTTACCGACAACGCAGGTCAAGCCGGTCTGGACGGCCTGACAACCCTGTTTCCGGACCTTGAAGAAGCGTGGGTAGCCACTACACGCACATACATGTTCTGGGGCCTTCCAGAGAATATCACGGCCGAACAACTCTCAGCACCACTTCACAATCCGATGATTGAGAGGTGCGTTGTCGCAGGAAGCGATGCCTGCGCAGAAGGCGAATGGCCATCACTTCCTTTCCCCGATAGACCCGCTGCTGCATTCGCCGACTCAGCTGTAGTCAATCTCGAAGTCAGCGATGAGGAATTAGTCAAAATCAGCGAGACGGGCCTGTTAGCCCTCAATCTAGAAGAAATGCAAGCGATACAGGCGCACTATCGTAATCCTGCGGTGAGAGCGGCTAGAGAAATCCTAGGACTCCCCTCAAACGCACCTACTGATGCAGAGTTAGAATGCTTAGCACAGACATGGTCTGAGCATTGCTCACACAAGATATTTGCAGCAAAAATCACTCACAAGGACAACGAAACAGGCGAGCAGTCAATCATTGATTCACTTTTCAAGACACACATCATGAAGCCGACATTGGACATTCAGAAAGAAGTAGATTGGCTGCTCAGTGTATTCCATGATAACTCAGGCGTAATCGCTTGGAATGATGATTGGAGCCTTTGTATGAAGGCAGAGACGCACAACTCCCCTAGTGCTTTGGATCCATTCGGCGGAGCGATGACCGGGATCGTAGGCGTCAATCGAGACATCCTCGGCACTGGCCTGGGCGCTCGGCCAATTGCCAACACCGACGTATTCTGTTTCGGACCTCCTGATTACGATGGGAAATTACCTCCGGGCCTATTCCACCCATCGAGAGTATTCCGCGGTGTCCATGCTGGCGTGCGTGCGGGCGGAAATGAATCGGGAATTCCAACAGTTAACGGAGCAATAGTATTCGACGAGAGGTACATTGGCAAGCCATTGGTTTACTGTGGCACGGTCGGAATCATGCCTAGGGCCCTTGCCGACGGGCGAGAGAGTCACGACAAGACGCCCGAGCCGGGAGATGTCATCTACATGGTGGGCGGAAGAGTCGGTAGTGACGGTATCCACGGAGCCACCTTCTCTAGCCTTGAGCTAACGGAAGAAAGCCCCTCCTCAGCCGTCCAAATCGGCGATCCAATTACTCAGAAGAAAATGATCGACATGATCATCGAAGCGAGAGATACCGGACTTATTCAAGTCATCACTGACAATGGCGCAGGGGGCCTTTCCAGTAGTGTTGGAGAGATGGCAGAACTAACTGATGGAGCTGAAATAGACCTCTCGGTGGTTCCTCTAAAGCAGGCTGGATTATCATCTTGGGAAATTCTAGTTTCCGAGTCACAGGAACGCATGACGGTTGGAGTCAGACCAGCGGATTGTGCTGAGTTTGAGAGGCTGGCCAACCTGCACGAAGTTGAGGCGACAAACATTGGAACCTTCACAAATTCAGGTGCATTTGTGGTTCATCACGGAGACGCGCCTGTAGCACACCTACCGATTTCTTTCCTTCACGATGGATGCCCCCAGTTGAATCTAGAATCTGAATGGGAGCCACCAGTGCATGAGGAAATGGATCCTCCCGAGGCTAACGCTGAGGGAATGGGAGATATCCTCAGACGTTTGATGGCTAGACCGAATATCGCCAGTAAGGAATTCTGGGTCCGTTCTTACGATCATGAGGTAATAGCCCAGACCGTAATCAAACCATTCTGTGGCATCGACCACGACGCTCCCGGAGACGCCGCGGTAATCGCACCAATCCACGGCGGAACACAAGGTGCAGTGATTTCGAATGGAATCGCACCCCGATATTCAGACATCGATGCCTACTCGATGGCGGCCGCCTGCGTTGACGAGGCTCTACGTAACGCGGTTTGTGTCGGTGTAGATTTAGACATGATAGCCGGTCTGGATAACTTCTGCTGGCCCGATCCGGTTGTATCTGAGAAGACGCCCGATGGTCGCTACAAACTCGCCCAACTCGTTCGAGCCAACCGTGCCATAGATGATGTCTGTAGAGCCTACCAGTTACCTTGCATCAGCGGAAAAGACTCAATGAAGAATGATGTGACTATGCACGGAGAAAAGATCAGCGTTCCACCAACTATCCTGTTCAGTCTTATTGGAAATCATAACGATGTCCGCAAGGCAGTATCAAGTGACTTCAAACAAGTTGACGACCATATCTACCTTCTCGGCGAAACACACCATGAACTCGGAGCAAGCGAAGTCGCATACATGTTCAGAGACGAGTGTTCAGGCGGCATCGGTGGCAGAGTCCCCACAATCGACACCCAACGCAATCTAGCAATGTACAGGGATCTGACTGCAGCCATGTCTAGAGGACTGGTTGCAAGTGCACATGACTGTAGTGATGGAGGCCTCGCAGTAGCACTAGCCGAGTGCTGCTTCGGAGTAGGTTCTGGCGCCTCAGTTGACATTTCAGAACTAGGGGCCAATGACCCGGATTTGGATTCATTCGGCGCATTATTTTCAGAAAGCCTCGGACGAATTTTAGTCAGTGTTAGTCCTGAGAACTCAGGGGTGTTCACAGCAGCAATGCAAGGACATGCCTGCCACAGACTTGGCTCGGTGTCTGCGGGCAACAATCTCTCAATTATCAATGAAGGAACACCAATCTTATCTGCATCAGTTTCTGAATTGAAACAGTCGTGGCAAGGCTCGCTTGGAGGCGGTTTACAATGAGCAAACCAAGAGTAGCAGTTCTGTCCGGTTTCGGCATCAATTGTGAACTTGAGACCATGGCAGTATTCGAGATGGCAGGAGCTACTTCTCAGAGAGTGCACATCAATCGTATTGTTAGTGGCGAAGTGACACTGACCGACTTCGACATCATGGCCGTTCCTGGTGGCTTCTCGTTCGGTGATCACCTAGGTAGCGGCCGTTTGATGGGGAACCGACTTCGGTTTGGTCTGAGAGACCAAGTCAGAGAGTTTGTGAAGGCAGGTAAACCGGTCATTGGAATCTGCAATGGCTTCCAAGTTTTAGTCAAGATGGGGCTTCTACCAGGCGATTCAGAAGTCAGCCTGACCCAGACCGCATCCCTCGCTCTCAACGATAGCGGACAGTATGAGAATCGATGGGCCACATTGGAATTCGACCCCGATAGTCCCTGTATCTGGACTAAAGGAATCACTCGTATGCGAGTCCCAGTTCGTCACGGAGAGGGGAAATTCGTCACCGACGACCCCAATTTGTTAGATCAGTGGAAGGAATCAGGCCAACTCGTTGCCCGCTATGTCGACCCCGAATCTGAATTCCCAAGCGCCAACGACGAAGTATTGCCATACCCATTATCCCCAAACCAGAGTTGGCGAAATATCGCTGGAGTTTGTGATCCCTCTGGACTTGTGTTTGGTCTAATGCCGCACCCCGAGGCCAACCACTCGACTTGGTTGGGCGCCACATGGTCACGCGAGGACGGGGAGCACGGAGAAGGAGAGGGCATGGCAATATTCCGAAACGCAGTCAACCACATTCTTTCTAACTAGGCAACTCCATACTCTCCGGCCTATGCGCGTATACGTGGCAACCTACAACAAGGAAGAGCGCGCAACGGCGAAAGCACCTCGAAAGAAACGCGAGTTCGACAGTAAGATGTTCATCGCTGCAATCTTCACTGGAGCTTTCGGAGTAGGTTGGATGGCCATGGCAATTTTCGCCTGGAACATCCCATTCTTTTGGGAGACCACATTTTTCGGAGAGGGAGGACATCATGGAGGACCAATCCATTGGGGAATTGGATTCGCCGCCATAGCACTGACCGGCGTAGCCCTCTACCCTTGGTGCTATGCAACACTTTTCCTGTTCTGGTCCTTTTTTGGCAAACCCAATGCTCGGAGGACTGGAGAAACCATTGGTGGCATCCATCTAACCCATTTCGGACTCATCTGGTTCTGGCTAGTTTTCGTAGGCCCTGGAGTATATATCTGGTGGGGAGGAATGTTCGGAATCGGCATGGAGCCAGAGGGTTGGTACTGGGCATTAATTGTCCCATCCATATTCATGACAGGGCTTTCAGTACAGGGATTGTTCTGGGGCCTATACTTGATATTCCGTGGAACGCCCGGAGCTAGAGAACAGTCGAAAATCGACTCAAAAATACAAAAAAAGATAATCGAACAAGCCACCAAATCCGGCGAGTTGGTGAAAAAACCACTCAATAATTGGTGGGAAGAATAGTCTAACGCGGAAGAAGCACAAAACACTCGCTTAAATCCTCAACTTCACGCGAAGTGACATGGCCGAGTCTTCACTATCCCGGTTTGGCCGACAAATGCATGGAAGCAGAAAGGCCGTAATGGCGACTGCATTCGCATCGCTGCTAGTTTCACTACTCCTGATTTCTCAAGGCAACTCGTTCATCGATGGCAACTCTCCTCCACCCACAATCGAGGCCGGTAGAGCCTTGGATTTGGTAGATGACGAATTACCCGTTACCTCGGCTAACTCTGTAACTTACATCTTCAGTCATGAGGAAATGTCCTGGAATGATGAGAACTTCGAACAGGCAATAATGGCGGCACTAGCCAAACTCTCAGATCTAGATATTGAGATTTTGAGTATCAGCACTGCATACGATGCTGCAGATGACCCCGTGCACCTGGCCTCGCATGTCTCTAGAGACGGGCATACAACCGCCGTATATGTCAGAATAGGAGGCACAGACGACGAGGTCGCCAAATCATTTGACGAAATCATCGTAGCCGCAGACAATGACGCCTTAGATGTCATTGTGACCGGTAGTCTAGTCATCAGTACCGACTTTGACAATGCTCTGAAGAACGATCAGGTTAGAGCCGAATTAATTGGTATTCCATTGTCACTAGTTATCTTGTTATTTGTCTTTGGAACCTTCACAGCAGCCATGCTTCCAATGGTAATCGCTCTACTGATGATGACTCTCGCAACAGCGACATCATTCTGGTTGTCTGACTGGTGGTTCTTTGGCCTCACCCAATATTCAATCAGCATGATTTCACTAATCGGAATTGCTGTCTCAATCGATTACAGTCTATTCATGATAAGCCGATTCAGAGAAGAGCTAGATTCAGGCGCGGAAGTAGAGGACGCTGTTGCCAAGATGATGGATACTGCAGGCAGAGCGGTCCTCTTCTCCGGAGCCACAGTTGCAATCAGTCTGTGCAGCCTGTTCTACTTCACGGCAACACACATGCCTTCCATGGCAATGGGCGGATTTCTCGCAGTACTTGGGTCCTTGATTTATTCACTAACTGTATTGCCAGCAATGCTATCTTATCTCGGACCTAAGATTGATTCACTCAAGGTACCAATTCCAGGAGCTAATACCAAGTCTCAGTTTTGGGAGAAGTTCTCTACAACAGTAATGAAGAGACCAATCAGTTGGCTAGCGCCCGCACTGATTGTTCTACTACTACTAGGATCACCCTTCCTCAGAGTCGAATTAAACGCTGGTGGAATCGA
>CETB01034638.1_pt1 | contig 11169 bp, 9 predicted proteins | sample 356381 | NCBI WGS metagenome assembly CETB01 (sample SAMEA2622545, study PRJEB7988) | marine metagenome | biome: marine biome (ENVO:00000447); feature: deep chlorophyll maximum layer (ENVO:xxxxxxxx); material: "saline water (ENVO:00002010), including plankton (ENVO:xxxxxxxx)" | depth 155 m | reverse complement strand
GGCGACTAAAGTTGCCTTGATTGTCCAGAACCATCCAAATCCCATCTTTGAGGATTAGTTGAACCCCAAGGTCTGTTCTACGGATGGATTCACCTCTAAGCATCAAGTCATCTCGCCAAGAAATAATTCGCCAATCATCAGCGTCGAAAACAGCGTCTTGAACGGTACCTCGTAATTTTCTGGCAACGGTAATCTGGTCATTTTCAAACTCCCATGTCCAACCGTCTTTTGAAGATAGAAGGAATTTCTCACCATGGTTGAATACTTCCTCTAAATCACATTCGATATCAAGTGCTTTCTCACTCAAAATTTCACCATTATCAAGCGCAATTTTACGATACTTGCCCCCTCTTGTCCAGACAATGATATATTCATCCAAAATCGAAATCGCTGCAATTTCATCTGAACGAGGAGGGGATTTTTCATTTGATTCGAATAGTGGTGATCTCCATATTTCATTGTCATTAGAGTCTATGCAATACAACCCTCTCATCCAAAGTGCAAAGATTATTTTGTCATCTTTTGCATTGAGTGCTAGTGGCTCAGCATCAACAATATGGCACCAAGTTGAACCGGCCACCATCGTAGTGTTTCTGCTCAATCTCAATTCTGCCTTAGAAACTCCATCTTTCAATTTTTCATCTAAAGGTAATAGCGCCATGCGAGCTAAACGTAACTCGTGTTCCACCCAAGTTGCAATCAGCCCTCCATCACATAACGACGCATGTGTAATATCGGTAGGGAATGGAGTTGCAGTTTCTTCATCAATGGTGATTCCTCCATCAACATCGATGATTATTTCGCGCCCATCATGGTTGAAAATTCTCCACGGGGCGCTCTGCATGATTGTGCCAAGTCGACCAAGATTGTAACAATTCCTTCAATAATCATCATCTACACGCCTACTCATGGTCAGCCTGATTCTGGTTTCGGGAGGAGACATCGCTTCTACAAATCAAGCTGATGAATTACTCAAACTATGTGATTGGGAAAAATTGGAATCTGTCGAGGGAATGCCAGCCTATTCCTACATGCATGCAAGGATGTGGTGGGTTGAAGATGGATGTTTGTGGGAAGATGACCTGGATAAAAGATGGCACAAAGCCACCGGTGAGGTCCCCGATGAGGTTATTTTCCCATCAAGACACTCTGCCGCAAGTGGTAACGCATCACTCACTTTGCATCCAATTGGCACAATGCAAGTTCCAGAAAACGAGGTGCCAGAATATGGCGGTAGATCAGCAGATTGCCCTCCACCTAATCCGCGTATTGCTGCTTGGTGGAGAGAACTAAATCGTGTTGCAGAAAACATGAATGATTTCGATTTAACTTTGGAAACCACACATCACGGTCCTTGGATTGAGACCCCCTCTTTGTTCATTGAAATCGGTTCGACTGCCAAAACATGGGGCCATCATGAGGCAGCAAAATTGCTAGCAGGAATAATACACAGAGGTCTTGGCCTCGATGGAAGTTTGGGTTTAGGTAAATGGGAAGGAGAAGGAAAGGTAGTAGTTACTCTAGGGGGTGGCCATTATGCTCCTAGGGGTAATTTGTTGGCATCACATGACCATGTTTGGATTGGCCACATGTTGGCAACTTATGCTCTACCATTTTCTAAAGATGAAAATGATAATGTCACAGGTATGTGGGAAAATAGTATTCGTAAAGCTATTTCTTCTACTAAAGCCGCATTTCCGGGTGGCGAGATAGTCTGTAGCATGGATAAAAAGGCGTTCAAAGGTTGGCAACGTCAAGCAATTAGAGATTTATTACAAGAATTAGGAGTTCCTCTGTTAAGAAGCGCTGAAATCATCGGATGAAAACGGTCAAGAATCTCCGTCCCTTGCACCCAATATGGTCGGGCGATTCTCTCGTATGATAGTCGCCATGACTATTCGGATGCCTCGGTGGTTTGTCGGTTGGGTTAGCCGCCGTTATGTCGCAGGTTCCAAGCTAGATGATGCTGTCAAAGTCATGCATAGGCTTTCGAAAGAAGGTGCCTGTTTCACTATTGATGTTCTTGGTGAAGAAATCAGTTCGATGGAAGAAGCAACATTTTTCCTAGAAGAATACAAGAGAGTTGTTACTGCAATTATCGATAATGATTTTGATTCAAATTTATCGATTAAGCCCACTGCTTTTGGATTGCTTTTAGATAGAGATAAGGGAATGGAAAATATCGAAAATCTTGTTCGTATGGCTCATGGACACGACATGTTTGTACGTTTGGATATGGAAGATCACAGAGTTACGGATGACACAATTCAGGTCATGCTCGAGATGCATGAAAAGGGTCTTACGAATGTAGGAGTTGTGCTTCAGGGCAGACTATTTCGAACATTAGATGATATTCGAAACATCGCGCAAAAATTGGGTCCTAATGCTGACTATCGAATCTGCAAAGGAATCTATTTGGAGCCCTCTGAGATTTCTCATACCGATAGACAACCGATTATTGATGCTACCAACCAATGTATCGATGAGATGCTAGATGTCGGCTCCTATGTTGGAATTGCAAGTCACGACCATCCTGTAATCAATCATACGCTTGCAGCTTTAGAGAAAAGAAGTATGGGTCCTAATTCTGTCGATCCAAGAGAGAATGCAGGCCCACAAAGACGACAGAAAGGGCCAGGGTACGAGTTCCAAATGCTGCTAGGTGTCCGAGGACCTCTTCGTCGAAAGTTGCGTGCAAAGGGCCATAGGACAAGAGTCTACATCCCATATGGGGAAAAGTGGTATGAGTACTCAATTCGTCGATTGAAAGAAAATCCAACTATTGGTACACAAGTTGCTAAAGCGTTCCTAATGCCGTGGACAAATCGACCTTAATCAATTACGTTTCTTTTTCTGGCGTCTTCCAGGTCGTTGTTGCTTAGGTTTCCCTGATTTTTCTGCATCAGGAACTATCGGGTTCGGATTATCTCCTAATCTTCCTTCCTTCCAAGCCTGTCTTCGTTCGCGCGGAGTCATTGGAATGTTTTCTTCAGGCCTTGGAGGTTCGTGTAAGTATATTCGCTTAATGTCATGGGCAGGGACTCTTCCGGTCATTGTCCTTCCTGCTCCAGTGTGGATTGCACGAATTTTCCATTTTGAACCACCATGTTCCATAATTGAACCAGCTTTGTACATCTTTTCTCTTTCTACAAAAATTGAGTCACTGTCAGAAAACTCACCTCGAGTAAGGGTTAGTCTTACCATGACTACATCAGAGCGAACTGCATTCGCTCTCCCAATCCTCGAAGCGACTAATTTTCTTCTTGAATTACCAGTTTTTGTTTCGACACGATTAATCTCCCAACTTGCATCATCGTGTTCGAAAATATCGCCGACATGCAATTCTTCATCATGATCAATTTCGATATTTACAATTCTAGAAAAAGCACCCTCGCTCAAAATAAAAGGGATGCTAATAGGACGAGGGGGTCGGATTTGAACTGTGTGCACATGTCCGCATTCTTCACACTTAAGGAGATAGTCTGTGCCCTCTCCTGCCTTTTTTTCTTTGAGGACTTCATGCCCACAAAATTCTCCGCAACTAGGACAATCAGTGACATTTTCAACAATTTCTTCTTCGACGTGTTCGTCTTCCATGTCTCTTCCTCCCTTATTGCCGGCCATGCCAGTCACCTTTGAGCCTGTCGGCAAATGCGAAGCCTTGTCAAGTGGTGTCGAGAGGGATATGCATGCGCGAGGAAGTATTGGCAGCGATTTTAGCTGCCGACAAGGAACTATCTCGTGATGAGCCAGAAGTTGCAGCAAACATTGGCCAACAGCTAGAGCATATGGGGTTGACAACTTGGTCAATTTCTGTTCGTCGTAGGATTAGAGATGCAATTGCTAGGCTTTCTCCAAAAAATATTATTCAAACAGGTTCGGGTATTGGTCACCTTTCTGCTTGGATACTTGATCACTACGAGAATAATGATGGCTTGGAAAGGTTCCAAATCATCGAAGAAGGAAATCGCTTCGCAGTTATTTTAACACGATTGTGTCAAAGATATTCTTCAGTTCCCACTAGTATTGTAGTTGGTTCTCCAGGTTTGTTAACCAGTGAATTGAAGGCATGGGGGATATCCAAAACAGGTGATTCACCAATTTTAGAATCTGCAGATGTAATTATTGTAGATGCGCCAATCGAAAAATTAGCGGATGACATTAGTGCAATGTTGCCGTTGTTAACAGTCAACGGGGTACTGTTCACCGTCGAGCCAACCCCGCCAGTAGGCGACAGGGAAGAAAATGATTCAGAAGTAACTGGTTTCAATAAGTGGATGGATTTGGTCCGCGACTCAAATGAAACTCACTATGTTGCATTTGCACCATTATTTGGTGGAACAATTGTGGCTTGGTTGGCTAAGAATTAGGTGCGGCTGCATCGATTAAAGCATCCATTTGCAGCATGCCGTATCCGTAGTGGTTGTCGTGAGCATCTTGGCCTGCGCGCTTTTTGGAAGAATCTGCTATCCATTGTTTCAGATTATCGAGCATCCCAGTACCACCGTCTTTCAGTTCAGGATGTGCTTCAAACATCAGTGCAATCGCTCCTGTAACATACACTGTAGCAGCACTAGTTCCTGACGAAAGACCCCAACTATCTCCTTGCATTATCACTGGAACTTTGTGACCAGGGGCTACCACTTCTGGTTTTTCATTGGGGCTATTTCTAGGGAGCATTGGGGGCCAAATTCTTCCGTTATTATCTCCAATCGAGGAACCGTCCCAAAGATTTCCGTTGACATCAACACCTCCTACGCAGATTACTGTATCTACGATACCAGGAGATGAGACATCACCATCGTCATTTTGTCCGTCATTACCAGCGGCGGCAACAACTACTATTCCCGCCTCATATGCATTTTCAACAGCATCCTCTACTGCATCTCCTAAGATAATTGAGAATCCAGAGGCATTTCCTCCTAACGATAAAGAGATGATATTAACATTCTTAGAAACACACCAATCAATAGCTTGTGCAACTGTTGAATCGTCTCCTTCACCAGCACCTGACAAAGCCTTTGCTACATACAAATTTACATCGGTAGCAATTCCAGTTAATGCCCCATCTGCAACAAGAATTCCCGCCATCATTGTGCCATGACCATTATCGTCATACGGGTTGGATTTACTGGCAATGAAGTCTGACCAATCTGCTAAATTTAGATCTGATAAATCAGAATGCGTCATATCTATGCCCGAGTCGACCATGCATACATCAACTCCATTTCCAGATAGATAATCTACAGAATCATACTCAATCAACTTGTCATAATCTTCTTCTTTTTCCAGAACTAAAGCACTAGGTCCAGTTAGACTAATCTCGCCAGTGAAAATCATGTAGGCGAAGATTCCTGCTGCAGCTAAAACGATTATAGTGGCAACTACGGTTATCTGTTTGATGAAATCTAAATCACTATCAAGTTCACCGTCAGGAATTACCGGTGCAGGTTGCATGTAATCACCCCAGTGCCTCAATTGCTTCAACTAGTGTTTCTGCGAACAGTTTGACCTCATCCTCTGTGTTATACAAATATGCACTAGCACGTAATGAACCTCTATCGATTCCTTTTGCATTGAACCAAGAATGGACACAGTGCATTCCACTACGCACCATCACGCCAGCAGCTTCATCCAATAGAATAGCAATGTCGTGAGCATCTATGTTGTCTAATAGAATTGAGCAAATACCTCCTCTTTGGGCTGGGTCTTCCGGTCCTATAATTCTCATTCCATCGACATCCTTTAGAATCGAAGTCATTACACGATTAAGAGAAACTTCATGCTCATGTACCTCATTCAAATCAATGTTTGAGATATAGTCAATTGCAGCATTCGTTCCGAGAATTCCCGCATAATTACCTAATCCACCTTCGAAACGAGCAGGTGGCTTTGACCATTTTAATGAATCATAATATGATGTATCAACAGTGCTTCCTCCCGATTGAATAGAACGCATTCCTTCAAGCAAATCCATTCGGCCCCAAAGACCACCCATTCCAGAAGGGCCCATCATTTTGTGAATAGAAAACGCCATGAAATCAATTCCTAAATCTTTGACATCAACTTTCATGTGAGGTGTAGATTGGGCTCCATCGATACAAACCATAGCGCCGAAATCTTTGGCGATTTTTGCGGCTTCTTTGACTGGTGTAGCAACTCCATCCAGATTTCCGACATGGGAGAGCGAGACCATCTTGAGATTATTTCCTGCTTCAGCACAAGCGTTCTCAAAATTTTCTAGATTGAATGTGTTATCATCATTAGATTTGATAACTCTGTGATCTATTCCTTGCTCTTCTTCAAGTTGTAGCCATGGCACGAGATTAGAATTGTGTTCTCGATCAGTGGTTAGTACAATATCTCCTTTTTCCCATGAGAGTCCCTTAGCAACTTGATTTAGAGAATGAGTGGCATTTTTTGTAAAAACAATTTCATCGGATTGATTAGCATTAAACAATTCAGCCATTTTCTTTCTACAATTCACCATTTTGCGAGAAACAGTTGTAGCATACCTGTGAACTGAACGACCCCCGCAACCCGGGGATTCTTCATAATAGGAACGAATTGCCTCAATTACAGATTTTGGTCGCAAAGTCATACAGGCATTATCTAGGTATACTGGCGGGTTTTCTCCGTTTAAAGTGGGGAAATCCTTTCGAAATTTGGAGAACATCACCATGCCTCCTTATCTGGTATGAAATCATTAACAGGACTGTTAACTCCACAAGTTAAACATGTATATCGAGTTGGATATTTTTCGTCACATCCTACACAGTTTTCACCTGCAACTCCTCGACTGTTACAATTTTTACTAGCACAATCAACGATAGTTTCGCCACTCTCATTTAGGCTGATTGGAGCACTTGCGTCACATGATGGACATTCGCCTTCTGGTGCTAGAATTACGCCTTCAATCAACAGATCAGCATCAGCATCAGCAGCCGCCTTAGTTCGAACTTTTGCTCCCTCTCCTAACATTCGTTGTGGGAACCATAGCATGTGCATTAGCAAATAAATTATAATTACTCCTGAACTCAAATGTATAGAATATACAGCATAATCTACAGCATTTCTATCAGCAATAAAATGGGCACCGGACCACGCGTTTAGTGACATTGTTAGGACCCAAATAATCACCATAATAGTCCACGCAAAAAGACTGTGTTCCGCCATCGCTTCTTCCATTACTCGGACATCAGTGTGAACATGATTTTCTTGAACGTGGAAATCCCTGGTCTCAGTTACAGCTTTCCAAAAGAAGTATGTGAAGAAACAACCAACTGCTGTCAACATCACTCCTCCCAGAGCATCACCCAGATTAGCCCCGATTGGGAAGTTTGGAGCATTTACATGTAGAACAACTTGTGATAAGAAAATGGATGACCAAATTATGATGACATTGATTACGTGGCCACGCATAACAGGGAAATTAACAGAAATTTGAACGAAAAACCAAAGCCATAGAATTGCGGATATTACTAATTGGAAAAATGCGAACCCTCCAATTTCAGCTAATCCATCGATGCCGGTGACTCTGGGGTCGCCTCCTGCAAATAAATCAGTGGAGATTGAACCAAGAAGGAATGCTAAAACTCCAGTGAGCATTGTCATCAGGTGAGGTTGACCCCATTCATGACGAATCAGTTTGAATTGAAATTTCCATTCATGGCGAATTTGGTCCACAGTACTCAGTATTGGATGTAGGTCAGCGAACTTCTTTTCGAGTTCGACATGGCCTAAGCGGAAAGGCATTTCGTCATGCACATCGGCAGAGATTTCTGTTACTACAGTATCCTCCGCCATGGTTAGTGGTGAGCGCTCCCCTTTTGAGTCATTTCGGTTGTTTGCACCTCCGTAGGAGGTGGATTTTGGAATTTCTCTATCTTATTCGAGTGGCTTGATTCTTGAGGAGCCAACCCATTCATCCCAACTAGAATCAAAACCTTCGTATGTGATGAAATACGAATCTTGTTCCATTTTCAGAATGCTAGCATCCCACCAACCATTTTGCCATTCGACCTTGACCCTTTGACCAACTGAAAATGGATTATTGAAAGGGTGGTTATCAGGCCTAATTTTCCATCCAGTTGGGCCCACGACATAGATTGTATTACGAGTTTCAACTCTAGCAGTTGCCCTCTCATCATATGAAATTCCTAATACTGTTGAGGACCTGATATTGGTTTCACCCAATTTTGGGTGTGCATATGCATAACCAAACAGTGTTTCGACTTCAAGGAATGCATCTTTGATTACTACTTCCGGCTTCAAAGTAACTGTATCATCTGCAGCATCTGAGGCAATCATGTATTTTGCCAGGGCTCGATAGTCAATTTCAGAATCCAATTCGATACCTAAATCTGCAAATTCTTGAACCACTTCATCTACTGGCAGTGGTTCATCACCAATTTCTGTCAAAATCCGGAAATATTCTCTTGCAGAAATTGTTCCTGTTCCATTGGTATCAAACATTTGGAAGGCTTCAATTAATTCACGTTCTGCCTCAGAATCGTGCGCGATGTATTCTTGAACTTCACTAGAAGATTCATTCAACGGCTCAATTCTACCCCATTCTACATAATCTTCTACATCCCCATCATCAAAATGAATTAAGAAGGTATGATTTTCATTTTCTTTAGTTATTTTACCGGGATAATAGTGGCCATAGTTTTTCCAATTTACAAAAACTCTGTCTCCTACATTATATGGAATGCTGGCAGGACGAATTGTACCAGGTGAAGAACCGATGACTACAGCATGCTTAGTTTGCACAACCGAGTCCTGATAAGGCACTTCAATTTTGTAAGTACCATCATCATTTATTCCAATCACTCTACATCTATCTAACCAGCGTTGATTGGTTGGACTATGGTACTCAACATGGTCTCCTACACTGAAAGAATTAGGTAATTCGATCTCGGGAGTTGGAGGTGCTTGAGGCACTGATGGTGGCTGAATCATACCCATTTGCTGAAGGGCATTGATTACAGCTTCAGTTACCACTTGAGGATCATTGTTTATTGTCGTATTACTAACTACGTCCCCTCCTATAACTGAATCCTTCATCTCGATATTATTCCCTCCAGTTGGAGGTGCTGGAATCCATTCTGAACCAGTCCACATGAATTTACCATCTGGACTCAATACAGGGTCGCTCATATCACCGCCTAATAATGGAAACATATCAATTGTACTAAGGTAAAATCTCCGTTTGATTCTACAATTCCGGATTAAACTTTATACGGGAATTGTTGAAACGACTACCATGAAAGAATTGTCAAATCTCAATCAACTACAGGATGGAACCTCTGCTGAACCTCCTAAATCAATAATGATAGAAGTTAACTCGCTAACTTCAGATTATTCAGCGGAAAACAGTGATACGGAAATTGCAAGTTCAGAGCCAAAATCCAAATCTAAAATTCTGTACATCATGATTATTGCTAGTTTCATTTTAGCGCCGGTTTCAGTTATTGAAGATGTTTGGTTGACCCAGACAATTGACAGAGACGAATGGGGTGATAGTGTGTTCACACAGGAAGTGCATGTTGGATTACGTCAAGTGATGTATGAGACATGTGTTGACGGTACAGATTGCGAATATTCTGACCAAGAGAACTTTGGAGATTTGTACGATATGTGTATAGACGAGATTGAATATGATGATGATGAAGAATATTACGATGAAGAAATCGATGAATATTGTGGGCCTTGGTCCGATTTGTATAATGCAGGAACAACAACTACAATATTAATGACAATCGCCACAATATTGCTCTTTGCTGCTTTTGTTTTACAAGGCAGATCAGATTCGAAAAGAAAATCATACTTAATCTCAATAAGTGCTGGTATCTTGATTGTTTTGTCACTATTCATTTGGGACCAGATGTTGCCTGATGCAGCAGACAATTTGGACTGGGGAAGAGGTCCTTGGTTCGCACTTTTAGCTGCAGGACTGTCTATTGCTGCAGGGTTTATTGGATACAAAGAATCGAAAGAATCCGAAAATCAATTCGAGTATACCTCATAGATTGAACTTTGCTAAATTCAGTTTTTCATCTGACTAAGTAGTGGCGCCGAGAGAGAGATTTGAACTCTCGTGCCACAAGGACACGCGATTTCCAGTCGCGCGCAATACCAGGCTATGCGATCTCGGCTACAGGCTGGCGACAGGCACCCTATGTTTAACCGAAACGGTCGAAAAACGCATCATATAACTCCGAATCGATTATATCGCAATGGTAGGTCGCCACGATTACGCCACCATGGCTTAGCGGTATAGCACCTCATTGGTAATGAGGAGGTCGCGAGTTCAATTCTCGCTGGTGGCTCCATGCTTATCTGCCATATTCCAAATATGACCTTCTTGGGTAGAGTTGATAGGATGTAGCAGACCCGTAGGGTCTGGTCGGAAAGATGAAATCATCACTTAGGGCCCCGCTGGCAATGTTTCTGACAATACTAATGATTAGTCATGTAGCAGCAGCGGCAACCAGTCTTTGGAATGGTCCTTCCAGTCTTGCTGGTACTTCAAGAAACATTACTGATGCCTTCGAGGTCCCAGGTAATGCAACTGTGATAGATGCTTGGCTTCATGTAGATGAAAGTGGCTATCTAGAGGACGGCTACGGTGAAACTTGGACTGGTGAGAATGTACCTGGAAACTTTAGTTCAGGGCAGTTTACTAACACGATGACAGGTAAATTCGACGGAGCAATGTCCCTTGCACCAGACAGTGCAGTTTCCAATATTGATACATTTTCTTCTGCAAGTCTACAACTTCCGAGTACTTGGTCGCACACTGGAGCAATTTGGGAAGCAGTAAATCCTTCGAGTATGAATGGTACAGTAACGGGTTCAACAAGAACTCTAGCACATGGTTTTGTCCCTGCAACTGCAGCTGACGGTGGAGTAGTTGCAGCTACACTTCCGGGGCAGGCTCTTCCTGCAAATACTGCAGGTAGACTAACAGCACCACAATTTACGGTCCCTTCACCAATTAACCACTTCAATTTGTCATTTTCCCATTGGCACCATCTAGATGTCAATGATGGTGCATGGGTCGAGTATAAGTTGGACAATGGAGCATGGACCTACATTGAACCATCGCAAGGATACCCCTCTACAATCTCTAGCAATGCAACAGTTCCTAACGGAGCAAATGGC
>CETB01050144.1_pt1 | contig 11177 bp, 7 predicted proteins | sample 356381 | NCBI WGS metagenome assembly CETB01 (sample SAMEA2622545, study PRJEB7988) | marine metagenome | biome: marine biome (ENVO:00000447); feature: deep chlorophyll maximum layer (ENVO:xxxxxxxx); material: "saline water (ENVO:00002010), including plankton (ENVO:xxxxxxxx)" | depth 155 m | reverse complement strand
TGCTCACCGTCTTTCATAATCGTAAAGATAGGTGGTCTTCCGCGGATGACTGCACCATCGAGCCAAGCATCCGTGCCATGCTGGAATCTTGAAAGCGCCCTTAACTGCTCCAAGGTGTTCTGAGATTTCTTGATTGAATTCAAACTCATATTTTCATCTGCTTGGTCGACGGCATTTCTCAGCCGTTCTAAAGATTCGGCACAGCCGGCCGATTCCCCTTTCCTTGTATCAATAATCTCGATTCCTTCGATATTTATGTCAACTCCAGAATGATTGATTATTCGCGAATACCCGACTCTTGAACATAGCCTATCTAGCATATCCCGAATTACTTCCAACTCGTCCAAATCCCAATCCCCAGTTACTGGGATGTCATAATTGGCTGCAGGCCATATCTCTTCCAATTCCCGAGGTACCAGCCCCAGTGGGGCAGTAATCATTACTTGATGTGCTGCATTAGAGGCAATTGCCGGCATGAATCTACGGTGACTCTGCGATGTTCTGTAGGGCTTTACAGCAGAGCAGGGGAGTAGTACCAGCAAGCTTCGCTGATGTTCGGGTGGCATGTGCGAATCGGCCACTCTTGTTCTCCAATCCTGAATCAGGGGATCATCTCTGCTCTGATAGGTATGGCACCTGAGTTTGTGCTCATGCCCTACTACTCTCTCTAGGCCTGCCTTTCCTCCGCCAAATTCACTCATCATTTTGTCATGTCTGCGCAATCTCTCGACTGAGCGTGGACTGGAGGTACTTTGGCGCTCGGCTAATTCTCGCAATGATCCGTCTCGAATGGCAGACCGAGTGGTCCCGATAGCTTGCTTCCAAGCTTCAATCTGGGCCTCCATATCGTGAGATTCGCTCAAAGTGTGTTCCGGAATTCTAGGGCCTTCTTGAGAAAGTATTGTCCCCATTGAACTAGCCCTAGATGAACGGCCTAAATCAAACAGGTCAACACCCATCCAAACAAGAAGAGCGCAATTATCCGGCCCGCCTATTCCAGGAGTCCAAATTAAGGAGTTAGGGAACCTAGTTCTGAGAGTATACAATGCCTCGATGAGTAAACCTGGATTGTTCGCTAGTTGTACTGAATCAGTAAGACATATCACCGATGGTTGTAGTTTTGAGTCGTTCAACATCTCGTCATGATGCATAGACTGCCACGACACTGCGAGTAGTTGGTCGCCTCTGCTAAATTCGCCCGAATCGGACTCAGAAAGGCTGGGAGGCAGTACTAGGCCCTCAGATGCTGACCAAGTGTCATCCGAGTCAAAGGGAAGACACAATTTTGCTCTCGTGGACATAGTAATCGAGGCAGGTAGATTATCCGATTCTCTTGAAGATGAAAATGGGGCTAATGAAATTGGCATTTCGGGGTCCTCGTCCCGTGCAACTAGAGCGGGGGTCCAACTCACAGGACTATTCCTATCGCCTAATTGCATCACCCTTGCGAGGCGTTGTCTTACTAGCACTGATCTAGCCAACGGACGCTCGGACATACGCGTTCCACTGACGCGGTTCGCTTGAAGGATTCTAAGGCGGATGCGCCTCGCCGTGGCATGGCAAAGACTTGGGCAAGCCTATTTTCGCTCTTGATTATCCTATCTTTGGCCAGTCTAGGAGTCCAAGCGCAAGACAACGAAAGGTCTGTCATTTTGTCAGATGCGGATCAGACTCATGGGCCAGTATGGATTTCTGTAGCCTGTGTTGAAGTTAGTTGCTCTGGAATGGAGTTAATCATAACCTATGGTTCTTCAGAATATAGGCATCAAGATTCTCATCTTGTACAATGGGCTGGATTTATCCAGGGTAATTTCTCATGGCAAGTTATTGCCGATGAAGGTGTAAATTCTGAAGATTTACGGATCGATATGATTTCCAGTCACATGGATAATTGGACGGAACGCGATGATCTTCCTGACACCGTACCCCCTCCAGGCAGCCAAGGTGCTTACTCTAGCATCAACACCTCTTCTCCTTGCCAAGGCACTCTACCTAGTACCAGAATAACTTACTGCAGTACACCATATCATTTGGAGGACATGTTAAGCGAGGGGGTGCTCTTTGTTGGTGCACTCGCAGACCAAAGTGACAAGGATGCTATGATGATTGTAGGTAACCCAGGAGATGTCATGCTCCTAGAACAGAACAGAGGTGCGAATTCCACTAGTATAGAGATCTGGCACAGAACAGATGATTCGAAGACATTGATAGGTTCGAAAGGAGGGGAGCTTTTACCTTGGTATTTCGAGTATCCCTCTGATGGAGAGTTATGGCTTCGTGTAGTCCATAATTCTGAATCAGGATACTCGCCTTACGAGTTTGAGATTATTCGTTATGACCACAATACAGAAGCTCCCGGAGGAGGGGAGCTTAGTAATCCTTGGAGTCATGGAGAGCCATTGCAGTTCCAAGATGGCTCTTCCTTACTCTACCGAGGCCACATAGCGGCGTCTGACTCTCAGGGAGATTCTCTTCTGATTGCATCGGGGCCGAATATATTGCTGCAACCTGAGTGCACTTTCCGAAACCCAGATGGAGGGGGCATTGATGATGTTGAATTCAGCATCACTATACACCAGGTAGATGATACAGAGGTACCCATAAGAGATGTTTGTGGATCATTTGAGACCACTTCACTAACAATTTCAGTTGAATTTAGAATTACCACTGAGGGAATCGACGGTGCTTGGGCTATAACCTTGAAATCTCTAAGTCCGTCTGATGGGAGTTTGATTGGAGATGCTCCAGACACGATTTGGGATTTCGGCAATATGGATTCGAGATGGCAAGTACTGAATCTAGAGGCATCAATAATCTCCGGAACTCTTGGTTATCTCGATAACGGCCTCGATAACACTGATTACTATGGGTTCTCAATAACCGAGGAGAATGGTTCCTATGTTCGTATCCAAAGAATTGGTGATTCCATAGGTTCGTTTACTCTAATGACACTTGATCAGGAAACTGGAGAGGTAGTAAACTCGACTAATGGTTCGATGATGATTGTCCCTCCCGGAATTCACGCACTGAAAGTACAATGGGAAGAGGGCATGAGCGAAGGTTGGAGAGAGTATCAGTTTTCATTACCATACAATGGACCATATGTTCCTCAGGAGGAGGAGTTTGTGGATCTCTCACATAGAGCTCAGCCATTCTACATCTTTGCTGGATTTTTGTTGTTAACACCGTTAGTAATGGTAATCTGGTGGAATCGTGATGCGATATTCAGAGGTGCCCCTTTAGCAGCAGATATCCAAGAACATGAGAGGAGGAGATTGAGCAGTCTGAGACAGAGACTGTCTGCTGCCCTTATGTCAGAAGATATTGATCAAGTAGAAATCGAGCACTCGCTCAAGCAACTGAGAGAGAGTCCGTGGAAGGCAGTGGTCGAAGACTGGGGCGAGCCTGTAATCAGACATCTAACTGAAAAAGTTGAAATCTGCGTCTGGAGAGTTTCTGATTCCAAGTCCGATCTACTAATTGGAATCAGAGTTGAGAAATTTCCTTGGGATTTAGCGGCAATCGGAGTACATGCTGCAGAAGGTTCTGCAATCGAGATCAAATCGGTCTCGCCAAGCAGAATGTATCAGGATGGCGAAGTTTTCCTAGACACTCTATCGGCGGAAAGTAAAACATTCGTGGGAATTGAGTTGGATGGTTCTTCTACAACAATCGGATTCCATCTATCAGGACTTGTAGATGGGGCGCCTCTAGCTGCTATTCCAAACAAGTCGTTAGATTGGTAATTATCTGCCTCGGCGCCTTCTCTGGGCCTCGTCGGTGATTGAATCCTCTAGAGAATCAAAGTCTGTACCTATCTCTTCTTTGAGTGAATCGAGTGATTTTCTAAGTGATCTGGAGATTTTCTTTGGCATATCCAGTTTCAACAGTACGGTCACTGAACCTCTGCCTCTCCTACCCCCTGGTAAACCACGCCCGGGTAGATTGAATGTGTCTCCAGGATTGGAGCCAGCTGGAATCTTGATTCTTAGATCCTCTCCATCAAGATGTGGGATAATTACCTGAGTGCCCAGAGCGAGTTCGACAAAACCTAGCGGAAGCGCCATCAGGAGATCCGAACCGTCTCTCTCGAACCAAGGGTGCTCGATAACCTCGATTTGGATATACAAATCTCCATTCTCTCCTCTACCTCCCCTGGGAGCCTCTCCGTGACCTCGCATTCTAAGTCGCGTTCCAGAAGATACGCCAGCAGGGACTGTAAATTTGACTTGCTTGGGCTTCGTTAATCTCCCTTCTCCACCACAAGCCTCACAGGGGTCACTGACAATACGACCTTCTCCTCTGCAGGTGGAACAATCGGTAACCACCTGTTTAGTGAAGAATCCTGCCTTCTCTATTCTCTGAATTCTGCCTCTACCATCACAAGTAGGGCATTCTCTCACTCCTTCGGGTGTTGGTGAGCCTCTGCCGTCACACTCATCGCATATCTTCAGTACATCGATTTCCATCGATTGTTCGGCTCCATCGAATACTGTTTGGAATGGAATCTCGTGGTTTACTAGAAGGTCGGTTCCTCGACTTCTCCTACGAGGGCCGCCGCCGCTGAAAATCTGGCTGAAAATGCTCTCTATCCCTCCTCCAAACAAGTCGTCTATACTGATATTAACTCCTTGGAAACCTCCCGGGCCGAAGGGTGAACCGCCCGGTTGTTCGTGGCCAAACATGTCATACTTCTTGCGCTCGTCAGGATTGGAAAGTACTGCATATGCCTCTTGGACTTGTTTGAACTTAGTCTCGGCTTCTGAATCGTCGGGATTCTTGTCGGGATGATATCTGCGTGCTAAGGACCTGAAGGCACGCTTGATTTCCGAATCGGTAGCTTCCTTGGAGATCTCGAGAACCTCGTAGTAATCTCTCTTTCCAGACATGCTTACCGGTGAGGGCTCCTAATCGACTGTTTTCAACCTCACCTATGTCAGTAGGTCTCCACATGATGTACAGTATGCAGTTCCTGCATTGTTCAGAGCCCCACAGGATGGACAAGATAGGACCGAGCGAGCTAGGCTTGAGTCTGTTGGACTGGCCCACATATCTGAGGAATTGGAGGGCTTGGCTTTCGGCTTAGCCGACTTCTTCTCCATCCTACGCTTGGCAGAGTTATCCAGGCTGCGGCTGACCCAAGTGGAAAATCTGGAAATTAACCCGGGCCCCTTTGATTTTGAAATAGCCTGCTCATCTACGATTGTACTGATTCCTTGATTACGCGATCTTGTCTCATCTTCTTCATCGGAGATCTCTTCTTCTCGCCTTTCTTGGTTCAGCGAGCCTATGCTGCCTTTCTGGAGTTGCATAGAACGCATAGCAGCCCTTCCCTTCTTGGGGGATTTGGCCTTTGTTTCCAGTTTCTCTATCGCGGAATCACCTTTCTCCCAAAGGCCTTTATCTTCTCGTGAATATATTTTCGACAGTTTTCTAATCGCCTGTGAGCGATGATACTCGTGGTCCTCGACTTTGCGGTACCTCACAAACATGATTAGTCCAATTGCCAGAGCCGCTCCGTGGAGAGAATATAGCAGAATCGGGTCCTCAGAAAGGACTTCTTCAAGCGTTGTCAGTGCGAATCTAATTGCCACTAAGCAAAGAGTAGGCGCAACTAACAGGGCAGCGCCTAGCACTTGAGAGCGTTCAGACACGGCTCTTTGTCTCAAGTCGCATCTTTGAATCATTCGTGCTCTTGGAAGTTGCTTCCGCAGCGCTCATGAGCCTTCAACGACTGGCATCGCCATGGCAGGCATCCGCCTATCTACCACGATTCGTCCACACGAGGATCCGATTCGGGTTGTCAAATCAGTTCTGAGTATGTTTCCAGAATGGGTTTCTGACTCCGTGCCTGAACCAAACACATTCCCTCAGTCTCGGAAGAATGTTGTTCTAGAAGGAGAATGTGAAACACTGGGCACTCTGCTTGATTCTGCACGGGATCAAAGAATTCTAGACACTGCCTTAGATGCTATATCGATGAATATGCAAGGAGATTCGGCTACATTCTCAATCTCTAGACAAGCAGCTATGGCTGGTAAGTTGTCATTTGTGCTTGAGGAGCGACCACTAGGGGGCAAGATTGAGGTTGGAATTGAGATGGATGGACTTGCTGAGTGGCTAGAGAAGGTAACTTGGCACCCGGGTCGAGATTCGGTGCCAAGAGCTGTTGGTGATGGTTTGAGTATGTCAGAGCAGGGAGAGCCTGTGGAATGGTTCGATAAGTTAGGTAATCCGACTATTAATGATGATTAATTCGGGATTCCTTCTTCTAGCCATCTAGTAATGATTGGCAAATCTGCTGGTAGCCACTTCACATCCAGCAACTCTTGCCTTGACAGCCATCTAGAATCTTCATGCTCCCTTAGGGTAATCGAATCGGGATTTATCCGGCCACAATTCCAGATTTGCAACCTAACGGTCCGGTCTTCGTAATCGAACGAGACTGACTCTACCAAATCACCTGGTTCAATGGACACACCCATCTCTTCCTCAATTTCCCTACTCAGGGCCTGCGAGGCAGATTCTCCTTCGTCGACCTTTCCGCCGGGAAATTCCCACCAGCCAGCCCAGGCGTCTTGAGTTGGTCGCTTACAGGCTAGAATTCGTCCTTTATCATCAAATAATAGTGCAGCCACGACATCATAGGTTGGCCTCAATACCATGGATTCTGCAATCTTCATCACAATCTCAACTTGTTTTTCGACCGAGATTAATTCGGCAGGAGGAAGATGAACGAATATTGCCGGTGTGTCTGAATTATCTGTCTCACTGAGGGCATATAGGGTCCTGTAGTATGTCTCATTGCAGACATATCCTCCAGCATTCATACTCCATTCAACGAAATCATCGTGTTCAAATTCCTCATCCAAAATGTGAATGGGTGCTGTGGTCTCCAAGTTTGGCGGTCCATCAGTTTCGATTTGTTTGGATTCTATTAATCGGCCAGAGTTGTCAGGCTCCGACATTGCAATTAGATTGTTAGCCATCCTCTCCAAGTTTATTCTATCTCTATTGGCACCTAGTCCGAGATGAATGATTCCCCTATATCTGACTCCGTCTTGGATTCTCTGTGAGATCAGGCAAGATCCTTGCTTGTCCACACTTAGTAGATCAGTCTGGATTTTCAGACTGGTGGGACTCATGCCAGATAGGATATTGAGTACATCCTCTGAAACATTGTTAGAATGGCCTGAGAATACAGGGAATGCTGTAATCAGTAATTTGTCATCTGGCACGACATTGCGAGTAAGGGGTTATTGTTCGGCTTTTCTGTGCTCATCGTGGCGTCAGGTTGATTCGTTCGCCACCAAGGGAATAGGCGATGGCAGAGGAGTATGTCGTCAGTATCGCGGCCCAGGAAGAGCCTGATTCAGGCAGCGCTATCGGCGCATTGGGTGTAGTTTGGTACGAGCTGAGTGGAGGAATAGGGCCTTGGGGTGCATTGCGTCCACTATTTGCTTTATTCCTCTCATTAGTGCCGTTCCTGTTTCTAGGTCAGCACTTCAATCGTCAACATAGGAAGGCTTTCGGTTACTTTGTAATTCAACTTCCACTAATTCTATCTGTCGTCATGTGGCCTGTACTCTGGGTATGGTCTATTGCTGACGCTTGGTGGGTGTCGAGTCGCATTGTCGCTAAAGCCGAGAACAGTAGTTAGAATCCATCTGGTAATTCCATCGGACTGAATAGATGACCTGGAGATCCTGCTAGGGAAAGTTGTGTTCTGGCTAATCGCTCCCATTCTCGTAATAGAGTCAAAGAGGGGGCAAAGGGCAATTGGCTCTCATTTAGTATACTGCGGATTAGTGTATCAAAGATATCCATCCTATCTTCGTCTAGACTTCCCAGAAGCCTCTCCAAAGGGAATGATTCGATGGTTGGGGCGTCGGGATTGGAATCTATCGGCCAAGGTTCAACTAGGTTCTCAGGCAATGTCTCGCCTCCCCTCTGTGCTGCCTTGGCGAGAGAATCGAGGATTATGCGGATGTACTTCGAGAGTACTAGCGATACCTCGATTACAGGCATGTTAAATTGGTTGACAAAACTAACCATGTTCTCCTGCAGGAAGAGTAGTCTGTCTTCAACTGGTTGGTCGGGAGAAGGGACTCTGTCTCCTTCCATGATTATGCGCGTAAGTCAGAGCACAAGAACTCAACTAGTGGTTCGGTCATCGTATCTGATGGGTGAGCCACTATTTCCTCTGACGCCATCTAGCATGTCATCTTCTATCTCGAAGAAGTCATTCAGCCAATCACCATCTGTGTCCCAGTTTGTTGGATCGGTTCCATCTGCTATCTGATCACCGTCGATGTCGATATGCCACCATCCGTACACATATTCTCCTAGTCCAGTGTTCGGAAGGTGATACTGGTCGCCAGCAAATCGCTGATATTCATCTGCCCAAGCCCCATTAACCAGCACAACATCATTACTTGAATCGACATCTTCGTAATCCAGATCGTTGTCGTCGATGACTAGAGCATAGAGCATATCGGCATTATTCACTCTGTACATCCTGAAGTAATTCGTACTCAATGCAGCGCTGCCTGAGCAGGTCCCCAAGAGTGATTCTCGTAACTGCCACCATTCCTGTACAATATTGCCTGAGCAATCGAAAAGACCGGCGTTCCTTACCAATGAAGGAGAGGCGAGAGAAGCATTCACGAGGCCATAATACTCTTGGAAGTTGTTGTATGGGACATATATGCAACTCCCACTAGAGCAATCCCATGACCCGTCATTATCCGCATCCTGACCGGAATCAGAGGAGTCAGTGGCATCATGGGTGAACCAAGTCCAAGTTAGCTCAGGCCTTGCAATGCTGCTTACGCTTATGTTCACAGGTTTCCAATTTGTAGTGGTAATCTGCTGCCAGACTACTGCTATTTTGAGATATGAGGACCAGTTATCGTTGTCTTCATTCCAACCTCTGTAGTACTCATAGAAGTCGGGCATCATGTCTCCATCGGTATCGTTGTCTAATGGATTGGTTCCATACTTGAAGACCTCTCTTCCATCGGATAGATTAGTGTCTTGGACATAATCAATTACCACTCCGTTCTGCATAATCGGCTTCATCACCATCGAGTCATCATCGGAGTCGGAATCGAGAGGATGTGTACCGTTCTCGTACTCCATCAGATTGCTGAAGTAAAGATCTTGGAAGCCTTGGCCAATCTGTTGATCAGTCGGAGCAGGGGTAAACTCTCTGCCTTCCCAAACTCCCTGTTCAGCCGGCATATCCTCCCAAACCCTGTCATACCAACCATCTGCATCGGGATCGTATTCTGTGTCAAGCGGGTTAATTGGATTCATAGACCATCGATAGGCGTTGATTGGTAAGAATTCGCCATAGATCGAGTAGCAGAACTCCCATCCATCGGGCATACCGTCTCTGTCCGAATCACTATCTGTAGGGTCACTTACTCCGGCGATACTGTAGTTGAATGTATCAGGATCTATCTCGTTGATCAGGCCGGCACGCTCCGCCGAAACCAAACTCTTTGTTGAGAATTGAACATACAGTTGGGCGAATGCCGCTTCAGGCGAGAGTCCATTCTCTTGGATTTGTGCTGTCACGGCATCAGCGCCGTAGGATACTAATCCTGTTCCATTGGGGATGGTATCTATTGCGGATCTTTTTCCATAGACTCTAGCATCGTATTCTGCTAGATTGTCAAATGATTCTGAGTCGGATATGTAGCCATCACCATTACAATCGAATGAGTCTCCATCGGAATCGACATGAATATCACTGTCGGTGAGTGGGTTCATCTCCCATTTGTTCTCTTCAAGGTTCCACTCTGTGAACCAGTACTCGTATCCATCACTCATTCCGTCTCGATCGGTGTCCTCGGCATTGGGGTCTGATGCGCCCAGTAAAGCGGAAACTACTGGTTTGGGGGCGCCGCCATCTTGCCAGTCTTCAAACTGTGCGATTGCTAATTCGGCCCTTCCTTCTTTGTTGAATAGAATCCTGAATACCCTGTTGACTGCTTCGTCCGGGTCAATCTGTTCAGCCTCCTGCCACATCCTAGGGGCATCGGGAGGCGATAATCCTCCGTTGGCAGGGTTGTTGAAAGTCAGGTTCAACTCTACTAAATCGGTAATACCATCCCTGTCAGAGTCATAATTTCCATCTCCTGGAACTAATGGATTGAGGGTCCAAACTTCGTCGGTAGCATTCCATCTGGTGAAAATCAGCTCAATTCCATCGAGTAATCCGTCATTATCTGTGTCAGGATTGTTCGGATCTGCTGTCCTTCCGGTTTTGTTGAATTGTTCTTCGGTCAGGAAAGAGCCGAAGGATGCTGAGGACTGAGCAGAGAGCCAAGGAGATGCGAGTAACTCGCCGCCCACGCTGAGTAAGTAGAACTGTGGAACGGTTATGAGTTCGTCTGTTTCACTGAGATTTGAGTCAATAACATTGTATTCTTCCCAGTTATTCATTCCGTCACCATCTGGGTCACCTGTCCTGTCTCTTTCATCCACAGGATTCAGAGTCCATCCTCCATCGAATAAGCTCCATCTAGCGAAGTAGAATTCCCAACCATCAGGCATTCCGTCTCTGTCTGAGTCGGCCGAGAGAGGATTGGCCGAGCCTACATCTTGAGGAGTAGTTCCATTGACTAGGCTGCTGTAAGCAAGGCTGGTTCTATCTCCAAATGAGTCTTCAGCAAAATCCATCCAAGAATCGTTCCACAGTAAAGTTGTGAAATTCTCAGGATAAGCCTCACCTGCTGCAGTTTGATCACCATAGAGGATACTGGACTTCAGGTGATATTCCAACCAGTTGACTAGACTCTCTTCGAGACTTAGGTTCCCGTCTCTGTCGATATCGTAGCCGTCACCGTCTGGGTTGTTGAGGTAATCAGAGCCATTAAGTGGATTGATTCCAGAGTTGTCCTTATTCCAAGAGCATGCATATCGGGCCTCCCAGCCATCCGGTAGAGAGTCTCCATCGGAGTCTATGTTGTTTGGATCAGTAGCAGACCAATTAGCCGCTGCCTGCGCTGTCTCTCCATGAGTAGACAATCCTTCCCTCAGGACAGTCTCAAGAAGATTGGACCACATGTATTCACAGAGATTACTCAAGCCGTCGCCGTCCGCATCCTCATCTTTGTCAGAAGGGTCGCGTGGATCAAGAGTCCAAAGGTTGCCTCCGTTGTATAAGT
>CETB01047188.1_pt1 | contig 11179 bp, 11 predicted proteins | sample 356381 | NCBI WGS metagenome assembly CETB01 (sample SAMEA2622545, study PRJEB7988) | marine metagenome | biome: marine biome (ENVO:00000447); feature: deep chlorophyll maximum layer (ENVO:xxxxxxxx); material: "saline water (ENVO:00002010), including plankton (ENVO:xxxxxxxx)" | depth 155 m | reverse complement strand
GATGGAACAAAAGCAATAGATGAGCTTAGTCTTAAGATATCAGCGGGAGAAAGTATTGCCATTCTTGGCCCTAATGGTGCAGGTAAAACAACGTTGGTAATGCATCTAAATGGAATTAATACTATTCAAGCAGGGAAAATAAAAATTGGAGACAAAGAAGTAAACGACAACAATCTGAAAAACATAAGAAGAGAAGTAGGAATAGTATTTCAAGATCCGGAACAGCAATTATTTATGCCCACAGTCTATGAAGATGTTACATTCGGACCTCGGAATTTTGGCTTTACAGAGATGGAGATAGAAGAAAATTCAAAGAAAGCCCTGAAACAAGTTGGAATGTATGAATACAAAGACAAAGCCCCCCACCATTTAAGTTTTGGACAAAAAAGGAAAGTAGCTATAGCTACTGTTCTTGCATCAAATCCAAATATTGTCGTCCTTGATGAGCCATCATCAAATCTTGATCCAGCGTCTAGACGAGAACTAATAAATATAATTAAATCACTGAATTCAACTGTAGTGCTAGTTACACATGACATCCCACTGGCTTTGGAACTTTGCCCTAGGACAGTTGTAATGAAAAGTGGTAAATTGCTTTGTGATATGAAAACTAATGAATTTCTAAGCAATGATTCTCTAATGAAAGAGGCTAGAGTTGAACTTCCTTTTGGCTTTGAACTGCATCATGATCTTCATCATTTAAAAGAAAAACATAAACATAAACATTAATGTTGATTATTTAGATACTAATTCAAGCTTACTAATGAATCTATGTATTCTTTTCCTCGCTTCTTTCGCTTCTTTAATTGGGAAAAAATGCCAAGCATGCCATAGGTTATCCCAAACGTCTAATTCATTCTCAATATTTTGTACCTCTAATTTCTTTATAAACTCAACAGCATCATTGAACAGTAATTCATTTGAAGCCACCTGAATAAAAACTGGAGGGAAAGAGCTAACGTCTCCAAAAAGTGGAGATACAATTGGATCAGTAGGGTCATGATTGTTTGCATAATAGGCACCTACGTCTGTCATCCCATCAAGTGCAAGTAGTATGTCTTTATTCTTTAAATAACTCCTGTCTATCATCTTGTCAGATAGATCTAACCAAGGTGAAAGCATAATTAGAGCAGAGGGCTTAATTGCAAAAGTATCATCAATACATACTCCAGCTAAAAGATTTCCTCCTGCAGATTCTCCCATCCAGATTTTATTCTCACTTGGATGCAGAGACTCTATATGCTCTAAAACTTTCTTAGCGTCTTCATGTGCTGCAGGAAAATTATACTCTGGAGAGAGTCTGTAATGAAAAAAGTATATTGTCATCTGGAGATCATTAGACAGATTAGATATAAAATTTCTATGTGAAGTAATACTGCAGTAAAAATACCCTCCTCCGTGAAAATAGATTCCTACCTTTCCTTCTATTTTGTTTTTGGGTTCAAATTTAAATATCTCTAGAGATTCAGTGTGAACCTCTGTAAGGGTTACATTTGGATTAAATTCTTGTAGCCCTCCAATTAAATGTTCATTTCCCCTAGCTGTTTCTGCATATTCTATTCTTTCTTTATAAGTGATTTCTCCTTGAGAGAGAACTATAAAGTCTCTTAGCTTTCTAAAGAGTAAAAATTTTCTATATAAAGGAGTTCTAAGGAAATATGGGAGTGTAGGGATAAATTTATATATTATGTTCTCAATTAAGCTTACAAAAATTCCAAACATACATCACATATTAGTACTTAACTAGAGAATAAATAAAAACTATAATTTAAATATGGAAGAAAAAAGGAATAGAAAAATTTCGTCTGGTTCAATAGCAATTCTTGGATCAGGGGAAACCAGTCCTAATTTATTGGCTGTGCATAGGGCAATGATTGATCGTTTAGTTAGTATAAAGAACCCAGTGTTAATCGATTCACCTTTTGGCTTTCAAGAAAATGTAAAGCAACTTTCAGCAAAACTTGAAGAATTTTTTCAGAAAAGCTTAAGTGTAAATATAGAAATGGTTTCATATAGGAAAACAAATGAGATAGGAACTGTAGAATATTTCAAATGTTTAGAGAAAATCAGGAAATCAAACTTTCTTTTTGCAGGACCGGGAAGCCCGTCATATGCAATAAAAGTATGGGAAGATACTGAATTTCCTGAACATTTTATCTCTCTGCTCGAAAATGACGGATCTCTTATTTTTTCTAGTGCGGCTGCTACTACCTTGGGAGAATACACCTTGCCTGTATATGAAATATATAAAGTTGGAGAAGAACCTCGTTGGATTAAAGGGTTGAATATTCTTAGTGCTTTCGAAATAAACGCAACGATTATCCCTCACTTTAATAATAAAGAAGGAGGCAATCATGACACTAGATTTTGTTATATGGGGAAAACAAGGTTCGATAAATTAAGAAATAGTATTGATTCACCAATTATTGGAATTGATGAACACACAGGGTTAGTAATTGATGGAGAATCTAGACTAGGAGAAGTTTATGGAATTGGTAAGGTTACTATTATCTCAAATAATAATGAGGTAGAGTATTCAGCAGGAAACAAAATCTCATTTGATGAAATTAGTAAAGCAAAAAAAAATAAAATAATCCCTATTAAGAAGGATCTCGAAATAGAGGAAGAATATGAAACTAAAACTAGCATTGAGAAAGCCTCCCGTCTTATTGATAAGAACAGTGTTAACCGAGAGTCAATAAATAGAATACTTAGTCAAATTAAGCTCAACATAGAAGAATTAGAAAGCAAAACAGAGATTATAGATCCCTTAATTGAGCTAGTTCTTGAAATTAGAAAAGAACTCAGACTTTCAGGTAAGTTTGAACTATCAGATTATATGAGAAATGAGATAGAAAAATTAGGTATAGAAATTAATGATGAAGAGTCTGGTAGCTCTTGGAAGTTTAAAGCTTAACTATTGGATAAGTCCCAAGAAAGTGTATGTCCTCAACAACATCTTCTAAATTCTCTTCTAGCACCTTAATTCTCTCATCATTCTTATCTGAACTAAAATCTATATAGAATTTATACTCCCAAGGCCTTCCTAATATAGGTCTTGATTCTAATTTAGTTAAGTTCAAATTAAGAGAAGCAAACTCCTGAAGCGCTTTCAGTAAGGACCCTGGCTTATCTGATGAAATAAGTACTGTAGAAGTCTTATATTCATCAGCTTCTACCTTTAGACTTTCTTCTCCAAGCAACAGAAATCGTGTATAGTTTTGTTCATTATCCGAAATATTTTTCTTCAAAATAACAAATTCGTCTTCCATTTCAAAATGGTCTCCTGCAATTGCAGCAATCTCTTTTTTGTTTTCGTTAATTAGATTGTATACACTTCCTCCCGTATCAACTACGGGAATTGCTTTATAGCCCATTTGGTCAATAAAAGTTTTACATTGCTGTAAAGCTTGGGGGTGTGAATGAACCTCAACTATCTTATCAATATTGGATCCCTTTAGACCAATTAATGCATGACTTATCTTGTACATATATTCAGAAATTATTGGAATGCCTGACCTAATTAGTTCTTCATAAGAATCTACAACCGTCCCTGCTATTGAATTTTCAATAGGAAGTAAACCAAAATCTACCTCTCTAGCCTTTATACTTTCAACAACTTGTGAGAAAGACTCTTTAGGGTAATAAATACAATCATGAAATCTATCGACCAATAGGGCTTCTGAATAAGAACCTTTGGCTCCTTGGTATGCTATTTTATTTTTCATTTCTTAGTAAAAAGTCTAGTGCTTTAAAATAACCTTCGGTCCCCTCTCCAACTATGGATAAAGACACAATATCAGATATTAAATTTTTTTTCCTAAAATCCTCCCTTTCAGAAGGATTAGTAATATGGACTTCAACAACATTTTTATCTATTGCAAGTATTGCATCCCTAAGTGAAACACTCGTGTGTGTATATCCACCAGGATTAATGACTACCCCTATACATTCATCATCTTTGTGCGCGTTATGAAGTAAATCTATTAAATCTCCCTCCTGGTTGCTTTGATATGCCTTCAAAGTGAAACCTTTATTGGTTAGATATATCTTCAAAGTTCCAAGTAAATCTTCGTATGACAAACTGCCATATTTCTCAGGCTCTCTTGTCCCTAATAAATTGAGATTTGGACCGTTAAGTAGGTATATGTTCTTCATAATTCTTTAACAGCTCCAATTAAAGATCGCGCTTCATCAATACTGAAGCTGTGAATAACAGGATTCCCAATTGAGGACAACAGAATAAATCTTAATACATTATCATTCAAATTTTTTTTATCATTAAGCAAATACTCAAGTAGCTTATTTTCTTCATTCCTAAACTGATAACCAGATTCCATACCCCAGAAATCTAATAGCTCCTTTAATTCAATACTATATTTTTTGTCCAAATCACAATAAATACTAGATAGATATAGAGAAGCCTTCATTCCTATAGCTATTGCTTCCCCGTGTGAGACTCTATAGCCAGAATCCACCTCAATTAAATGACCGAGCGTATGTCCAAAATTCAACTTCATTCTTTCTCCAGATTCGTTTAGGTCCTGCTCAACAAAATATTTTTTTACTGAGATTGTTTTTTTAATTAATTCCCTGCTTGGAGTAATCTCTCTTTTCCTAAATATTTCTTCATAAATAGATTTATCAAATATGTAACCTGACTTAATTATCTCCATAGTCCCATTTCTGACTTCGTCTTGATTTAAGCTATCAAGAAATGATGGATCACAAATAACAGCTCTTGGTGGATTAATAAGACCAATTTGGTTCTTCCCATATGAAGTATTAACTCCATTTTTTCCTCCATGTGCCGCATCTATCATGCAAACAAGAGTTGTCGGGATAAATGAAAAATTGACTCCTCTTTTAAAGGTTGAGGCTGCAAACCCTACTAGATCTGTTAGTACCCCTCCACCAACAGCATAAATATGAGTATTTTTAGTTATGCTTTGGGTAAACATGATGTCCCATAATCTCTCAATACTATCTGTAGTCTTCTTAGTCTCATTAACCTCAATTACCTCAAAATTAAAATTGCTTTTGATATCAGAAACTAAGTTGTTGGGGACCTCTGAATCAATAATAAAAAAAGAGTCTTCATCAAATAATTGATCATTAACATTAGATAAGTTTTCCCCTTCTGCCAATAAATAAACATCTGTAATTCCAGTGCTATATTCAAACTTTATTTTATCCATTATCTACATTCCATTTAATCTCTTGTGCAACTTCCTTGATACTCATACCCTCGGTCAAGACTGTGTAGTGAAGAAGCTCATAGAATTTTTCTCTTGAGTTAAATATGCTTAAAGTTTGATCGTATCCTTGCTTTACTAATGGCCTTTCACTATTCCCTATTCTTTTCCATAAAGTCTTGAAAGGTGTTTTTAAGTAAAAACAATTTTTATATGAGAGGACAAGGTCCAAAAGGAAAGAATTGCTTAAAGTACCCCCTCCCAAAGCTATAACTTCCGATTCTCCATCTAATAAATCTGATAACAAATTGTTTTCAATTTGTCTAAAATGACTCTCTCCGTCTTCTATGAAAATATCAGATATTTTTTTACCTTCTTTTCTTTCTATCTCTTGATCTAGGTCAATAAAACTATACCCGTATAGATTATTTAACTTTCGAGCAACAGATGACTTTCCTGATCCCATAAACCCACCAATAATTATTTTGTTAAATGTCATAATTCATATTCCATTTTTCATCAGACATATTGAAATCTTCAATGGACAGACCTGTTAATTGATTTTTCCTTGCTACTATCTCTCTCCTATTGTCTCCACCTGTCTTCTCCAACAGACACTGTAATACCTCTAGTGCAAGTACAGTTTCAAATATAGGAACTGCTCTTGGGACTGCGCAAGTATCTGAGCGCTCATACACTGTCTCAACTTGCTCTCCTGAAGCTAGGTTTACACTTTTTAAAGGATTTAATGTAGTACTAATTGGTTTCAGATAAGCAGTCGCAACTAAATCTTCTCCTGTTGTCATCCCCCCTTCAATGCCTCCGGAATTATTGGTTTCTCTTTTTAATTTTTTGCTTTCTACCGATATCTCATCATGAAAATCTGTTCCGTAAGAAGTATATGCATCTAAGCCGTTGCCAATACTTACTGCTTTCACACTCTGAACAGACATAAATCCTAGAGCAATTCTTCCATCAATTTTTCTATCAAAATGAACATAGCTACCAAGACCGACTGGTAGCCCTTGGACAATAACAGAAATTGATCCTCCAAGAGTATCCTTTTTCTTTCTTGCAGCAAGTATTGCATTTTCAAACTCTTTATCCGAAGCTTCATCTGGGCACATGCTTGAGGATTTTGCTTGATTACTTTTAAGTTTTGAAAGATCTGAAAAATCTAATTCATTACACTGTTTACTACCTATTGACTGCACATACCCAAATATCTCTATACCTAAATCCTGAAGTATTAGTAAGCAAATAGAGCCAAGTGCGGTTCTCATTGCAGTTTCTCTTGCGCTTGCTCTTTCTAGGACATGTCTTATATCTGGATGATCATATTTTACTGTACCAGCCAAGTCCGCATGTCCAGGTCTAGGGACGAGGTAAGGCTCTATCTCCTTATCTTTCCAGTTTTCCCAGTCTCTATTATTTATTGTTATTGCAATTGGAGCCCCTGTTGTTTTGTTGTTAACAATCCCTGAAGTAATTGAAACCTCGTCCTTTTCTATATTCATTCTGCCCCCTGAACCTGTTTTCAACTGCCTCCTAGCCAATATCTTGTCTATTTCTTCTTTTTTTATTTCAAAACCAGCAGGAACTCCTTCTATAATCCCTGTTAATTCAGGGCCATGACTTTCCCCTGCTGTTAAATACCTAATCATTCAATCCTCCTCCAAGTGTACTTTTAGCTCTTCGTATAAATCTTGAAAATTGAGACTATTATCTGTCCACAAATTAAAAGACTCTATTCCTTGAGCGATTAACATTCCTATGCCATTTACTACCTCTGCATTCTTTTGTGATTTCATAAATTTGGTTTCTTTCTTGCTATACCCGATATCTATTAAGACATCTAAATCTTTAAAGTCCCCCAGACTACCTAATGGGCTTTCACTCTCGTAAGGTGGCATCCCGAGAGGGGTTGTATTTATGACCAAATTAACTTCACTTGATACAGAATTTATATCTGAATAATCTATTTGCTCACCGTAAGGGGTTCTGCTTGCTACATAAACTTTTTTTGGATTTAAATTTCTTAATGCAAACTGTATAGATTTTGAACTTCCCCCAGTTCCTAGGATAAGTATTGTTTTATTTTCAGCATTAAATTTCAACCTGGATATTTCCTCTGAGAAACCTATATAGTCTGTATTGTGAAGTGATGTTAAACCATTCTTCGAAACAATTGTATTGACTGCTCCTATATTCTTAACTGAATCTGAACTAATGCATGATTCAACTAAAGCTTCATATACAGACTCCTTGTGTGGAACAGTTATATTAAGTCCCAAATATTTACTGATTAGATTTTTTATATTTAGAGGATCAATTTTTTCAATAGGCAATTGATCGTATACTCCCTCTAAATTTGTTATCTTAAACAAGTACTTATGCAATTTTGGTGAAAGTGTCATTTTAAGTGGCCAACCAATTATGCCTAAAGAAACCATTACTTATCTCCTTTTAAAGATTCAATATCGTTAAAAAATGATGGATAAGAATCTCCAATACAGTTCACATTATCCAGTTCTATTTCTTTGTTTGAAATAAGGCCGGCAACAACTGCTGTCATTGCTATCCTGTGGTCGTCGTATGTTTTTACATGTCCTGATTGAATCTTTTGAGGACCAATAATTTTAAAACTATCTTCATACATTTCGAATTTCATACCAATAGAAGAAAATAGCTTTCTCATTGCTTCTAACCTATCTGACTCTTTTAATCTTAATTCTCCGACTCCATTTACAGTTGTAATGCCTTCTGCCTGGGAAGCAACGAGAGCAAAGACTGGTAGCTCATCAATTATGCTAGGTATATCTTCCTCTTTGATATCTATAGATTCGAGAATTGATTTTTCTACCTTTATATCCCCTACTTGCTCACCAAATTGAGGCCTTAGATTCTCGATACTAATGTCCGCCCCCATCTGTTTTAAAACTTTAACAAAACCCATCCGAGATTCGTTGATCAATATATTATTCAACCTTATAGAAGATTCTGTTAAAGCTCCTAGAGCAATTAAAAAAGACGCAGAAGATATGTCTGAAGGTATTGTTTCTGAAAAATTTATTATTTCATCTACTGGTGGGACCGTAACTGAATTGCCCATCCTTACCAAATCAATACCGAGATAAGTCATGATTCTTTCGGTATGATCTCTTGTAATACTATTTTCAATTATGACAACAGGTTGATCAGAATACATTGCCGCAAGCATTAGAGAGCTCTTTACTTGTGCGCTAGGTACATTTGTATAGACAGTATTTTTACTTATTTTTCCTGGTTTAATTACTGCTGGCAAATTCTCTCCATCTAATTTAATATTGCAACCTAATTCTTGCAAGGGGATACTCACTCTATCCATGGGTCTCTTATTTAGTTGTTCACTCCCAACAACTGTAGATTCAAAATCTTGACCTGTAAGTAGGCCTATTAGCAATCTTGCAGTTGTCCCTGAATTGACAGAATCTATGGGTCCCTTTGGAGAAGTTAAGCCTTTTAAACCATTCCCATAAATGACTACTTTGTTTTTTTCAATTTCTACTTTAATTCCCATACTCTTGAATGCTTCGAGTGTTGCAATAGTATCTCCTGACAAAAGTAAATTACTTATATTTGATTTTCCATTAGCTATAGAAGCAAAGATAATTGCTCTGTGAGAAAGAGATTTGTCTCCGTGCAAAGTTATTTCTCCACTATATTTATAACTCCTTACTAGTTCTTTATTCAAGAGGCCTCTCCCCAAACTTATCTGCTAGTTCTCTTCTCCATTCAACTGTATCTTCAATATACTTGTGAAGCTCATTCTCTCCTCCCATAGAAAAAATATTGCTTAACTCTTGTAGAAACTTCTGTCCGAAATCTCCAATGGATTCACTATTGGTTTCTAGCATCCCCCAAATCATATCTGGATTAGTTCGTGATAACCTAGTAGCTCCATCAAAACCTCCCGAAGTAAATTCCATAATCTCCTCTAGTCCATAACTCCTCATAGCAGCGCCAATCAAAGCCGTACTAATTAAATGTGGTATGTGGCTAGTAATTGCAATGATTTCGTCATGAGTAGTTGGATCTAGCCAAATAGGATTAGCTCCAAGAAGCTTGACCATTTCGAGAGATAAATTCTTAACTTCATCATTAGTAGAAGATGTTTCTGAAAGAATAAAAGTTGAATTGCTATATAAGTTAATATTTTCAACAAAATTACTATTATCAGCAACCCCACAGAGAGGATGCCCTCCTACAGATGGAATATTAAAGTTATTCATTATTTTACATATCTCTTTTTTCGTCCCTCCCAAATCAATTAAGCCTTTTGCTTTAATATCTTTAGGGTTTTCTAAATAATCAATAATTTCGTTAATAGGCATTGCAAGAACAACTAAATCGACTTTACTATAGCTACTGTCCTCAACTGCTCCTGAACTTACGGCACTAAGATAAGCCTCTTCACTAATATCCTCTCCATAAACACGTACTCCCTCGGTTCTTAACTTTAAGGCTAAATTCGATCCCATGAGACCAAGTCCAATAACTAAAACACTGCTTAGCATTTGTAATTAACCTACTTTTCTTCCTACTACGGGAGCAATTTTTCTTACCTTATCAAATAAGATTTTCAACATTTCAGGGGTTAAAGCTTGTGGTCCGTCACAGAGAGCCTCATCTGGTCTAGGATGAATCTCAATAATTAATCCATCTGCTCCAGCCGCAATTGCTGCAAGAGCTACTGGCTCAACCAAATCTCTTGCCCCAGTCGCATGACTTGGATCAGCTATAACAGGCAAATGAGTATTTGCTTTTAAATAAGGGATAGCATTAATGTCGAAAGTATTCCTAGTTGCTGTCTCAAATGTCCTGATGCCCCTTTCACAAAGTATTACATTCTCATTACCTTTAGCAAGAATATACTCAGCAGCAAGAAGTAGTTCCTCTAGAGTTGAACTCAAACCCCTCTTTAGTAATACAGGTTTTGATGAAGTTCCTACTGCCTCTAATAATTTAAAATTTTGCATATTCCTAGTTCCTATTTGCAAAGCATCAACATATCGCTCCATCATCTCTAGGTGCTTTGTATCCATAATCTCACTAAATAATGGGAAATCATGAGTATCTGCTGCTTCTCTAAGCATCTTTAACCCGTCTTCTCCTAGTCCTTGGAAACTGTAGGGAGAAGTCCTAGGCTTAAATGCTCCTCCTCTCAATGCATTAGCCCCTGCATCTTTAGCTCCTGCTGCAGTTTCCATTGTCTGTTCTGTACTTTCAGCACTATCAGGCCCAGCAATTAAAGCTAAGGCATTTCCTCCAATTGTTATCGATCCGACTTTAATTTCTGTATCTACATCTTTATATGACCTACTAGCTAATTTATAAGGCCTACCAACAGCAATCACATCCTGTACATTATTTAATAGCTTCATTGCTGCCCTGTGGTCTTCAATTACATGACCGCTGACCGCTACCACGGTTCTCTCCACACCTTCTATAACAACATGCTCGTGTCCTTGAGAAACTGCTTTCTCTTTTACTTCCTCGACATCTGTGTCGGAAGCCTTCCTTTTCATTACTACTATCAATTTTCCTCCTAAAAAAAAAGCGGGCCTTTGCCCGCTTTTTGAACATATGATTATTTCGGGCTACTTAATATGTGCTCCAAAATAAAAAAAGTATGTGTTCAATTTCATAAAGAGAATGTTAACAGTTAGTCGAATTAATACAAGAGATTATCTATCAGGACGTAATTTTTTTGCTTCCCTTAAATATAGGTGATTTAACTTTGTATCTGTATTTACATACAACAGCAATCTAATGCATAAAGGGATATCGTCTTTAATATATGGTGCTAGAGTATCTATTACAGAAATATCAGTAAAACCCATTTCTCTAACTGCTTTGCCCGGAAAACAAGCTGTTACATCGGAAGTTGAAGTAAAAATAACTGAAACTATTTTTGTAGATTCTATATTGTTTACCTCTAGTAT
>CETB01061910.1_pt1 | contig 11210 bp, 7 predicted proteins | sample 356381 | NCBI WGS metagenome assembly CETB01 (sample SAMEA2622545, study PRJEB7988) | marine metagenome | biome: marine biome (ENVO:00000447); feature: deep chlorophyll maximum layer (ENVO:xxxxxxxx); material: "saline water (ENVO:00002010), including plankton (ENVO:xxxxxxxx)" | depth 155 m | reverse complement strand
TTATCTGGATCATGAAAAATAGTGTGCCCATGTGAAGAAATTAAATTAATATCTAAATCATTTTTTTTTACAAAAACCTCAATGTAATCTGATATAATATGACCGAATTTTATATCCATTTCTAAGACAGTTAATTTTTTACGAAAAACTTTTAACAAATCTGATTTTATTGAATCACTATATTCAAATGTTTTCGATGCTATTAAATTAAACTCCCAGGTATTATTTTTTTGATAATATTGAGCACATGATATATCAAGGCCATCCATAGATGTACCAGACATAATCCCTAAAACCAAAGATTTGTGATTAATAATATTTAGCATTTAATTAAAATAGAAAAAAAGAGTTAATTTTGGATCTAATTATACTATAATATTATGGATTTTACTTTATCAAATGAACAAAAATTAATTCGTGATTCTGCAAGAGATTTTGCACAAGTTGAATTATTACCTGGAGTGATTGAAAGAGATGAAAAACAAGAATTCCCAGAATCTCAAATTGAAAAAATGGGAAAAATGGGTTTTTTAGGAATGATGGTAAATCCAAAGTATGGTGGTGGCGGTATGGATACATTGTCTTATGTATTAGCGATGGAAGAAATATCAAAAATTGACGCATCTTGTTCTGTAATTATGTCCGTTAATAATTCGTTGGTTTGCTGGGGAATAGAGAAATATGGGAGTGAGGAGCAAAAGAAAAAATACCTACCAGATTTAGCAACAGGAAAAAAAATAGGTGCATTCTGTCTATCAGAACCAGAAGCAGGATCAGATGCAACATCTCAAAGAACCACCGCAATAGAAAAGGGAGATCACTATATTTTAAATGGAACAAAAAATTGGATTACAAACGGTAATAGCGCCTCTATTTATTTAGTAATTGCACAAACCGACATAGAAAAAGGACACAAGGGAATTAACGCTTTTATTGTAGAAAAAAATCTATATGGCGTAACCGTTGGGAAAAAAGAAAATAAACTTGGAATAAGAGCATCTGATACAACCTCAATTATGTTTTCAGATGTTAAAGTCCCAAAAGAAAACAGAATCGGCGATGATGGATTTGGCTTTAAATTTGCGATGAAAACATTAGCCGGTGGCCGAATCGGCATAGCTTCTCAAGCGCTTGGAATAGCATCTGGGGCATATGAACTTAGCTTAAAATATGCAAAAGAAAGAAAAGCATTTGGAAAAGAAATCTATAAACATCAAGCAATTGCGTTTAAATTAGCTGATATGGCGACACAAATTGATTGTGGCAGATTACTATGCTTTAAAGCGGCTTGGCAAAAAGACAATAATATAGATTATTCACAATCTAGCTCAATAGCAAAATTATATTGTGCTGAAAAAGCAATGAATATTACAACGGAAGCAGTTCAAATACATGGCGGATATGGCTTTGTTAAAGAGTACCATGTGGAACGATTAATGAGAGATGCAAAAATTACACAAATTTATGAAGGAACTTCTGAAATACAGAAGATTGTTATTTCTAGAACTATTTTACAATAAATAACTTCTCTACACTTCCATCATTATACATGGTGATAGTAAAATTGTTATCTAGAGTCTCTCTTCCAAATAGATCAAACACATTAGCAATCAATTTTTCCGAATTATTCTCGTTAATTGAAGTATTAGCTATCATTACATTGATTATTTGCTCATCACTACTACAAATTCGATCATAAGAGACTTCCCAGTCATAATAATAATAATAATAATCTGGCGAAGAGCCATCATTGCCTACACCCTGAGTATAATATCCCTCTGTGATTTCCAGCACATTAGATATTAAAAATGGAAAATTGGCTAATCCACCAGTAGTTCTCTTGAACATAGGATTATTATCTCCAAAATTATCATTATTCATCTGTGTATTCGTGGTTAATAGATATTGTTCCCCTGGAGATATTGCCCAAAACAAATCAATTATATAGCCATCATTATCAGTTATAGGAACATCAACGAGCAAGTCTTCCAATAAGATACCGTTATTATCTCTTAATTCTATTATTCGTTCTCCAGGATAATCAGTATATACTTTGACACTATTTAATATAAATTCTGAATAACAATTAAATAATAATCCCCCGTTATAGACAGTGCCACTATAATCCCCATTTTGACCTTCACCTTCATGTTCCGGCTCTCCTGTATTCGTATTATACGTTTGAACAATCTCTTCGTTAAATACTATAAAAGACGTGTTTTCATACAGTGGGTCTGTCACATATGTATTAGAACCTGTACTTAGAAGACTATAATTGCTATCCCAAAATGAGACCGATTCTCCTTCACAATTTAAAGTAGCTGGTTCTCCATAATCTATAAACACATCATTTTCACATATGGGCACATTGATTGAAAAATCATCACAAAAATATTCACAGGATCCATCATCTTCATTAGCAATAGGATTAAAATTTTCTGCATTTAAATCTGTACAGCCATAAAATATACATGAACCATCGTTGATAATAGCAGCGGAATCATAATTAGATGCATTCGCATCTGTACAGCCTAAACCTTCATAATTGCCATACGGAGTATGTAATATAAATAATCCTTCTTGTTGATCTGTTGCTAAAACTAATCCTGACGGTAAATAAGGATAAGCTCCCCAACAGCCATCGAAATTACCACCAGACATAGGGGAAGTATCATAATATGCCACTTCTATTAAATTAAAGGGATCACTGGCATCAATAATAGTAACACCAGACGTATAATAAGAGGTAACTAAATAATCACCAAACACATGTGTATTATGAGGTATTACGTCTTCTTGTAGACCCATTGGCCCATCCCCTGTCCACTCTTGAATTAAATCTATTTCCTGTATGTCATAAATATCTGAAACATCATATGAACCTATATAGCAACCCGCTTGTTCATCGGTAGTAAATAAGTAATTATTATCATCGGAAATCCAAGCATTATGAGTAAAATTACAAGATGTTGGATATGATGACATAATACTCGGATTAGATTTATCTGAAACATCAATAATAGAAAAAACACCCGCATAAATAGCTGAACCCCATAATGTGTCCCCTCTTACCATACCATCATGTAGATAATAATCATCAAATATACCAGCCAAAGTAGGATTCATGGGATCTTGATTAAGGTCTAAAATAATTGCGCCACCATTACCTGTGTCAGCACCAAAAATATACGCATATCCATTCTCATCAATATAAATATTATGAGAAGTTGTAAAAAACTCTTCAGTATATACAAAAGTTTCCCCAGTTTGATCACTCAAATCTACTATTAATAAGCCATCAGATGCCTCAGTAGTAACATAGGCATATTTGCCCCATGTTTTAATATCTCGCCAAATAGAAGACGAGCCATCAATGAAAAATAATTCATATGGATTAGAGGCATCAGTCATATCAACAACCGAAAATCCTGTAACGGTACCAACTAAAGCATATTCGTACTCTCCATCGGCATAACCCCAAATATCATTTGTTCCTTGGGAATAAGGTAAGTTCGATACTAAATCCATATTTAAACTCTCTTGAGAATATAAACAAGAAAAAAGCAAGCAGATACAAGTAAATATTTTTTTCATATATATTAGAATTGAAAAGATTAGTTAATTAAGAATAAAGATACAAATTAGAATACACATTCTAAATGCCACAGATTAATTTCTTCCGTAATTAATTTTCTTATAATTAATTTTAATTTCTTTAAACCCTTCCGAAAATTCATCTACAATAGATGCCTTAATGGAATTTCTTTCACAATTTAAATCTCTCACTTTTAATGCCAGCCTACCAATTTCTTCTAATGGTAATTGGGTTCCTTTTCGAATATCGCCCTCTGTATCCCATATTCTAGAATTAATTTGATACAAACTTTCAATATAACCCTCTATATGATGATCATATTTTTGTAACTCAACCTTATAGGCATTTAATTCATCAATAACATTTTCGGTCGTTCTTTCTGACTTCAATTTAGTTATTGTGTACCTGTCTATTATTTCTGATATTGGCATTTTCATGGTATGTATTTGCTTGTTTTATTAGAGGAAAATGCTTGCAGACCACATTCTAAATAATTAATATAATTATTAACACTTTTTGCATAATTATATCCAATAGGATTGGCTAATAAAGTTTCATCCGGAGTCATTAAAACATATAGGGGCTGAGTATTATTAGCAAATGTCAAACTCTGAAGCGTACTCCATTTATTACCTATTGTTTTGATTTTCTTTTTCTTGACTTTCCCATCGCGAGTTACAATATCTACCGTCTCTTGTTTTTCAACAGGAAGCAAAGTCTTTTCGTCTACATATAATGATATCACAACATAATCATTATCTAAGATACTTTTGACCGTTTTTTCAACCCAAATAGCCTCTTCAATTTTTCTGCAATTGACACATGCCTGCCCAGTAAAATCAATCATAATTGGCTTATTATGTTTCTGAGCATATTCTAAGCCTTTTTCATAATCTTTAAAAATATTTTTTATCTCATGATCAGGGTTCAAATAGGAATAGTACTTGGCGGGTGGGAAACCACTTAAAAGATTATGGTGCCACCAATTTTTTCCAATCACACCAGGAAAGAGGTAAACTGAAAATGAAAATACTAGTAAGGCAAATGAAATACGAACTCGACTAGGTTTTTCATTTGGATTATCATGTGGAAATTTAATGAAACCAAGCAAATAAAAAACTAGAGCGAGAAATGTTAAAAACCAAAGTGCAAAAAACGTTTCTCGCTTAATTAAGCCCCACTGCTCTACTAAATCTGCATTTGAAAGAAATTTAATTGCTAGTGCGATTTCTAAAAAACCCAATACTACCTTAACCGTGTTTAACCATCCGCCAGATTTAGGTAATGATTTTAGCCATGTTGGAAACGCTGCAAAAAGTGCAAAAGGCAATCCTAAAGCAATCCCAAATCCAGCCATAGCAAGACTTAATTTCAAAGAAACCATAGCAGTGCTAAAACCTAAAAAATTGACCATATCAGCCGTTGCAGAGGATAATGTCCCTGCAAGCAACGAACCTAAAATAGGTCCCGTACAAGAAAATGAAACTATAGCTAGAGTTAAGGCCATGAAAAATATCCCAACTACGCCTCCTATATCACGCCCCGAACCCGCCTTATTCCCCCAGCTACTTGGAAGAGTAATTTCAAAATATCCAAAGAAAGAAATTGCAAATACAAGAAAAATAAAAAAGAAAGCTATGTTCAACCATGGATTGGTCGATATCTCATTTAACACCTCAGGATTGATATTGGGCATTAAATGAAATGGCAAACTTAAAAGAGCATACGTTAAAAATATAAACAAACCATACAGACCTGCATGATAAATTGCTTTTGACTTATGCTCAGACCCTTTAGTGAAAAAACTTACCGTTAAAGGTATCATAGGAAAAACACATGGCGTCAAAAGAGCAATAAATCCTCCAACAATACCAAGTAAAAATATTCCCCAAAGAGACTTCTCCCCCTTCTTTTCACCACAGTCGCCTATCGGATTTTTTAAGTCAATAGTTGGAATAATATATTTATTTGTGACTGATACCGGAGCAGATGATTCTTTTAATAAATTTTTAGTTTTTTTTTTAAAATCAAATAACATATCTACATAATCTGGAGGCAAACACATAGTAGCATTACAAACCATAAACTCTAATTCGCCTTTAATACTAGATATATTACTATTAAGAATTTGGACCCTTTGTCTAAAAAGCGCCTCGTCCTGAAAAGATGATAAGTTCATCTGAAAAACAGGATCAAACTTTGTTATACTATTAGATTCTAAAACACTATCGATTAATTTGAAATCCTCAGATTCAAAAAAAGAAAAACTAGTTGGGACAGGTCCATCTGGATCTACATATTGAGAATATACATTCCACCCTTTTTCAATGGTTGCCTCAATAATTAAATCATAAACATCATTTTCAACATGCTCTATAGAAAACCTCCAATTAACCGGATCTTCAATTTGACTAAAAATATTAAATGTTAACAGAGTGAATAATACTAAAATGTAATTTCTCATAACCAATCAGCAAGTTTATAATCCAACAATATATACTTTTTTTGATGTTTCTACAAGCTTAAATCGATCATCTAATCGTTCGCCAATAATACATACGATTTGATTGTTAGAAATCAGCACTCTTGTTTTCTTTTTTTTAATTAATGAAAACTTATGATCAATAAAATAATCACTGAGTTTTTTAAAATTTCTCATCCCTAATGGAATAAAACGATCTCCCTTTTCCCATGGCCTGATTAATAAGGGAAATACTAATTTAGAATAATCAATATGTATTTGAATATTATTGGAAAAATCAATCCCAATAGGTGATGAAGAGGTTTTAAAATGTATCTTAAATGGAACTTCTACACTTCTTGTGTGCTCATAAACAATACAGTGCTCGTTTAGAATATGTTCTGATATAATCAGCTCAAACCTATCCTTGATCATGTAGAAATCTGAATTGAAAAATTCTCTTCCAGATTCAGAATATAGTGAACGAAAAACCGCATCAACATCATAGAACCCAAAATCAGAAATTATTTCATACAATAATTGTTTAGGAGAAAATTCTTTCAATAAATTTTGAATATTAATCACATACTTGTGTTCTCGTCTAATTAATAACTTGCTTTTTTTTTCTGAAAGCACATTATTATAGATCTCTTCAACTGCTCTCAATTTAGATATTGTATCCCCCACAGAATCAATAACATTGGGATTAATTTCTTGCATAAGAGGAATGATTTGATTTCGAATCTTGTTGCGAATATATTTGTTGTCAATATTACTCACATCTTCTCGATACTCTATATTATTTTTTTGAGCATAATTAATAATATCACTTTTTTTAAAAGAAAGAAGCGGTCTAATCAAATTATTCAAACCATCTTCGATACCATGCAATCCTGCAATACCTGTCCCTCTAATTAAATTAATCAGCATAGTCTCTACCGAATCATTCAAATGGTGGGCTGTCGCAAGAAAATTAAATGCGTGTGTTGTCATAAGCTCTTTAAACCAAGAATACCTCAAATCTCTAGCTGCCATTTGAATGGAAATTTTATGTTGTTTAGCATATTTTTTCGTGTCAAACTTTTTAATGAAAAGTGGAATTTCAATATGTTGACTCATTGATTCAACAAATGCTTGATCAGCATCTGAATCTGCCCCTCTTAAACAAAAATTACAGTGTGCAATGGAAAATTGATATTTGGTCTTGTATAATAAATCCATCAAAACCATACTATCAACGCCTCCGCTGACTGCTAATAAAATATGATCTCCCTGACAGACACCATTTTGTTGAAGTTGATTTAAAAAATCGTTTTTCATTGTCCCAAAATTTCAAAAATTGATTTGGCTTTTGCTAAACATTCTTCATATTCTAACTCTGGGTCCGAATCAATTGTAATAGCACCACCTACCATAAAAGAAAGATAAAAACTTTGTTTATTATAAAAAATTGAACGGATAACAACATTAAAATCACAATCTTTTTTAGGATTAATATAACCAATTGAGCCCGAATATAAACCTCTCAATGTATCTTCATACTTTTCAATTAATTGCATCGATCTAATCTTAGGAGCACCTGTCATAGATCCCATTGGGAATAGTGCCTTTAAAACATCTACAATGCTTTTATCATCGGCTAACTGACATGAAATTGAAGAAACTAAATGATGAACATCCGTATAGCTATATAAAGCAGCTAGTTCATCAACATTAACACTGTTTTTTTTAGCAATTCTTGACAAATCATTTCTTACTAAATCAACAATCATGACATTTTCAGACAAATCTTTAGCACTATTAAGTAAGGTCTCTTTATTTTTCTCATCGAGCAGAATATTCTCCAATCTTTTGATTGTTCCTTTTATAGGTTGAGACATAATTTGATCACCTTCTTTCTTTAAAAATCTTTCTGGACTAACACAAAGACAAAAATGATCATTTATTCTATAAAAACTTGAAAATGGCGCTTGTGAAATATTGTTCAATTTAGAAAATAACATAAACGGATCTAACACTATATTTTCACAATAAAATTCTTGACAATAATTCATTTCATATATATCTCCTTTTTGCAAATGATTCTTTATAGAAAGAATATTTTTAAGATAATCTTCTTTACTAACCCTTGCTTTTATTTTAATTGGACTTATTTTTGTTTCCACAATTTCCAACTCACAAATTTTATTAAATATTCTATCAATATCCTCTGCTAAATACTTAGAATCATATAAAAATACTACGCTCTTTTTTATGACTTTTATAATAATTTCTGGAACAAAGAAATGAAGATTAGGAAATTGCTGGTAATCCAAATTGTCAGAAAATAATGTTTCTATTTTATTCTTTAAATCATAAGTTAAATAACCAAAAATCCAATCATTACACGAGTCAATAAAAATATCTAAATCATCAAATGGATCTAATGAATGAATTAATGCTTTCTTGACATTAAATGCCGCTAAAAAATCAAATTTAGAATCACCAATAGAATGATTATCCAAAAAAACAAATGAATCAAAACTTCTCAAGTAATCTATTAATTGATCTCGAAATAAAGTTTGAGAAATTAGATTATATGTTTTTTTTTGTTTCCCCAGAGTATTGAAAAATATTAGTCTTTATTCACCTATCTATATATGCAATGCTCGATTGGCTGTTGCAGCTAACGCAGCTTCTTTCATGACTTCACTAAAAGTTGGATGCGCATGTGTAATTCTAGCGATATCTTCAGCGGATGCTTTATATTCCATGGCGACAACTGCTTCTGATATTAAATCTGCACAACGAGGACCAATCATATGCACACCTAATATTTCATCATTTTTTGCATCTACAATAATTTTAATAAACCCATCTGTATCCATAGATATTTTTGCTCTACCATTAGCTTTAAATGGGAAAACACCCGTTTTAAAATCTATATTTGCATTCTTTAGCGCCTCCTCGCTCAAACCAACAGATGCCACCTCAGGCCAAGTATAAACAACATTCGGAATCAGATTATAATTAATTTCTGGTTTTTGACCAGCAATCCACTCTGCTACAAATACTCCTTCTTCTTCGGCTTTATGTGCTAACATAGGCCCCTTAACAACGTCCCCTATCGCATAAATATGAGGCTGAGTTGTTTGCAGTTTATCATTTACATCAATTTGACCTGTTTTTGATGCTTTTAGATCAATTGCTTGTAAATTTAAACCTTCAGTGTAAGCTTTTCTACCTATAGCCACTAGACATATATCACCTTTTAAATTTAATTTATCTTTGTTATTAGACTTGGCAATTAACTCAACACCTTTATTATTATTTTTGATTCCTTCCACTTGGTGGGATAAGTAAAATTTAAATCCCAAATCTCGTATAAGAACCTTTTTTAACTCTCGACCTAAGCTAACGTCCATACCGGAAAGCAGATTCGGCGAAACATCAACCACTGACACTTCAGAGCCCATTCTAGCGTATACAGAACCCAGTTCTAAGCCTATTACACCAGCACCAACCACAATAAGTTTGTTAGGAATTTTTTTCAAGGACAAGGCCTCTGTAGAGGTGATTATTCGTGTTTTATCTAAATTAAAAGACGGCAATGAGAATGGCTTAGAGCCAGTAGCTATAATGATATTACTACCGGTTATAGTATGGCTTTTTTTCTCACTAACAATAGCTACCGTATTTGCATCAACAAAAGATCCTAGGCCATGAAAAATTTGAATATTATTTTTTTTCATCAAAAAATCTAAACCAAGATGCATGTCTGACAAGATTTTTTCTTTTCGGCTCATGGTTTGATTAATATTCATTTTGATTGATGAAATTTCAATCCCATGGTCTTTAAAGTCATGATTTGATTTAAAAAAATGCTCTGATGATTCTAATAATGCTTTTGAAGGGATACAACCAACATTTAAACAAGTACCGCCTAAATTTGGATACTTTTCAATTATTGCTGTCTTCATCCCCAATTGTGAACAACGTATTGCTGCAACGTATCCACCAGGCCCTGAACCAATAACAATGACATCAAATGAATTCATATAAATAAAATTTAGATTACAAAAATAATAGTTCTAACTATTTAATTAACGTGAAAATCCAAGTTTATTAGAAACTAAAAAATATAATAAAATAAAAACAGCCAAAACAGAACAAATTCTACCGATAACATCTCCATGCTTAACATAAAAAGTTTTTTGGTTGTATAACGGCATGGCATATTGAATAATATCCTTTTGATCCCAATCAATCATAGATTTAACTTCTCCAAATATATTAATGATTGAAGAAATTCCTGTGTTTGCTGACCTTGCAATATACCTTCTTGTTTCTATTGCGCGCAATTTAGCATATATATGATGTTGCTGATATCCAATTGTATTTTTCCACCAACCATCATTTGTAATAATAAAAATTCCTTCTGCACCCTTATTAATAAATTTTCGCACATAGTCTCCATATATTGACTCATAGCAAACAATAGCAGCAGTTTTATGATTCTTTGAAGAAGAAAAAATAGAAACAGAATCTTGTTTAGAAAAATTTCCTACAACATTTGAATCTCCAATTTTTAAAATTTTATCGCCTAAAATCGGGTACAGAAAATTTTGGAATGGCATTTTTTCTGCCCCAGGAACTAACTTAGACTTATAATACATATCCACCCCAATATCATTGAGTTGTAAAGAAGAGTTATATACTTTATAAAATTGATTTTGATGATTTGATAATGGTTTTGCCGTGGGACTTTTTTTAGAAAAATCTAATATTGTGGCACCTACAATGATATTTAAATCACTATACTCATGAATTAATTTATTGAAACTTTTTATATGTATATTATTGTGAATCCTCTGAGCCCATATTGGGGATGTTAAAAATGTTTCTGGCAATATTATAAAATCCAATGAATCATTTAATTTGGGAGAAATAAAATTCAATAGAGCATTAGTTTGATCGGTTTGAGAAAGAGAGAATTTTTCAGTATAAGGATCAATATTAGGCTGAACAACCATGACATCAATATGAGTATTTGACAATATATTAAGATCTTTATTATATACTAAATAAGATAATCCGATAGGTAAAAGTAGAGAGAACAGAAAAAGAAAAAAGTTCTTATTTCTCAAATAGGAATTAAACCTACATTGAGATAAT
>CETB01141379.1_pt1 | contig 11236 bp, 9 predicted proteins | sample 356381 | NCBI WGS metagenome assembly CETB01 (sample SAMEA2622545, study PRJEB7988) | marine metagenome | biome: marine biome (ENVO:00000447); feature: deep chlorophyll maximum layer (ENVO:xxxxxxxx); material: "saline water (ENVO:00002010), including plankton (ENVO:xxxxxxxx)" | depth 155 m | reverse complement strand
CTCCACCTATTGCAATTATTGCTTTAGACTCATTAATGGGAGAATATGAAACTGATGATAGCGATCCCAGAAATGTTAAAACGTTACTTGGCAATTTTCTTAAATTAAAATCATGTTTTGGAGCACAAATTAGATCAAATGATCGAAGTTTATATGAGGGTTTCAAAATCGCAATAGCAGCTATTTTTACATTGAAATTTTCTACCAAATATTTTTTTGACTGAAGGATTTTTGAAAAAACATTGTGACCAGCCCCTAGTAATAAAATGGATTGGTTAAGTTTTAATTGATCAGCAAAGATTGACTCTCTATTTCTAGAAGCTTTATCAATGTTAGAGCAATCAATTGAAGTTAATGTAAACTCTAAATTTTTTGCAAGCTCAGAAATCAAAGCTTCAACTTGTTTTAAGTGTCCCGTTATTGAGTCTTTAAACCAATAAATATGCATTAAATTATTACTTTTTTTTTAATGTAATGTTAAAACTATATCGTTAATAGAAATTTTTTAATACCTTCATTACTTATGAGCGAAATTAATCAAATTGCCATAGATCTTATATCTCAGTATGGAGATGATGCAATTTCAATTGCCATGCTTAGAGCAGCTGAATATGCAGCTAACTTTAATACAGAAGAGTGGATTATCTGGGAGTCAGTAATTAAGGAAATTGAAAAAATTTCATCAAATCCAAATCTTCAATAATAATTTCAATTTTTTAAGGAGCAAGCGGGCATGGCAAGCCCGCTCTAATTGGCTTTAGGGAAAATTTTAGAGGAAAATTTAACCAACTACTCATTAGACAGACTATTTTATTAAAAGTTCATTTTTAGAAGGGTATTTGTTTCAAGATTTTTATAAATTTATAATTTCATATATTTATTTTGAAAAGTACCACTAATCTATATTATTATTGACTAAATTTATTAAGTTTATAATTCTTAGTATGACAAAAAATTCAATACCCTCTACGGATGAGCTATATCAAAAAGCTTACGAAATTCAGCCAGTTCTTCGAAGTAGAGCTGAGGAAACTGCAAATTTAAGAAGAATTCCTGACGAAACCATTCAAGATTTCAAAGATTTAGGATTTTTTAAAATTGTCCAACCAAAAAGATGGGGTGGATATGAGATGGATCCAATTGTTTTTTATAAAGTTACTTCTATTATTGGAGAGGCATGTATGGCCTCTGCGTGGGTATATGCAACAGTTGGAGTTCATAATTGGCAAATTTCTGTTTTTGATGAAAAAGCGCAGAATGAAGTTTGGGGTGATGATGACTCAGTTTTGATTTCTTCATCTTATGCGCCAAAAGCTATGGCTGAGCCAAAAGATGATGGTTTTATTGTATCTGGCGAATGGGATTGGTCATCTGGCAGCGATCATTGCGATTGGTTTTTTGGAGGAGCCATACTTGATCCATCTCAAGGACTAAATAGCTTTGTAACTTTGTTAATACCTAGAGATGATTATGAGATTATTGATAATTGGCATACTTATGGCCTTAAGGGCACAGGAAGTAAAAGAATTAAAGTAGAAAATATTTTTGTCCCAAATCATAGAATTCATTACTTGAAAGATGCATTTGAAATAAATAATCCTGATAAAACAAACACAGGACCTTTATATAAAGTACCATTTGGGCAAATTTTTACTCATGCAGTTGCTATTCCTGCTTTGGGAGCCTATAAAGGAGCTTTAAATGCCTTTATCGATGAAGCAAAAGGAAGAGTGTCTAGTTTTGGAGTTGAGGCTAAAACAAATCCAGCAACATTAAGCCTAGCCTCTGAAATCTCTACTGAAATCGATCAGCTCTGGTACAACATAGAGGCAAACATGAATTCAATGATGAATTCAGTAAGCCAATCTAAAGAAATTGATATAAATGATAGGGTTAGGTTTAGATATCAAGTTAGTACTGTAAATGATAGATGTGTTGCAGGAGCTTTAAAGTTAGTAAAAGCAAGCGGAGGCTCGACTGTTTACTTGGGGAGTGATATAACAAACAAATTTTTAGACATTATGATGACTCAAGTCCATGTTGCAAATATTTCAGATCCTTTTGCAATGGATTATGGATCAAGTTTTTTAGGAGTTCAAACTGAGAACTTGATGTTATAAAAAATTACAAAAAATATTAGGGAGAAAATTTTGAGTAATAAAAATATAAGAATAATCGATCAAACGCCACCACCTGATCGATACGCAAGAGGTTGGCATACTTTGGGACTTTCTGAGTCATTTGGAGCTCAACCTGTTGGTGTAAAAGCATTTGGTAAAAAACTGGTAATCTTTAGAAATTCGAAAGGAAAAGCCATTGCTTTACAAGCAGCCTGTCCTCATATGGGTGGAGATCTAAGCATGGGTAAGGTTGACGGTGATATGGTTAGATGTCCTTATCATGATTGGGGTTGGGGTAAAGATGGACAATGTTTGGATATTCCATATGCCAAAAGAATTCCCAAAGCAGCATGTATTCAAAGCTGGAAGGTGTTCGAAGAAAATAAACTATTATTTGTCTGGAATGATCCTGAGGGGACAGACCCTCAAGAGCATGAAATTATTCCACGAGAAAAAGCATGCTTTTCTGAAAAATGGTCTAATTGGGTTTTAGAGGAAAATGTAATAAATATTAATTGTAGAGAGTTAATAGATAACATGGCAGATATGGCTCATTTCAAAACAGTCCATGGAGTTACTGCTACAAGGTTTAAAAATGTTTTTGAGGGGCATGTATTAACACAGTTCAATGAGGGAACAAATCTTGAAGGCTCTGAATACGATGAAGGTGGCATCATGAAATCTAAAGCTACTTATTTTGGACCAGCATATATGATGTGTTGGATGACCAATGAAGGAGCAGGAATGAAACAAAAATCAATTCAGTTGGTTAGTCATGTTCCAATTGATAAAGATAATTTTCTTTTACGGCATGGGGTGATTGTTGAAAAAAATGAAAACTTTACCGATGAGCAAAATCAAGAAATGGTTGATATGTATACTGAAATGACTCAAATGTCTTTCAAACAAGATGTAGAGATTTGGCATAATAAAATCAGAGTAGATAATCCTTTATTATGTGACGGAGACGGCCCTGTTCATAAGTTAAGAGAATGGTATAACCAATTTTATTTAGACAGATCTAAAGTGCCAAACTCACTATCAAAAACTCTAGAATGGGAGTCTAAGCTTATTTAGAACAAAAAATTGAAAAATTTTGATAAAACCTTTGATGTTTTAGTGGTTGGTAGCGGCTGTGGAGGTCTTACGGCTGCATTAACAGCAAATATTTCTAATTCAGCTAGCGTACTTGTTATTGAGAAAAATGATCTCATTGGTGGTACTAGTGCAACTTCTGGAGGAGTTATTTGGATTCCAAACAATCATCATGCTATTAAAGCTGGCGCAGATGACTCAATCTCTGAAGCTAAAGAATACCTCAAAGCAACCATACCTCAAGATGAATTTAATGAACCTATGATTGATGCCTATCTTGAACATGGCCCAAAGATGGTAAGATTTATGGAGGATAATACTGATGTAAGTTATTCTAGTCTTGAACATTATCCAGATTATTTCCAAGATGCTCCTGGAGTAAAGCTTGGCAACAGAGCCTTGGAACCAAGTCCAGTCTCAGCTGATACTTTAGGAAATGATGTGGATAATCTCCACCCCTCTGGACCTCAAACAATCCTTTTTGGTCGATACGGAGTAAATTTTGAAGAGTCTCATGCGTTTACAACTCAGTCTCCCGGCTGGTTAAAATTATTTTTTAAAATTTTTTTAAAATATTGGTTAGACATTCCGTGGAGAATGAAGCGAAAAAGGTCAAGACGCTTAGCCTTTGGAGCGGCATCTGTCACTAGATTAATTTCTTCTGTAAAAGCAAGAAATATTCCTATCTGGAGGTCTGCTGAACTTAAGGAGTACATTTATGAAAATAATAGAGTTGTTGGTGCATTAGTTAAAAAAGATAATCAAGTCATCAAAATAAGAACTACCAGAGGAATTATTGTTGCTTCGGGAGGGTTTGGACAAAATCAGGCAATGAGAGAAGAGTATTTGCCAAAGCCAACTAATGCAGATTGGGGCTGTGAACCAAAAACTAATACAGGAGATCCGATCAAAGCCGCTGAAGCAATTGGAGCACAATTAAAATTTATGAATAAAGCATGGTGGGTTACAACTGTTAAAGCCCCTGATGAGGATTTTCCAAGACTGAGCGAAGTAGAAAAATCAATGCCAGGAAATTATACGGTCAATAAATCTGGTAAACGATTTGCTAATGAATCTCAAAACTATCTTACATTTATGTTGGAAGTGCTAGAAAAGCAATCGAAAGGCGAGTCTTTTACACCAATGTATATGATTTTTGACTCCAATCATCGAAAAAATTATCCTGTAGGGCCACTTATGCCCGGCAAATTTTTCCCAGATTCTCTTGTCAAGTTTGTTCATAAAAATTGGTTTAATAATGATTTTATTACTCGAGCAAATTCCATTGAAGAGCTAGCAAAAAAAACAGGCATTGATACTGATGGATTAATAGAAACAATAAAAAAAGTTAATGAGTTTTCAAAAAATGGAAAGGACCTAGATTTTCAAAGAGGCGACAATGAAAGAGATAGATTCTCAGGTGATCAAACTCTTTTAAATCCTTGCCTTGGGCCTGTTAATAAAGCACCATATTATGCAATGCGAATAGATCCTGGAGAATTTGCTACATGCGGCGGTATGCTAATCAATGAAAATGGTCAGGTGATTGACCAAAATAACAATCCAATAGCCGGCTTATATGCTACCGGAAATTGTACACCAGCATTACTTACTACATATCCGGGTCCTGGAGCAACAATTGGTCCTGCAATGACATTTGGATTTATTGCTGGTAAACATATAAGCGGGTCCAATACTTTGTAGCCTAATACATGTTTTTATAATAAATGAGCCAATTTAAAAGAAGAGATTTTTTCTTAAAAAGCTTAATAGGTTTAATAGGTACAAGTTTTCTTATTAGCTCAAAAAAAAAATTAAAGGATGATAATTTTGTATGGCATGGTGAAACAGATATTGCAGTTATAGGCTCAGGAACAGGCTTGGTTGGAGCAATAACAGCATTAAAAAAGGGGCTTAGAGTTGTAGTTTTAGAGAAAGCCTCATCTCCTGGTGGCACCACGGCAATTTCAGGAGGAGTTGCTTGGGTTCCAAACAATCATGTTATGAAAAGAGAAGGATTTAATGATTCAAAAGCAAACTCTTTAAAATACCTTAATCAACTTTCTCAGGGACAGGCTGATCAAGAGATAATTGAAGCATTTGCAAAAGAGGGTCCAAGGATGGTTAAGTTTCTAGAAGATAACACCTCTTTGAAATGGAGAGTCTCAAAAATTATGGGAGAAGCCTCCGAATATCATACCGATTGGCAAGGAAGCGTTCTTAAAGGACGAAGTATTGAACCTGACACTAAGGGGCCTGTTGGAGCCCATTTTGGTGGAGTGTTGATTTCTTATTTATTTAAGACTTTTAAAAACCTAGGTGGAAAAATACTTTTAGATGCTCCAGCTATTAAATTGATAGATAGAAGAAATGCTGATGGATCAACCGAAGTTCTAGGAGTTTCATATAACTTAAAAGGAAAGGTATTTAATTTAAAAACAAAAAAAGGAGTTCATTTAGCAAGTGGTGGATTTGATCATAATGCTCAAATGAAAAAAAATTTTCTACCAATTCCGTCTTTTGGAGTTGGAGTCAGATCAAATACTGGAGACGGTATAAAGATGGCAATGAAATTAGGAGCTGACTTAAGAAATATGAACGAAGTATGGGGCAGCGTCGTCTACAAAGGTGAGGCTGAGGTATTAGGGTCTTTGAATGCAGTAACTGAAAAAAAATATTCTGCTAGTTGTGTTTTAGTAAATCGGTATGGAAATAGATTTTCAAATGAGAAAGCTGATTATGATTCTTCATGGCGTTCATTTCATGCAAAAGAAAATTGGGGCGCTTTAAAATATAAAAATATACCAGCTTTTCAAATTTTTGATCATAAAGCACGGCTTAGCGGAACTTTGGCTGGTAAAAAATTTAACCAGGGATTACCTAAGTGGTTTTCTAAATCTAAAACCATAGAAGGACTAGCTATTAAGTTAGGTATAAATCAAAAAAATTTAAAATCAACTATTTTAAATTATAATAAAAATGCTTTGCTTGGCATTGATCCTAATTTTCATAGAGGAAAAACTCATTATGATAGGATGGGTCTAGATGACACTAGTTTAGCCCTTCAACCTATTGATGTAGCTCCTTTTTATGGAGCGGAAATAGCACCTGCTCATTTAGGCACATGTGGAGGTCCAAGAGTTAATAGATTTTCAGAGGTACTAGATGTAAATGAAACTCCTATTAAAAGGTTATGTGCTTCTGGAAATGCTTCTGGGGTAGGATCTCCAGGACCTAGCTATGGAGGAGGAGGCGGTACAATTGGCCCAGCACTTACATTTGCATATATTGCAGGAAATACTTTATCTTCCTTGGAGGATTGGATATAAGCAAATAAACTAGGATTATCTATGGGGTTATAGTCTAGTTTATTGATTATTTTAAAAAAAATTAATTTTAAATTTCTGCTTTAGAGAAGAATGGATCAAGTGTTCTGCCTTCGGGCGGACCAAAGTATGTTTGAACCTTATATATTTTTCCGTCTTCATTTATCCAATATATTTCAATGCTATCAAGCTCAATTGGTTCATTTGCTACTGTCCCATAATTTTTTACATGTAGCGCAGCTTGGTTTTCGCATATCTGCATAAACATTGGTTCTATTTTCCAGTGGTGGCCATCTTTAAAACTATTTTTCCAAGTTTCTTCTAAAGCTATCTTACCTTCCTTATTTGGCCCTCCCACTGGATCAAACATGACAACATCATCAGTCCAATTATCCATCCATTTTTCTTTTTCTTGATTATTCCAAGTATTAAAATGAACCTTCATGGTTGCTTCGATTTGTTCTTTTGTAGGCATATATCCCCCTAAATTAAAGTTAAATTCTATAACCCCCATCAATATATAACGTTTGACCAGTTATATATTTTGCTCTATCAGATGAAAGAAAGATAACGGCATCTGCAACATCTTGTGCTTCACCTAATTTTTTAAGTGCAGTATTATTTTTTGCAGCTTCTATATATCTATCGTCGTAATCGCTACCCTTAATTCTTAAAAATATACCTGCCTCAATTATTCCCAGTTGGATTGAATTTGCTCTAATATTATTTCGGCCTTCCTCTTTTGCAATTCCGTTAATCAAGGCATCAATTGCAGCTTTGGGAGCAACAGAGAGAACATCCTTTGTTGGCCACCTAGACAAACCGATTGAACTAAGTGTTGTATAGGATCCACCAAATTTTCTTAGAATTGGAAGACTATTTTTAATAATATTAAAAAATCCATCTGCATCAGTTCGCATTACTTCATCCCATTCCTCGTATGATAATTCATTAATCCATTTCATTCTTATGTCTGATCCAGTTGCATTGACTATGCTGTGTATTCTTTCATTTTCTAATTCTTCAAAGAATTTTTCTACATGATTTTTATTACTTATTGAAAGTTTTTTTGATGTGACTATTCCTCCAAAATCAGTAATTTCTTGTTCTAAATTTTTAGCACTCTTTTCATTACCATGGTAAGAAAAGATCACTGGAACCCCATGTGATGCAAATGTTTTACATATAGCCGAACCAATGCCACCACTACCACCAATAATTACTGCAGATCCCTTGGGGAAAAGTTTTCTTTTAACTAAATTATCCATTGTGAGTCCATCTTTATTTTATTATGCGTCATAAGTCTATTTATTTTGCATTTGTTATGTTAAAAAATATAGTGATTATCAATTTTTATAGGAGCGCATCTTGAAGGATTTACTTGATAATAAAGCTGCAATTGTTACAGGAGGCGGAAGAGGAATAGGCAGAGGGCACTGCCTTCATTTAGCTAAAAATGGCGCCTCTGTGTTAGTTAATGATATTGATCTTAATGAAGCCAAAAAAGTTGTGGATGAAATATTAGATTTCGGCGGTATTGCTGAAAGTAGCGACCAAGATATTTCTTCAAGGGAAGGTTGCAGTTCATTGATTGATGAATGTATTAATAAATTTACTTCGATAGATATTTTAGTTAATAACGCAGGAATAATTAAAGATAGAACTTTGCTTAAAATGACTGATGATGATTTTGACTCAGTATGGAATATTCATGTTAAGGGCACATTTTGGTGTTCTCAAATAGCAGCAACAAAAATGAAGGAATCAGGTAATGGAGGCTCTATCATTAATACAACTTCCGGAGCGCATTTTGGTAATTTTGGCCAAACAAATTATGCAGCAGCTAAAGGAGCTATTGCCTCAATGACATATACCTGGGCTATTGAACTTGCTAAATATGGTATTCGTGTAAATGCAATAGGACCTACAGGCTCAACTAGAATGTCTGAAACTTTCAACTCTAGCAAAAATACCGATGATCAAGAAATGCCATTTATTGATCCAACTTTAAATGGTCCATTGATAGTTTTTTTATCAAGCAGTAAAGCCAGAAAAATTAGTGGTCAAATTTTTGGATCAGGAGGAGAAAGATTAGCTCTCATGGTTCAACCTCATTATGGCAAAACACTTACAAGAGAGGGCGGATGGTCTATTGAAAATATAGATAATGTTATGTCAGAAGAATTCATAAGTGAATTCAAAGATTTAGGAATGCTATCTAAACCATACCCATTCTTTGACGGTGTTATTCCTCCAAATGAATTGAAATAATATTTGAAAAAATCAGATTAAAGGATTGAGACTCATTTTTTTCTTGATACAAAGAAACATATTATTAAAAGAGCAACCGTTGGTATTGCATACAAAGTTATTATAAAGAGTTTATCTAGCATAATATTATGGGCCATTTGCACTTGAGTCTGGTCTTCTGGTATCGCCGAAACCATAAAATAAATTATTTTTAATATTTATACTTTCTAGAGCAGTTCTTGGGCCAGTTACAATTGTTTTTTGCCCCATTAAATTTAGTTCTTCGACATGATTTATATCAAATCCTTTTTCAACAAATAAAACATCAGGATCCCATTGTTGATGAACCCTTGGAGCAACTGTAGCATCTGAGATTTCCATATCAAAAACTAAAGTATTTAAAAGAAACTGTAAAACAGCTGTGATGATAACCGATCCTCCTGGAGATCCAGTTACATAAGCAGGCTTACCATTTTTAAATACAATAGTTGGAGTCATTGAGCTTAACGGCCTTTTGAAGGGTTCAATTTTATTAGCTTCGCCTCCCAGTAACCCAAATTGATTAGGTACCCCAGGTGCAGAGACAAAATCATCCATTTCGTTATTCATGATAATTCCAGTTCCAGAAATAACTACCCCAGATCCATAACTTGAGTTGAGTGTGTAAGTATTTGATACTATATTTCCAAACTTATCTGCAATAGAAAAATGAGTAGTGTCATCACTTTCATAAGGGACAAGATTTCCTGGAGATATTTGATTTGAAGGAGTAGTCTTATTGAGTTGTACCATTTTAAATATGTCATTTGCATAGTCTTTGCTAATCAACCTTTTGGTGGGCACTTCATAAAAATCTGGATCACCAAGGTATTTTGATCTATCTGCATATGCATATTTCATAACTTCAGATAAAAGCGCTGCATAAGTAACAGAGTTATGTCCCATTTTTTTGAGTTCAAATTGTTCTAAAATATTTAACATTTGAATGATATGAATTCCTCCAGATGAGGGTGGGCCCATAGTTATTATTTCAAAATCGTTAAATGAGCCCGAAATTGGCTCTCGCCAAACCGGCCGATAATTATTTAAATCCTCAATGGATATTAACCCATTATTTTCTTTCATATGCTTAACAATGTTTTCAGCTATCTGGCCCTCATAAAATGTCTTGATTCCCTCATCTGCAATCAATGTAAGAGACTGTGCCAAATCTTGCTGAACTAATTTTGTGTTAATAAGCACAAGATTTTCCTTATAGAAAATCTCTTTAAAATTTTTGTATTTACTTAATTTTTTATTTCTTTTATTAAGTGCATCAACCATAAACGGAGACATAATAAATCCATTTTTAGCAAGTTCTATTGCAGGATTTATTAGCTGCTTCCATGGAAGAGTCCCAAATTTTTTGTGTATTTCCCACATACCATATACTGTTCCAGGAACTCCAATTGATAGAATTCCTTCTCTGGCTCTTTCTTTATTTACTGATCCATCTAAATTTAGGTACATATCTTTTGATGCTAATGCAGGTGCTTTTTCTCTGTAGTCGATGCTGATTTTTGAATTTGTTTCTTTGTCGTAAATTACAGTAAAACCACCGCCTCCTATATTTCCTGCTCTGGGTAAGACTACTGCTAGCGCAAAGGCAACAGCAATAGATGCATCATAGGCGTTACCTCCATCTTCAAGAATACTTTTTCCTATATTGGTTGCTAGATAATGTTGTGACACTACCATCCCTTGACTGCTAACCTGAGGATGGACAATAGAATTAGAATTAAAAATTGATGATTCAAGCTCTGTTGATAAGAGAAATAAAACAACAAGCAAATTTCTCATAATTATGTAAGCAAGCCACCATCAACTCTTAAATCAATTCCATTTATATGAATTGCATCATCAGAAGCCAAAAAAGCAATAGTACTTGCAATATCATCTGGTGATCTATTTACCCCATCAAGCGGCATTATTTTTTTAAGTAGTCTTGTGTCTATATCTTTTGGCATCTTTGGATTTGTTGACATTGGAGTTTCAATTGAAGCTGGACAAACGCAATTGATATTCAATCCTTTCATCCCATATTCAACAGCTAAATTTTTAGAAAAAGCACTTATACCTCCCTTAGAAGCACTATAAGCTGCTGTCCAAGCATGAGACCCAAGTGCAGCACTTGAGGATACATTTACAATTGAACCCTTTGATTCCAATAAAAGAGGAAGGGCATAACTGCACATAAAAAATGTTCCAGTTAGATTAACATTTAAAATTTTATTCCAATCATCTATTGCCACCTCATGAGAGTTATCAAATCTTAAAATTCCTGCAACATTTATTAAAGTATCCAGTCTTTCAAAAACTTGAAAAAATTTTTTTACGTCTTCTGTTAAAGAAATATCAAGTACCTTTGCAGTAGATTCATTATTTTTTATCATAGATTTAGTTTCG
>CETB01023524.1_pt1 | contig 11266 bp, 12 predicted proteins | sample 356381 | NCBI WGS metagenome assembly CETB01 (sample SAMEA2622545, study PRJEB7988) | marine metagenome | biome: marine biome (ENVO:00000447); feature: deep chlorophyll maximum layer (ENVO:xxxxxxxx); material: "saline water (ENVO:00002010), including plankton (ENVO:xxxxxxxx)" | depth 155 m | reverse complement strand
GCTCTCGTAGAGAGCCACACTCAAGACCTGTATAATCCCAACCGGTCAGTGTCCGTCGGATTATCACTTATGGCCACCTTATGTGGCTAGCGGACAGTACACAACTCAATCTTGAGTTTCCTCTTTCGTCAATCGCTACAACTTCTCCCTCACAAATGGGACAAATCGTGTTCTCGGCCAGCTCCTCCAACCAAGCCTTCCTAGTCTCCAACTCGTCACCCTCTTCTCTCAATTTCACCAGAATCCTCCTGGCTCTCCCTTCCAGTGGTTTTCCAGCTGCCTCCCAAGGGTCATATCCCAAGTCGCCCATTCTTGCAGTAGCTTGTACCCTAATCTGATCGGAAACCGAGATCCCGACCATGTCGAATTCCGATGCTCCAATCGGACTAGGCGCACCCCTTGCTATCGGCCTAGCTAGTGAGTATGCTAGGAAGAAACCACCAATGTGAGCCATGTGGGCAATATTTGTCTCCCCTGCTGTTCCGCTTTGGATTGAGTACATCTGGAAGATTTCAAACCCTAGTCGTACGAATGCAATCAACCATACAGGCCAGGCTTTGATAACGAAAAGTAGTGGAAAATCAATTTTGTCTTCTGGCCAGCAGGCCATGTATGCCCCCAGTAGTCCGAATGCCGCACCACTCGCTCCAATTGCAGGGACGAAGGAGTTAGGATGCGACAAAATCCAGGCTATATTCCCTCCTATGAAACCAATGAAGTAGACTATAATCCATCTCCTAGCTCCAAGCCTCTGTTCTAGGGGTACGCCGGCCATTGCGATTACGAGTACGTTTCCCAGGACATGAATGAAGTCAGCATGTAACCAAGCGGAGGTAACCATCCTGTGTCCCTGCCATGGCTCACCTGCCAAACCTGGAATGATGCTGAATATGTCAATTGGATAGAACTCCAGCCTACTGTGGAATGAGGATAGAAAGAATTGTACAAAATGTACCAGAAGTAGGGAAAGCACCATTCCGAGGGCAATGCTATCCCTATTCCTAGCTGCATTTGCGAGTGGTATAACGGCCACCACGAGCAGAACCAATATCCAAGCAAAGTCAGTTCCCTCGATTTGACTCCAAGTAAAGTCAATGTCCCTTGTCATCGACTCTTCCCAGATGACCGCTCTAAAGAGGGATTCGTAGTTGTGGAACAATCAATATGAGTGGCCCCCCTCGACCCAATATGACCTCGCCTGAATTGGCCCATGCCATGGAGATTGTTGTCCATCGTGGGGCACAAAAGGTGCTGAATGGAGTCTCAGCATCTCTTTCTGAGGGGGAAGTCGTCGCAATCATCGGGGAGAATGGGTCAGGGAAGACCACTCTCATAGAGGCATTCGCAGGGATTCTACCACTCCGATCTGGAGAGGTAATATGGGTCGAAAATGGAGGCCAGGTAGTTGTCCGGGACTCACAAGGACGACGCAATCAACCACCGCCAATGGGTTTGACACTGCAGAAAGGAGGGATTAGCGGTGATGAGACCGTCTCCGAGAGGATTTCCGTTTCCCTTTCAGTAGCCGGAATCCGTCACGATAAGAGTCAGATAACAGAACTCTTGACTCTCTGGGGCTTGGAACATAGAGCCAATGATAGATTTGCCCATCTTTCTGGAGGACTGAAGAGAAGAGTCGCTATTCTGAGCGGATTGGCACCAGCCGCCCTCAGCAACTCTCCCAGGGTCGTTCTTCTTGACGAACCTTCCGAGGGCTTAGATGACTCTGCCAAGGACACGCTGATACGTTGGATACGGACCCTATCTTCTAGGAATCACGCAATACTGATGGCAACTCACGACAAAGACATTTCCTCATGTGCAGATAGAGTTCTAACCATCCATGAAGGGTCAATTGAAGAAATTCCAGGCGAATCTTCCGGAGAACACTCTCATTTACCTCAGCCCGGAGAAAAAGGCAACCAAACACCAATTTCATCCCTAGTACGGTGGTCAATGAGAATGGAGTTCCGAAACCCGATAGAAACCGTTGGAAGGGCCACTCCGGCTATAGTAGCAATTCTTCTGTCATATGCGTTGCTGGCGGGACAGGATTTCGAACTCCAAGACAGTCGCCTGCACGCTGCATTGATACTCGCTCCTGCATTCATCGCTGCAGTTGCCTCTCCAGCTCTGGTGCATCGACTCTCTGAATCAGACTGCGGGCGATGGTGGAATGCAGTAGTGGGGCCCATGGCCCGACCAGCGCTATCGATCACTGGGGCCTCACTTCTTCTCCCAATCCCAATTACCTACTTGTCATGGATGGTCCTGTCAGGTACTTTCAACGGTGGAGAATCCGAAGATGTGGTTTTGTGGTTGTGGATCCCCGCTCTAGCCCTGATGGATCTGGCGATAGCCGCAACAGCCCTCCACCTGTTGGTTGCGGACCTCTCTAGGTCTTCCGCCGCTCCTTCGCCCCTAATCCTGGTAGTATTGGTCTGGCCGTTCCTAGAGCTAACCGATGCCCTTTCCTCGATCCTCGATCAGGGAATGACATGGGGTCTTTCTATTCACGACCCACTAGTTACATGCATAGTTGCGAGCCTGATCTCAGCTCTGGTTTGGTTGGCTGCAGTATTGATTCCAGATTACTGACCACGAGCATTCATGACTGATGTACAAATCCGAGGTCCATGAGGAATTGCAGCACTCTGGCAATCCCGATCACGATTTTCGGACTGGTATGTGTCGCTATTACTGCACTTCTTGGCTTCTTCTATGCCCCATTGGTGAATTCAGAAAATTGGAATGCACCCGAGGCATATCGCATTCTATACTGGCATGTTCCATTCGCTTGGACGTCTTTCCTATCGTTCTGCCTTCTCTTCATAGGAGCCATTTCTTGGTATGTTAGGAGATCCGAGAGCGGTTGGATAATGGTAGTCATTGGCTCACAACTGGGCCTTCTCTTCGGACTCGGCGTCATAATTTCAGGTCCGATATGGGGGTCAGTCGAATGGGGGGTTCCATGGGACTGGGGGGATGTGAGGCTGAACTCTTACGCCCTCCTTACTTCAGTGGCACTTTTCCTCGTGATGTCTATGAGAAGCCAGCCGGATGGAGAGGAAACTCGGGATACCCTAGCCGCAGTTGGTCTGTTCGGCTTCATCCTTGTCCCCATCACAGGTGCTGCCACCACTCTATGGAGGAATCGGCATCCAGGGGTAATTCTGAGAGATTCAGAGGGGACCGGAGTAGAATTGGAAATGAAGCAAGTGATGGGTTTCGGAGCCATTTCCTTTCTCATTCTGTTCATAGGACTAGTATTGCTGAACTACTCAATTTACTCATTGAGAAGGGAATTAGAGGAGATGAATAGGGATATCGACAAGGAAGTGATGGCTTGACTGGGGAGATTGAAGCATTTGTTACCTATGCGATACTTGCCACCATGCTCGGATTCTATTCGTTTAGAAGAATTTCCTCACTCATAGAACTGAAAATAGCGATCCAGGGAAAACAAACAGCTGATTCCGAGGAATAGCTACAAACTGGTTAGGAAGCCTTCTAACGAGGGGGTTGAGCGGACAACCGGGGATAGCATGCCTGGCGGGTCATTCTGCATCACATGTGGGGCAGAGCCTCCGCTTTCCTCCGATAGGCTCTGCGAGGATTGCCTCCGGATGCGCACTACTCTCTCAAAGATGCCCGAGACAATACAGCAGAGGAGATGCGCAAAGTGCGACTCTTTCGAGATAAGAGGGGGGTGGTCTTCAATGGACAAACAGGGAGTGGCTGACCTTAGAATCAGAGAGAATCTGACTCTGGAGGAGAGAGCGAAGAACGTCGAGGTCTCATTCTCAGTCCAAGAAATAGACCAGAGAACAAACAGGCTGCATGTGGATGTCTCCGGTTCGATAGACGGTTACGAATTCCAAGACTCCCACACTCCTTTGCTACAGACTAGCAATGCGGTTTGCACTCCCTGCACTAGGAAGGACGGCGACTACTTCGAGGCCACGGTTCAACTAAGGTCGGCAGGAAGAAAACTAGACGAAGCTGAATTGTCAGAGATACGCTCCACATTGGACGATTTGCTGGGCTCAATGGAGCCAAATCCGATGTTCTTCGTATCAAAGGAAGGCCCCGTCCCAGGTGGATGGGACCTACAACTTGGGTCCAAGAGCCTTGCTAGAAATTGGGGCAGGAGGCTCACCAAATCCTTTGGCGGTTCGGTGAAGGAGAGCTCAACTGTAGTCGGGGTCAATGACGGAGTGGAAGTAACCAGGCTGACTCTAAGCTACAGAAAGCCAGCATATTCCGTGGGGGACGTGGTTCGTCTCAGGAAGGCCCTATGGATAGTTGACAGTTGGCAGAAGGAGGGGCCAATTCTGAGGAGATTGGACAGGTTTGAGAGGACAGGGGCCACATGGAGGGACATGGAATCATCCAATGTGGTTTGCTCCGTTTCCGAGCAAAGCGTCGTCCAGATCCTGAACAGGGACACTTCCGGTGCTGAATTCATGGATCCTTCCGACTACAAGGTGTCGACGGTAGCACTTCCCTATGACGATGATGGGATTTCGGACGAGTTGCGCATCGGCTTCATAGATGGGGAGTGGCTGGCACTGCCAGTTTCTGGCAAAGGTGAGGGAAAATGAGCGAGCCCGATTTCGTGACACTAATGTCGGAATATGACCTAAGAGACATGGCAGGATTCACTAGGGGTTTCGTCGAGGATCTAAGAGTTGCTTTGTCCACTGAATTAGGCATGGAAGAAGACACGGACTGGAATGGAGTACTATGTCTCGGGATGGGTGGCTCAGGAGCAGGTGGATTGTTCTTGAAGGCCCTTTCAGATGACTCCGGGGGCCTTCCGTTTGTGGTTTGGACCGACTACGGATTGCCCAGTTGGTGGGGTCCTGAGTGGTTGGTAATCGCGACTTCATACTCGGGCAATACCGAGGAGACCCTAGATGGTGTAAAGGAGGCGATTTCCGCTGGTGGAACCGTTGTGGGAATTTGCTCTGGAGGGGAGATGGAGGACATTCTCTCACAATCAGAAGGTTCGGTATGTCTCAATGTACCGGGCGGACAAATGCCTCGTTCTGCCTTTGGGCACATCTTCGGAACCCAACTTTCCGCGTGCTGGGGGCTGGGAATTCTTCCTCAACCCAGTTCAGAAGAGATATCAGAGATGCTTGGGAGACTGTCAAAGGTGTCTTCAGACTCCGACCTTTCAACAAACTCAGGTATGGCAGCCACGCTCTCTAGATCACTGTTGGGAAGAGAGATCGGGATAATCTCCCCAACTTGCCTACGAGCGGCTGCATACCGTTTCTCGTGTCAGTTGAACGAAAACTCTGCTAAGTTTGCAGGTGTCACCGATGTTCCCGAGATGAACCATAACGAGATAGTCGCTTGGACTAGCAAATCAAATCATAATCGGGCACTTCTGATTTTCTCCTGCGAGGACCTGCATCCGAGAACGAATGCAAGGATAGAGTGGATGTTAGAAGAGATCGAAGCAAATCCAACATGGGTCATAGATTGTGAAGGAAGTACCCTACTGGAAAGGCTGCTGTACGCGGCCCATGTTACAGACTGGGTTTCAATCGGACTCGCAATCCTCACTGAAGAGGACCCTTCGGATATGCCCGCAATAGAGTCTTTGAAGTCACATTTGTCCACAATTCAGTAAATTGGCCCCAATACTAGTCTTGGGTCTGGATAGTCTCTGAGCGCCTGCACTCGGTCCTCGGGAGCAACGACTCCGGGCAAATCGTGGGTCTCGGGTTCGACTAGGGACAACTGGAAGTGCAGATGAGGTTCCCAGCCACCGTTCTCCTCGAATGATCCGAACCATGCAACAACCTCTCCGGCCAAGACTCTTTTTCCAACCTTCTTACCTTCTATCGAGGCTGGATTGAGATGTCCGTACAAGGCCCATATTGGGACTCCGCTAATCTCGTGTTTTGTGATGATCACGTTCCCGTAGTCTCCGGCTGCAGGATTGTACCCGAAATGCGAAACCTCTCCATCCATGAATGCCATGCATGGGGTTCCCACAGGCCCTCCGATGTCGATTCCCATGTGAACGTTCCTTTCTCCACCGAATAACTCGGTATTGTACATATTTGGTCTTGACTCATCGTACTTGCCGATGCTGAATTCAGTCCCAGGATGACTCCATACTCCTAGACTCAGATCCAAGACAGTGTAATTGTCGGGCAAATCTACAACAGGATGAAACTCGTTGGAGCCCCAGTCAATCATGGATTCCCGGATAGGTCCTCAGTCTTCATCCCCACCTAAGTCAAGACTCTCTAAATTCTCCATAGAACGTTCAACTTCTTCCAGGAGACTCTGGACCACTGCACGGTTGTTTTGTGCGTTGTTGATATGCGTACTCATTGTATTCCAAGAATTCACTAGTTCCGCGATTGCACGACGCATTTTATCATGACCTCTGAGAATTTTATCACTATCTCCAGCAATCCCCATGGCACGTTCCGCGACTCTTACTAGATGCATGTTCGCGATTAGAGTTGAAGGAGAGCATAGAATCACGCCTCTATTCGCTGCATCTCGAACAATTTCACATTCTTCTGTATTGGCAGGGTTCACCATATGGTGGTAGATTCTCTCAGATGCAACATACAGGTATGCGACCTCCGTCGTACCCAAATCCGGTCGGACGTAATCCTTCTCAACCTTGGCAAAATGACTAGTGATTGCATCAATGAAATCCTTACGTGATCCGACTCTGCTTCTACCATCTTCTTCCCCTGCACCTCCTTCCGAAATCGGGATGGTGGCCTTGAATGATTTTGCAGGAAATTTTGAATCAATACAGAGTATCTTCCCTCCAGTAAGCATCAAATGAGCATCAGGCTGTACTCCTCCCAACTTAGCTACCTTTTTTCGAATGTGAACATTCCTGAAGGTATCCTTTAATCTGGCTTCAAGCTCTATTTCGGCCCAACCAGCAGCCTCCTGTTTATCGAGAAAAATCTTGTTTATGTCAGCAACTTCTTCCCCTATTTGTTTTGCAGAGTTACGGATTCCTTCGATATCTCTTGAGAAATTTATCTCTTTTAGTGAATTCAAAACTGCACCCTTCAGTATCTCGCCACTACCCGCAATCCCTGCTGTAATGGCATTTGGATCGACTTCTTTGCTTTCCAATCTTCCCATGGCCCTCTCTTGGAATTCTCCCTGGGTATGTATGAGCACTGCCTTTTCTCGAATAATGTTGGATTCCTGCTGGATTGATTTCAGCAGAGAAAGTGCATAGAAAAATAGCATTGTAAGAAAGATAACGATGATTAGAAGGCCATAGGAAAGCATATCGGACATCGGGCTCGATATAGTATAGGAATCGAGAGTACTTGAACTATCAGAGAATCCAGAGAGTTCTACACTCTGAATTGGTTCTTAGGCTGGGTGGACTTTCGGCAAGCATGAGAGTCAGGAGACTTGCGATGTTACTGTCCGGGCTTGAGCAACTTCAATCCCCATCCGTCGAACTCGAGCAGTACGCTATCGATGGTGACCTAGCCGCACGCTGGTTGACCGACATTTCCACCTTCGGCGATCTCCATAATGGGTGCAGAGTAGCCGATTTGGGAGCAGGTAATGGTGTTCTCGGTCTCGGTGCATTGGCACTAGGGGCCGGCTGGGCCACTCTGGTCGAAGCCGATCAAACGGCATGCGATACGGCACAGTATAATGCTGAAAATATGGGCTTTTCCGACTCTGTCGAAATGATCCATGTCAGTATAGGGGCAGCCCCTTTCGAACTAGACTCATTTGATGTCGTAATTAGCAACCCCCCTTGGGGGAGGCAGTCTCCCAAGGCCGATCGCCCTTTCCTCGATGCCATCCTAGCTGCTCGAGTATCCTCGCACCTGATGCACAGCGCCGAGGCGACTCACATAGAGCCACTGTTCGAGGAGCACGGATGGTTCGTCGAGAGATACGGCGAAGCCGATTTCTCTCTGCCTGCTAAGTACTCTCATCACAGCAGACAGAGGGGTAAGACTAGAGCTGCTTTCTGGAGACTAACTCCACAATAGTGGAACCAATACTTGCCGTACCGTTCATAGGGGGTCTTCGGGTCGGCGGGCCGATGACAGCATCCGTTGGTGACCAAGTCACTCCTGGAAACCCCGTTGAAGTCGGGGCAGGAGAGGAGATAGGCGATGGCATCCACATGACCGAAAGGGGCCCCGTAGCGGTCCTATTTGGGAGCCTTGTGAAGAACTCAGGAGTAATCTCAGTGGATTCCTCTGCACCTCCCATCAACTCGCCAAAGATTGGCGACGTAATTATTGGGGAGGTCAATAGGCTGAATGAGAAGACGGCTGAATTGCGAGTTCTCCACATTGAGACCAACGAAGGCGGGCACCGTTCGATCCCAGCTCTGAAACTCTTCGCCGATGTCTACGTCTCAGAGATAGTCGATCGATTCATCCCCTCTGCGGGAGACGGAATGAGAAAGAGGGACATAGTTCGTGCAAGGGTGATAAACGTAGAGCCGATGCTGAAGGCCTCCACCAAGGGCGACCCCGATCTTGGAGTCATATGCGCGTCCTGCCCTGTCTGTGGGGTGGGCCTACTGACGAGCGAAGCAAAGCCAGACTTCAACGTAGAATGCCATCGTTGTGACTATAGCGGATTCAGAGCTCTCTCAAACGGATTCGGATATGGTTTCGAGATACCGTCGTATTCAGACATCCAACGCCTAAATCGCCCTGGGGAGAGGTGGTCTAGTGAGGCCGAGTCCATGCTTGGACATGACGGAGCAAGGCCCTACCTCTCACCGGCCGCAGATCACAGGAGGGGGTGGTCACATGAGATTCCAGACTCCGCCAAGAGGTCACCTTCCTCTAGAGGAAGAGGGGGGAGGTCCCAGAGGGAGATGTTCCCTGCAACTTGCACTCTTTGCGGGACTGATACTAAGGTCCCATTCAAACCCACTCCCGGTAAGCCTCTTAGGTGTCGGGACTGCATGGAAAAGGTCGAATCAGGAAAGGCTAGCAAGGAAGATCTCGCTAAGGAGAGGGAGGTCATGAGAGGCGCTAGATCAAAGGCTCAGAAGGAGTTCGGTGTCAAACTATTCGTAGGTGGCGTGTCTTACGATGCTTCTGAGGACGATCTCAGAGATGCCTTCTCGGTTCACGGGAAGTTGAAGGACGTCCACATGGCTTTGGATAGGGAGACGAAGAAACCCAGAGGATTCGCTTTCGTAACCTTCGCAGATAAGAAAGAAGCCAAGGCGGCTATCAAGGCGATGCACAAGTCCGAGCTCAAAGGGAGGAAGATTTCTGTAGAGGAATCCTCCTCCGGCGGTAGAAGTAAGAGCAAGAGAAGGCGTAGACGATAGCCACATCAAACGTAGAAGTCCGAGGAGGCCTCGTTCTCGCCCATGCTCAGGTAGTCCTCGATGGGACCCTCCTCGCCCATTCTCTCCATCAGCCTTGCAGCTGTCTCTTTGGTGGTGTCCAGATCCAAATCTAGAGTTACCTCGAATGCTTGCTCTATCCATCTGGCCATCCTTTCTGCAGCTAGAACGTCTGAACTCGCCCCAATGGTCTCAGCAATCACCCCTATTGTTGGAACACCCATTGTAGGGGACAAGGAAAGCACCATTCCCGCCACTCCAATCATTCCTGCATGGGGTTGGTCTTTGCTAACCTCAATGTCATCTCGCTCCAAGGATGAACGGACCTCCTTGTCCGAGCAGACTGCGAATATTGAACGCCGTTCTGGCTCAGAGGCAAGTCCTGCTAGCACAAGCAGCCGACTCGTCTCCGCAACATCGGCCAAGTCCAGTATGGCTTCAGCAACTTCGAACTGACCCGCTGCAGTCATTGGCTGCATTACCCCTGTAATCGTGACCAACCTCTCTCCATCCGGGAGCATGGTTGTATTGATATCTAGCCTTGGTGGGCCAATCAAACCCTCCTCGGACAGGGTGGCATGAGGGGGGAAGTCTGGGTGGAGTATCCAACCAATCGTCCTCGAGGGATGCTTTTCTATCAGCGAGTCAATCAGGATCTTTCCAACATTTCCCACTCCGGGCACCGCCTCCAGAATCATGGATTTCTCGGGAAGGCGACCCTCTTCCAGCCAGTGTATCTTTGCTCTGCTCAAGAAGAATCATCCTTCCTGGGGCTTGGGAGCGATTTGACCCACTTTTCACTTCCAGCATCCTGCCTCTTTCTCCGTCTAGAGCCCTGCGGGTCCTCAGGAGAGAACTTCAGGGAAGCAGCGGACTCCATCTTCCCCCCGCAGGACTTGCACTTCTCTCCCAAGCCAAATTCCCGGCATCCGATGCATCTTTGGAGCTTGGTTCTTGCCATGATTGGGGATAAGCCCCCCGATTAGGTTCTTGAATTATATTCCCACGGGCCGGAAATCATAGCCTTTCTATGACTATCGACCCTTCCACAGAGTCGATATGACTTGAAGCCGCCTCCTGAGCAGCCTCCCAAGCAGACTCTGCAGAAGGGTAATCGGGAGCCCTAATGTCTACTCTGTAATTCGGAGCCCCGTCATAGTGGCATGTGAGGGTAACTTCGTCTTCGCTCTTGGCGCAATCCTCTGCTGCTTGCAAAGCGCTGCTAATCGCATTAACTCCCTCTGGACCCCACACCTTGATCTCGAACATTCCTCTAATTTCTACGAATGGGGGTATGATATTCTCTATTGCTAGCTCTGTTACTGTGGCTATCCAATCCCCTTCAAAACCCGAATCCTCTAGAGCGCTTTCGTTGATTGCGCACTCCTCAAGGGCCCCGTAAAGGGAACCGAAGGACTCTTTCATCTCTTCAGAGACTTCCATCGTCTCCCCCTCTTTCCAACCTATTCTCTCTGCTGCCACCCTCATTATCTGGGACGCACGCTGCTCATTCTTCCAAGACTGTAGGGTGTCCCTCCTTCTTTCTTCGGAAACTGACTTTATCGAGAGGGTGATGCTGTCCCTTTCCTTTTTTATTCCAATTACTTTGGCTACTAACCTCTGACCCTCTCTGACATGTGCCCTAATGTTCCTAACCCATCCCGTGGCAATTTCTCCGATGAAAACGAATCCTTCCCTGCCGGGATAAGCGTCAAGTCCCAAGTAGGCTCCGTTTTCCTTTACGCTTTTCACAGAGCAAACTACCAATTCCCCTTCTTCGGGCCAGTCATTGGTTTGATCTGTCAAGATTCTGCCTCTCTAGTTCAGAACCTCGACCACCGTGCATCCGGTAAGATTCGCTAACCCACCTGCGGGCTCTGCAAGCGTCGAACCGCAAATTGCGCAAGCCACTATGGT
>CETB01009756.1_pt1 | contig 11270 bp, 9 predicted proteins | sample 356381 | NCBI WGS metagenome assembly CETB01 (sample SAMEA2622545, study PRJEB7988) | marine metagenome | biome: marine biome (ENVO:00000447); feature: deep chlorophyll maximum layer (ENVO:xxxxxxxx); material: "saline water (ENVO:00002010), including plankton (ENVO:xxxxxxxx)" | depth 155 m | reverse complement strand
ATAATTTCACGAAATCCAGATGCCACGAAAGAAGAGATTCCCTGGGAAATTCTGGATTGGCAGATTGATAATGATGGTTTGATTCTTTCAGAGTAGTGAAACACACAGATTGAAATGACTGGTAAGGAAGTGTAAATCATGGGACGTGTTGTTGAAGATGCATTGGCCTCGGATGCAGATTTCGTTGTATATTCGTCGACATTTTGCCCTTATTGTGTCGCAGTGAAGCGCTTATTTGACTCAAAAGGCCTAACCTATGATGAAATCAATTTTGACCACGAGCCAGGTGCAAGAAATGATGTTGTGGCAGAAACAGGACATCGAACTGTACCTGTTGTAATTGACAACAGGGGTGAAAATCCGATGTTCATTGGTGGATTTAACGAGACTCAGAGATACCTACGTTAATTTGCATGCAGGTAGTAAGCAGCATTGATCAACCCTGCAAAACTTACCCACGCAATGTACGGCCATACTAACATTGAACCTTGCTTGTTACCATCGTAAACCAAGTACGCATAAGCGATTGTGAACACAACCATTACTACAATCAATAACAGAGATTGTAGGTATTTGGCATCATTGAATACACTGGGCCACATTAGGTTTGCAATCATCTGAATAGTAAACAAAGCGATAGCAATATTTCGATAACTAATCTCACTTCGATTAACAATCGTAGTGTACATGCTGATTGCCAACATGACATACAAGACACTCCAAATTGGGCCAATAATCCACCCAGGCGGTTGGAAGAACGGCTCATAATCCGAGTCGAATGTCACAATTTAACCTCGATAGATTTAGGTTCAGGCGGAATCTTTTCGAAACGGCCAAATTCTGCTAGATAATCTCTAGCGAAGTAAATACATAGCAACAATAATGCATTAATCAAAAGAGTTTGAAAAGTCCAAACAAATTTTTCTAATCCAGGACTTGGAATTTCCCAAATTAAAAAGCCATAACTAATTGTAGAAATAGTAACATTCCAAATACCATGCCATGCTACTACTACCCATATGTTTCTAGTAATGTAATATACGTACCCGGTTGCAAGACCGAAACCAAACCAATTAATTAGAGATATAAATAGCCATATTCCTTCTATCTCATAGATGAAAATGGCAATCGGAATGTGGGTCATGGCAAAAATGGTTGCAGATATAAGGATGGACTGCCAAGTTTTAACCACCCTAGAAAATTGATCTTGAATGAAACCTCTGAAGAAGAACTCCTCAACAGTTGCAACTATTGCTAAATTTGTGAAAACCAGAATGATGTAAGCGAATGTCGAATCCACCTCCGGCATCCATGAAAAATTCATTTCTGTTTTCCCGTACATTCCAGAATTGAGAGTCCCCCAATCCAAAATTAATTCTAACAAAAAATTGACAATAGTAAGTAAAACACCAATAATTAACGAATATTTTACCATTCGTTCAGTGAATGTTCTCACCGCTCGTTCGGTTAAGGTTGCTTGTGGTGAATCGTATACAAATAACCTTACAGGAAGCCCCTCTTCCTCTCTATGTTTTACCCAATAATACATCGCTGGTCCGAGGAAAACAATAGGTGCTACTAAGATGTAGGTAATGCTGAATGATATTGAATTAACTGGGCCAATAATATCTTTTGTGATAAATCGAAAGATTGCCCAAGTTAATGTTGAAATTAAGACAACACCCATCAATTCAATTATGAATTTTTGAGAATCTTCAATTTCTTTTTCTCCACAAGGGGGAAACTCGTCTTGTAAGGACATGGTAAATTGCAATAATATGAGGTTCATGAATAAACCGGTAATTTTGTTAGGACAAAATATGCCTTAGTAACAAGTTTGAGTAAAATTAGGGCTAGGGTTTACGTTCCGGAACATATGGCCAAGCCATGTTCGAATAGCATCAACTATGCTTCAGGATGTATAGATGCTCGTGCCGGGATTTGAACCCGGGTCGCCGGAATGAAAACCCGAAATGATGGACCACTACACCACACAAGCAGATATTCTTCGCCCATCGTTGATTATTGATGAATGTTGGGGTCGACAGTCAAGTTATTCCACCAACGAATTCCAATCCATCCAATCACAATCATTAGGATCAATGCTGCACCGATTAGAATTTCTCTATCCAACAACCACCAGATTGCATCGAGTGCTTTTTGGCCGTATATGCCAATTAGAAGCGCTTCAAGACCGAACCTCAATCCTCTGCCGAACAATCCTGCTATGATGAATGGTTTGAGTTTCATCTCGCCCATTCCTGCTGCCCAGCCAAATACCTTGTATGGAATCGGAGAGAATGCTGCTATGAATGTACCAATGGTGCCATATCGGAGACTCAAAGCCTCTATTTTTGCTAGATGTTTTTCAGCTTTGTACCTAGTAAAGAGAGGCCTTCCCCATTTCTTTCCAATCCAATAACCAACAATGCTGCCTAAAACGCTAGTGACCGTGACAACTAGCCATAGCCAAAAAACCAGAGCCGTGTCACCTTCAGCCGCCACTAACATCGGCAAAAATAGCAAATCAGGAGGTACAGGTTGGATAATAGCCTCGGTAAATGACATGGCCGCTAGACTAATCCAGCCAAACCCATCAAACCATTCTACGATGGTCTCTTTCCACGACATCCAACCCATGGGGTGACAATCACACGGATGAACCCTTTCTTAATCGAAGTCTTGATTGCTACAAATCATGACCCGACCCTACATGCCGGTACTGGATACAGCCGCATTGCTTCATTGGCCTGTAGAGAGATTACAAGGAGGAATTGTGGCTCATAGCCAGTTAGAGGAATTGAGAAAACTGTCTCCACAAAGGGCAATGTTGCTTGAGTCCATCGAAATGGAATGGATGACTATGGGGACAGGTGATGCTGAATCAGCAGCATCTCTCTCGGGAGATTTACCTAGATTAAGCCCAGTAGACCTAGAAATTTTGGCAATAGCATTAGCAACGGGTCAAACTTTGTTCACAGATGATTATTCCTTACAGAATGTATGTAGGCATTTGCATCATCCTTTCGAAGCTGTCTCGAATAAGCGAAGTAAGGAGCAATGGTCTTGGGAATTGAGGTGTATCGGCTGTAGAGCCACTAAAAAGGTAGAATCACAGAATGAGCAAGAATGCGATGTATGTGGCTCAATCATGAAGATTAAGCGTGCAAGGTAATTACTCTTCTTCGAGGATTTTTTCAACTTCTTCGCCCGCTCCAAACATGGAAGCAAAGATTGCAGAAATCCAGTCTAACATGGTTCATTCTTCTGCAGTAGAGATCTCTTCAGCAACTTCTTCCGCAGTCTTACCTGACGGGTCTACTCCGGCCGCTTCTGCTTTTTGTGCCAGGTCGACAGCCTTGGTCTTTCCACCAGCATCTAAATCGGTTTCAGTATTGGCAGTTGACGGCTCTCCAGTTACTTCAGATAGTCCTTTTTGGAACTCCCCTTTCGACTGTCCAGCGGCTCTCGCAAGTTTAGGTAGGCGTTCTGCTCCAAACAGTAGGAAGAAGATTGCCAGTAGAATCATGATTTCAAACGGTCCGAACCTCATGTTGTTCCCTCTGATACACGCCAGTTACTCCCGCTTTGTCAATCAATCGGCTCTCAACCGCCAGAAACAGGCGGAAGTAATGCAATCTCATCTCCGTCGTTAACAGGTTCATCTTCCGCCACTTTGTTGCCATTTATGCTGACCACAAGTCCTTGACTGAGCCACATTTCTATACCTAATTCCTCTAAGACAAACCGTATTGAAGAATTAGGCAACAGTTCAATCAGGTGCTCTCTGGCACCCATTTGTTCAGCTAACGGGCCAAATGCGAGTACTTTGGCCTGCATGAACACGCTATCAAGCGGCATCTTATCAACCCGTGGCGCCGTGTCTTGCACAATGGCAGTCGCACTTTCTTGTCAAGAGCTTTGGAAGATATACGAAATGGGCGATGAAAAGGTGCAAGCAGTCCGTGGAATTGATCTCGAAATAAAAAGTGGAGAGATGGTGGCAATAATGGGGCCATCTGGGTGTGGAAAAACCACACTGCTCAACATTTTATCCGGTATTGATGACCCTTCGGCAGGACAAGTTATGGTATCTGGAAAGCCGCTGTTCGGAATCAGTGATGATGAACGAACTGACCTGCGCGGGACAGAAATGGGTTTTATTTTCCAAAAGTTCCATCTCTTAGATGTGATGAATGCAGTTGAAAATGTAGAGATACCGTTGCTATTGTTGGGTATGAATCCTGACGAAGCTCGGATTAAAGCCAACGCTGCGTTAACCAAAGTAGGCCTTGGCGATAGGTCAGACCACAGGCCTGCAGAGTTATCAGGGGGCCAGCAACAACGTGTTTCTATTGCCAGAGCATTAGTTCACAATCCTTCTGTGATACTCTGTGATGAGCCAACAGGAAATTTGGATTCAACTACTAGCGGCCAAGTTATGGACCTGCTCGCCGAATTAAATGAATCAGGTTCGACTCTAGTTATCGTAACCCACGATAATGAAATTGCTGAACGTTGCTCTCGGATAATTCGTATTATTGACGGCAGAATCTTGTCTGAAGAGGAATAAAAATGCTCTTTGAAACCCTTGCAATCATTGCATTGATTACTCCAATCAGTGCAACTTCGGCTTGGGTTTTGCGTAATGATGTAGAGAAGATTTGGCAAACCATTCTGCTTTACGTAGGGCCAATAATCGATGCCTGGTTTGTTTGGCTTTTCCTTGATTGGTTTGATATGGGTTTTTTCTCTACTTGGGGATGTACTATTTCAGCAGGAATTATTTCTAGTATGCTCTTACAACCAATATTCTCTCCCAGAAGGCTAGTAGTATTTCGTTTGTCATGGCAACAAGTTCGTCGAAGACCTCGTCAGGCGGCATTGATGATGGCAGGATTATTGGTTGCATCCTCGATAATTACTTCATCACTTGTGGTTGGAGATAGTTTGGATGCAACACTTAGCAAAGAAGTAGAGGCCGTGTATGGAGATACAGATTTACTGATTTTCCAAAAAGATAGACGTACTGGTTTCTCATTCGATTTGGATATCAATCTAACCTCGGCATTTGGAAGTGCCCTAATCGATTCGGAAATTGCTGATGAATGGTCGCATGGTATCGATACGACAGCAACATTATCTCGAAGTGACGGTCTAGCGCTGCCGTCTGCAGCTTGGTATGCGTATAATGGGTGGCAGGGAGTAGCAATCAACCAAATCGCTGCCGATGAGTTAGACATTTCCAAGGGAGATATTCTAGAAGTTTCTTGGTTTTCCTATTCCGATGATGCAGAATTGATTCGTACCTCTGAAAATTTGACAATTACCACGGTTATTTCAATGGCTGGCAAGGGCTCGATGAGTGGAACTAAATCCCCAGCATTATTCACATCACTTGAGTTATCACAGCAGTTACAATCAAAGCAATGGAAAGTAAACATGATGCGTGTTTCTCTTGTTGATGACAGGGCAGCATCTCAGAGTATTACTGAAATCGAATCCACTCTAGATGGTCTAATTGATTACGAATCAGCAGGCTTCGAAATCAACACTGATCAAGATTCCATTTCCATTTCTAATTCCAATGGTTTAGGGAGATTAGAGGCATCATTCATGGAATCTTGGAATGGAAACAAGACCAAACTAGTAGGCCAAGGCTCTAGTATGGAGGTTCTGCAAATCCCGTTAGTTCAAATCGAACAAGACGGAAAGGTAATGTCGCTTCCAGATGATAGAATTGAGGAAATTATGGCAACAGAAGAAGGCGACTGGTACATTTCAGGAGGGGCGGTTTCCTATCAGAAGGAGCGTGGCGGCTCAAGTCATGGTTGGGAGGTGCCGGATGGGGGACTGATTAGAGATGTCACTTTGTTAAACGATTCTTTATTGGTGGCGCATAGTGAAGGATTGGTTGAGATTCCTGTAGATAGAGATGGAGATTTAGTTCACCACATCAAGGGTGAAGAAGTAATGGTTGCTGCATTATTTGAACAAGATTTACCGGATCTTCCCTCGACAGTATTTTCAATGGATTATCTCGAAGTTTCAGGTGAAGATTGGCTTGCAGTTAGCCACATTACAGGAAAAGAAGTCTATCGGTATTCTGGCTCTGAATGGCTTCAAACTACATTGATTGGCGAATGGTTACATTTCGACGGTGAGGTGATGGCAGGTTCGCCAACTACTGGCTGGACTACAATTTCTGGACTGCAATCGCCAACTTGGCCTGCAGTAAGGGGAGGCCTACTGCTCGATAACAATTCGATATACAGTTTCGATGGCGATGTGAATTATCTTTCAGATTTCGACTCTGTTTGTGATGAAAGAGTATTTTCTTACGATGGTGAAGTAATCTGCAGTACCTCATTTGGGGCAGTAATCGATTCGGGGGAATTATCTCCTCGCTTGCCCTTGACAGTTGATATTGGTGGATTTGGAGTAATGCCACAACTATTGCTTGCTACCGATGGCCCTCTATCGCCCTCTCAGGGAGACGTGCTAATCTCATCTCGGCTTTCTTTACTCGATTCTTCAGAAAATGTTCTATTCAATGGATTAATTCCTTGGGCGTATGGCGACAATTCACCAATTACTTTGGAAATAGAAGGCAATATGTCTTCAATCGATGCTCCAGGTTTAGATGAACTTGAATCGATAATCATTGGTTTTGTTAATCTAAGCGATGGTGAAATACTAGCGGCTTCGGCAGAAGGCGAACGTAGCATCTTAGTAGTGAATGGAGGGAATCAGTCTGAAATTTTACTTTGGCTTGATTCTATCTCTGGTGTAGACTCAATGAACCTGAAAACTATTGCAGCCAAGGAAGAGGCGCTTGCTACCGCAGAAGAAGGAGCAGGGGCCCTTTCAGCAATGTTCCTAGTATTCGGGGCATTCACGATTGGTGCAGGACTATTACTGGTGCTAACAATTGTAATGATGCTTGCAGAATCTAGAAGAACCGATGAAGCAATCATGCGAGCAATTGGATTGAAACGCTCCGACATGAGGTCTCTAGCATTGATGGAAGGAATGATGACATCTGCCGGAGCATCAATTCTTGGCGGAATATTTGGTTTGGTTTTAGCATGGATAGTTTCTCTTGCATTTAGCAGTGTTTTTGCTAGTGCAGGAGCTGATGGTATTGCCTATTCTTTCAGTATCGAAAGTATGCTCGTTGGAATGTCCGCAGGATTCCTCATTGCAATGGCAACTCTTTGGGGTACTGCATTTTGGACTAGTAGACTGAATATTGTGCAAGCATTACGAGGCCTATCTCCGATGCGTAAACGAGGAATTCCGTGGTGGCTATTTCTATTGTTGATTGTTTTCATTGGTACCGGTTTATTGGCGGGCCTTAGTATTCTTACATTTGATTCATCATCGCCAATGAGATTTGCATTGTGGCATATTATGGCATCATGTCTGATCGTCGGAATAACGCCAATATTCACCTTTATCCTGCCGCACCTTAGAGGTTGGTCAATCAGAAATACAGGCCGGAATACCATGGCAGCCATGGGTCTAAGTCTTGCGTTTTGGGCACTAACTCCTGATTCTTGGGTGCCAGTTGACAGTGGGATAAAACCGGATGAAATCACATTCGCAGTTTTAGGGATTGTTCAGGTATTTGCAGGTGTATTGATCCTGACGGGTATTGCGCCTAGGTTTGCGTCTTGGGTTATATCAAAATCATTCCTTGCAAAGCGTATAGGGCCAGTTGCCAAGGTTTCGCTTGCTTATCCAGCTTCTGCACCTTTGCGTACTGCCGTAATCATGGGCATGTTTTCATTGACTGTATTCAGTGTAATTGTTCTCGCTGGATATTCAGTTCAGTTTGAGGAGCACTCTTCTGGTTACGTCGAAGATGCTAGTGGCGACTTCGAGATTTTGTTATCGTCATCGAGGCGAGTACCTCTCGAGTTATCTTCTAATCCTGCTGAATGGGATTTGGAAGAAACCAATCCTGAACATATTGATGCGGTAGGTATTGTCAATCGAGCAGTTGTTTGGGTTGATGATGGGGATGATAGCATAGGCTATATTTTACGCGGAGTTGATTCTGGATTTATTGAGCACGGAGCGATTCCTCTACAGGATTGGGATAAGGCTCTTGGAGGCACCGAGCAAGAGGCTTGGGAATCGCTAAAAATTAACGAGAATGTAGTGTTTGTAGATAGTTCATTTGCTCTAATAGATCCTAATACAGGAGAGTCAATTTCGGGCATGACTCTTCCAATTGGAAAATCAATTTCGCTAATTGATATTTCTAACCCCGGAAATAGTCGAAATGTGATTGTTGGAGGTATACTATCTCAGTCTAGCCAACTATTCTCCCAGGGCATATGGATGGATGGTGAAATTGTTGAAGAACAGTATGGGGGAGTTGTGACTAGAATTTATGTTTCACACGGACCAGAAATCTCATCTTCTGACCTAGAATCTTCGCTCTCTTCAGACCTGGCGCCTAGTGGAGTTTATACCTCAATTATCGAAGATGAGATTCTTCTAATTCTTGGGTTGATTTTTGCCATATTAGCAATCTTCCAAGCTTATCTTGCTCTAGGATTGGTGGTTGGTATTGCGGGAATCGGCGTAGTTACTTATCGCTCAGTGTCTGAGCGTTCAGGTCAAATCGGCATGCTTCGAGCGCTTGGATTCCGAAAGAGAATGGTAATGAGTGGAATGATCCTTGAAGTTAGTTGGACTTCCCTGCTGGGAATGATAAACGGAGCCATAGTTGCGATTGCATTCCACTATGCTCTCTATCAGACCTTTTGGGAGGAACAAGGGGCCAAACTAATATTGCCTTGGTTCGAAGTTATTTCCATGGTTTTGGGGGGTTGGATTCTAGTTTTGTTGGCAACATGGGTTCCAGTAACTAAAGCAACAAGAGTAACTCCGTCACAAGCATTATCATCTATTGATTGATTAAAATTTAGATATTATATTTCTTTACAAATACAAAAACAAACACATTGTACCATTGATAATTATATCCCCTAGTTTTTTGATTAAATTCTTGCCAAAAACGCTATGCTGCTAGCCATAATTTACAATTCAGGGGGGCCATTTCCTGTGACTTTTTGGCTAATCTCCTTTGCCAACGCCTAAATACCGTATATGTCGTCGGAGGTGATACCGACCCTTTTGGAGGAGATGACAATGAGGAAGTTAACCCCCATGATTTTGGCTATACTAATGCTAGCTAGCACCTCGCTAGTTGCAATGGATTGGTCCGAATTGGAAAACAACACAATGACTGAAGCAGATGGCCGATCTGGTCCTGACGCTCAAGTCACGAGCATACTATCGCCTAGAGCGACAACGACCGACAGCATAACTGGTGAACAGATACACACTATGCGCGCAGGAGACAATGTACACTTTGAAGTTTACATTGAGAATGTAGGAGACGCAGACATCGAAGAGATGGGTGTATCACTAACAGTATATCTAGCAGAGAATGGCGAGAGAGGAATGATCGCTAAGGACGCAGCTGGTAATGACCTATCCTGGTACAATGGAGACGTCGTCTGTGACGACACATTCGTTTGCCCATGGTCAACATTGGCAGCAAGTACTGCGCTAGATTACGGCAAGTACACCTTTGCTTACCAAGGTTCTCCAGTTAGCTGGAGCCCGGCTACTGGTGACTATGTCATCGTAGTGGAAACCAACGCAATTGGCGATGCTGACGCAGGAAACGACTACGCTGAAAACTTAGTTTCAGTTGTAGATTGGACTGACGTCATAGTTGACCTTGCATGGGATTCAGGCAAAGAAGTTGAAGGAGGCGCTGGAGACAAGGCATTCACATTGACCGTTGAAACCGGAGGTTCATCCTCATGGTCTGCACGTTCAATCACTGTTGACCTAAGCGTTCAAGGAACTCTTTCTTCTGCAACTGACAATAACGGTAACGACATTATGGGAACCACAACAGTCGCAGAATTCGGAACATACGGAATGACTGAAACATTCCGTCACGAGACAGATTCTAACAATACTACTTCAGATAACAGATATGTTATCGATTTCCAGAACCAACATGAGTGGTTCGGAGTTGTGAGCCCAGATACATCAGGTGACAGTGGAGATTACTCTGTCACTGTTAACGTAGTAAGTTACGTGGTATATGGACAACTTCCTGACTGTGAGGAAACAACAACTGGAAACAGTTCTTCTGCCCAAAACGGTTCACAAGAAATGACTTACATTCACTTCTGTGAAGTAACAATGTACCAAGATGGTGATGCTGCTACTAGCGAAGATGAAATCGAAGGCAAAGTACAGACTTTCCACGACATTGGAGTATCTACTCTAGTTGTCAACCAAGGATATGTTGTTGATGAAAACGGTGATGCAATGGCAGCACCTACAATGCCTGGAATCACTACAGGGCCACTAAACCCTGCATGGTCTAGCATTCAAGCATCAGTCAGACACTCTGGTAGTGACATAATGGTAACATATGATTGGGAAGTTACTTTCGTAGTAGAGAACACTGTAACAGGAGTCACTGAGACAATTGTTGCAGATAGTTGTACATTCGGTCAAGGACCAGCATACACTCACATGCTATTGGGTGATGATATGGGCAATGGAGGAGCATTTGAAGTCGGAGAAGCATGTATCATGTTCGAGTTCGCTCCAGGTATCTACAATCTTACTGCAACTGTTTCCATGGTCGGTGGAACAGCAGGAACAGCTGACATGTCCCAAAGGAATAATGCTGCAAGTATTTACGAAATCTCTGCACTAAACAACAGACCTTCTGTTTCTTTGACAGTACAGCAAGATGAAGGCTCTATTGTAATTGGACCTGATGGAATGATTACTCTTGAAGCAGATGCAGATGATGCAGATGACGACACAGGTCAGAATCTAAACTATGTATGGACTCATCCAGCAATGCAAGACATTAACGGAACACAGCAACCATCTCAGTGTAATGGTATGGGGATTGCATTCTCAACATGCAATCTAATGGCATTCGATTCTGATTGGGCTGGAGTTCAAACCTACTCAGTAACTGTTACTGACGAGCACGGTTCATCCGCAATGGATTTCACAAATGTATTCATTTGGAACCAAATCGTTGCAACCGCAACTACCGCTAGCGGAATTGGTATTGAATACAACCTAACCTATGATGGTGTCAACGAATTCATGGTTAATGGAGACGACTGTGCTGCTGCTGAAGGTAATGTCAATTGCAAGTGGGCTGATAGCGAGGCATCTTACACACAAGATCTAACTGCGTTCGG